>Ga0307507_10007486_pt1 | contig 15828 bp, 10 predicted proteins | sample 7_EM_MG_FD_207223 | JGI IMG/M metagenome (GOLD analysis project Ga0307507, IMG submission 207223) | Populus trichocarpa ectomycorrhiza microbial communities from riparian zone in the Pacific Northwest, United States - 7_EM | ecosystem: Host-associated > Plants > Roots > Unclassified | place... | reverse complement strand
TCAGCCGCAGCCTTTCAGTCAGCCGCAGCCTTTCAGTCAGCCGCAGCCTTTCAGTCAGACGCAGCCTTTTGGGTCCAGACCGCCTCCGGGGTCATTCCCGTCTTCTGCAAGTAGTGGTCTGGCAATGGGTCCTGTCTCTGGTGCACCACCTCAAGGCTCACTTGTACCGCCATTGGGTTCTCGCCCTAGTCCTGCTGCACCATCTTCTTCACCTTTGAGTATGCCCCCTTCCAGTTCATTTGGTGGTTTAATGAGTAATGGGCCACCAGCACCAGCTTTCCAGAGTGCTCCACGTTTTCCTTCCCCTGTTAGTGCACCACAGCAACCGCCCATGGGTCCTCCACCAACAGTGGGGTTGGCTCGCGCACCGCCTCAAAGCATGCGCCACTTAATGGGTAGTTCGGGGATTAGTGGCCAGCCAGTTGCTCCTTTTTCAGCACCACCTCAAGGGACACCGTTTTCAGCTCAGCATGGGATGGCACCACCACCAGTAGGTTCTCCTTTCGCACCACAGATGCAACCGCAGTCTGTAAGTTTGTTAAAATCTCACAACCTGCAGTCAGTGTTTGGAAAATCTCAATTGTTATGCAGTTTCCATTTTGAATTTATTTTAACTTCAGCGTTTCACAATTGCTTGAAATTCAAGTAAACTAGCTCTCCTGGCGATGTTGATAGCTTCAAAACTGTTATATTGAAGATAGTTTGTACTCTATTTGGGATTGCATTGGATGTAGATTCAGCCTCAAGGCTCCATTTTGCTTTAGAAAAATGGCTGGAAAAAAATTATAAAAATCAATCATGAACTTGAATAGGTTGGAGGAATAGTGTGCTTTGTTATGTAATATAAGATGAAAGGAAACAAAAACATGCATTGAAATACTTCTACTACTTTAGACTATATCATGAAATGTTTTGATTGTTTTCAAATATGCTATACTGAGAGCCAAGGCTTACTCTGGCGGCATGCATTACTTCATCAAGTGATAAGAGACTGATATAGGAACTTATGAGGTTCTTAATTGGAAGTTTTGCAGGTTCTGATGTCTTCTTATTAACTTTAAAACATTCTTGTAACAGTGTAGATTAAATGTCGTGAACGATTTTTTGATGTATCGAGGCGAGAAATTTTATACCAGATAGTTACTCCATAGGAGAGAGAGGTATGCAGAAATATTTTTATCACTTTTGGTAGGACCGAATGTGATTCTCTCTTTTCAAAGTGGGTCATGGAGTAACTATTGGTCATTACTCCTGGAGTAACATAAAATTTCTTGTATCGAGGTGGCCAGATTCTTGGCTGAGAAAATGATGGTGACATCTTTTTTCACAGCTTATGCTGTGTTGCTTTAACAGTTTGAAAAAGTAAACCAAGAGACTATTGTTGGTAATCAGGTAGATTGCTTTAACAGTTTGTAACCTAAGATTTATGAGCGATATAACTGGTTTTTTGGGGCCGGACAATGAAAGTTGAAGCTGGTAATCAGGTAGAACCTTAGCTTACAGCTGAACTGAGTAGATTTCCAGCAGCGTGGATGTGTCTAATTAAAGAAAACCATAGCTGACAGTTGAACTGAGTAGATTTGCAGCTGCTTGGGTGTGTCTAATTATAGAAAACCATAGCTGACAGTTGAACTGAGTTGATTTGCAGCTGCTTGGGCGTGTCTAATTATAGAAAACCATAGCTGACAGTTGAACTGAGTAGATTCGCTGGTGCTTGGGCGTGTCTAGCTATAGAAAACAGCTTAAATGTCTTCCGACTTTACAAGTATAAGGACATAGACATAGAGGATAGGAAGAAGATAGAAGTAAAGAATAGAGGGAGAAGAACTAAAAAAAGAGAGAAGAAAATAAGGGGAGGCTGTGTGATAGGAGATAAGAAGGGGCTAGGCAGCTTTATGGAATTCTATTGCTTTGAAATCATCGGTTCATTTGGATGGAAAGAAATGCAGGAATATAAAGTATCTTTTCACTTCAAGCCAGTTGTTGTGGGGTATATTGCTCTTCTCACATGCCAGTGGTGCCTTCAGGACTTTTATGAATGTTTGTCTTAAAGTTATTCAGAGAGATCGGAGTGCTCTTTTAGCTTGAGATTGCTTTAATTTCTTTTTTGTTTGGAGGATTTCTTCTCCTAACTAATCTTGTATATTTTTCTTTCCTCCCTTAAATAGCACTCTTGTCCTTCAGAAAGAAAGACAAAAGAGCAAAGTAAGGAAAAGTGAGGGAAAGAAGAGGGAATAAGGCAGCGACCACCAGCTTCCAGATTCCTTTATCTGTAAAGAAAAGCAAAGCTTTGTCTCTTGATAAGCTCCACCTCCTAACCAGCTGATATACCATGCAGTTAACTTATCATGTGTTTGGTTTGCGCCAAGGTTTTTTATTTGAACAGTCATGGCATTGTATATGTTAACCAAACAAACTTAGTGTGATTTCGTGTGCATGCCTGTTGATATATGGATTAGCAGCATAAGAAGTGAACAAGGGTTATTCTTCAATAAATCTGTCTGTAAATCTTCCTTGTACTTCCATTCCATGAATTGTTCATTGCTGGTCTGTTGCCTCAATTGTTTCCTATCTACTTTAGGTAGAATATGAAATTTTCTGGCTATGTTAAGAGCTACTTTTCATGGAAGAATGGGGCTATCTTGCTTTACAGATTTCAGTGTGATTTGTGCTGATGTGTGTTTGTTTAAGTAGCAGGGATCCATCTCCTGCCTATAATGGGTGAATCTTTGCCTGACATCACATATGCATCTCTTTCCTCCCACAAATTCTGAACACTGAATTTTATGGATTCTTCTAGGTAGCTCAACCTCCACCAATTCCTGGTTCTGCTCAACCACCTAGAATGTTTGGAATGCCACCACCACTACCAAATCAAATGACTGCTATATCACCTGTTATGGGTCAAACTGGAAGTCCTCTATCAGGAGCATCAAAGATTGATCCCAATCAAATTCCCCGGCCCATTCCAGGTTCCTCTGTGATCCTGCACGATACTCGTGCGGGGAATCAGGCCAACCCACCACCGGTATTTATTCCTTCTTGATTTGTCTCTTTCTTTTTAGTCTCTCTGTGGAATTTTGCATGCTAAATTAATTTAACCACTGGTTTATCAATCCCTCTTCTGATTATTTGTCTTTTTGTAAAGCCTGCTACAAGTGACTACATTGTTTCAGACACTGGGAATTGCAGTCCACGGTACATGAGGTGCACCATCAATCAGGTTATAATAAACTCTTAACATGCACAAACTTGAAGACTTTCTTTGAAGCATTTACAATTTCTGACATTATGATTGACTCCTTCAATATTTCAGATTCCATGCACGGTTGATCTGTTATCAACATCTGGCATGCCGTTGGCTTTGTTGGTTCAACCTCTGGCCCTTCCTCATCCATCAGAGGATCCTGTCCAGGTATTAACGATTTCTTTTTTGTTTATTCCATCTCTACTGCGTGACATTTTCTTCTTTCCTGAATGAAAAGAAAGTTTGTTTTGCTCATTACTAGGTGAAATATTGTTTTCTACTGCAATTCTTCTGTCTTATTTCATTTCCAATGTTCTTTCTTTCTCATTGAAGTTTGATCCCCAACAAAAGCAATTAAAATCTTGTATCTGACACATGATTTGGGGATCACCAACCCATATTATCATCATTTATAAGGTTTTCTTTTTCTTTTTTTGTGTGTAAATGCCTAGTAACCAGTAAAAAGAGCACGGGCCATTGCTTTCATGTTGATGAATTGTGCAATTATAATCTCACTAGTTCTTATATCACAAAAACTTGTGTTTGTAGGTTGTTGATTTTGGAGAAAGTGGTCCTGTTCGTTGTTCTCGTTGCAAAGGCTACATAAATCCCTTTATGAAATTCATTGATCAAGGGAGGCAGTTCATTTGTAATTTGTGTGGTCAGTTTACGTACTGTTTATTTTTTTGGCTGTTGGAATTCTTTTTGCAGTTTTAATTGTTAGGCTTTCTGAATTTTGCAAAATGTTTGATTTGCTAGTTATAATGGGATTTGAAATAGTCTTATCCTTCCCAATGCCTCTTTGGATTAGTCGGTGACTGAAGACAAGAAAAAGTCATGTACTATACGTGTCGTATTTAGTTTATCACTGTCAGAACTTCTGGAGCAGTGTTGCATGCATCAATCAAGACTAGACATTGTTTATTATTCACTTTCAAACGTACCACTTTCAGTTTTGGAGCATTGTTTTGAGATGTACAGCTTATAACTAGCTGTGTTGACATGTTATAGATCTGTTAACAGCTACAACACTTTATTGGTTTCATTGGCTAGTTGATTTGGCTCTGCTCCCTGAACATACTGGCATGATAAGGGACTCTACAATTTCACCCATTTGTTTTGGCAGGGTTTACTGATGAGACTCCCCGTGACTACCACTGCAATCTAGGTCCAGATGGTAGGCGTAGAGATGCTGATGAAAGGCCCGAGCTATGCAGGGGAACAGTTGAATTTGTTGCCACAAAAGAATACATGGTTTGTTTTCTCTTAAGAATTTGTAGTTTTATAAAATACCGTTTGCTCTCGATTTTCTTCTAATTGGATGCCTATGTGACTATCTATTATATATTTGATTCCTTGGTTCAGTTACTATAGTTTTTCTCCGGACTACTGTAAATATTTTATTTTCTATTTATTGTCTTCTAGGTCCGTGATCCCATGCCGGCTGTGTATTTTTTTCTTATTGATGTATCCATGCATGCCATACAAACTGGTGCGACTGCTGCAGCTTGCAGTTCAATTAATCAAGTTATTGCTGATCTTCCGGTGAGTTTTATGTCCACTTCCGAAACATTTTAGCATGTAATTCGTCTAGTGCTGGTATTTTCATCGACTGGCATTAATATTATGTTGAGATTCACTTGCATTCATTTAATCATTCATGCTATTTGCAGTTATTTTTTCTTTTGATAACTTACTCTAGCTCGTATTTCATAATATACCTAGATTTGCAAACAAGAAGGCAGTTTTGATTACTGATGTATGGACTGAAAAATCCTTTGCAGGAAGGGCCACGGACAATGGTGGGCATTGCAACTTTTGATTCAACAATCCATTTTTACAATCTGAAACGGGCATTACAACAGGTAAATATGACATTTTTTTCCTGAAGATGCAAGCTGATACATTTTTTTTGTTGGAGGATGTATGGTATCTATGAAGTAAAGGAGATGGATAAAGAACTTTAAGTAGATTGAACAATCAGCTAGATGCTGTTTTGTGCTGTCTTTCTCTGCTCATACCTTTTCTGGGAGTTGTTATTAAATCTATGACCAGCATCCAGCACATCATTTTATTGTACTTAGATTTATGGTTCTGATTAAATTTCAATTATTTTTAGAATTTCAGTGAATAGTCACATCAAAAATTTTGAGTGCTGATTTTGATTTTTGACACATGTTTGCAGCCACTGATGCTTATTGTACCTGATATACATGATGTTTATACTCCTCTGCAAACTGATGTTATTGTTCCGGTTTCCGAGGTTAGCCATCTGGACTCCTATTCTTTGGTTGATCTTTTTTGGTCCTGATGGGCCAAAATATACACGCTTATTATTCAGTTATGAGTTTTATGTTTAGTGACACCAGCCATCTTTATTAGTTTTTAAAATTCTTTTGGTTTCTTGTGTGGATTCAGTGCCGTCAACATTTAGAGCTATTATTGGATAGTATTCCAACTATGTTTCAGAACAGTAGAATCGTTGAATCAGCCTTCAGTGCAGCAATCAAGGTATAGTCTTTTTCGCTAGTGGAAACCATATATGTATTGGTTTTGGATGATGTATGCAAATCCCGTAAAAAATTGAAACACTGTACATGTCTTTTCTTAAGGGGAGGTGAAACTTAATTTTTGCACTGACCATGATACTCGGTCCTTTAAAATTTCCAATTCGCTTGCATGGTTCCATCTTGGACATTAGTCTTAACACATAATATTTGAAACGGGGTACTTTGGGCTGCATGCACAACATAGCGCATTTGGACACGTATCATGTAACTAAGCATGCATGTCCTGATAACTAAAATGGAATATACATATACTGTCCGCACGAGGTTTTTCAGCCACTACATTCAAAACACTATTTTCTATCTCTTTTTGCCTTTCAGAGGGAGAACCTAATTGATTCACACTAATTGATGCATACGGTGCTTCCTATTTTCCTAGGTTTGTCTTTAGATGGAAAAACCTTGGCAGAATGATACATGTTCCTATGTGTCTGCTGCTGCTGGGTTATAGATGTCACCTGGAATCAAATATTATATGCATCACAAACTCATGCAGATATCTTCAGATATTTGGAATTTATAATTCATTTTTTTCCTATTTCAGGCAGCTTTTTTGGCAATGAAAAATACTGGAGGGAAGCTTTTGGTATTTCAATCAGGCAAGCTTATGAACTTGTCATCATCTGCTCACCTTTTCTTTCTTTCTTTCATTTTTTGTTGTTGTTGACCTATGTAAATGTACATGATTGTTAAATTTTAGTATTTTTTATGGTAGGATGCAGTCAATAACATTCTGCTCCTTGTACTTTTCTTTGTTACTGTGCTAGGCATATAATTTGAGAACAGATAACCACTTATTCTCTGTTGCTATATGTGCTCCTGAGGCTTTGATTTTGATCTAAGTTCTGAGTTCAGTTAGATGCCAATAAAGAGAATGATATTTTATACTAAGTATTCATACTGTATATTATGTGATCATGTGTGTAGTTGTTATCTGCATCATTGTAAATTTGGAATTACTTGTAGTTATTGTCTAGAATATTCAAATGAAAGAAGTGACTTGTGAAATGGAGAAAAGAAAAAGGTTTAACTTTCTCTCGTGAGAGAGTTCTAGAATAAAACACATATACCAGAGTTTCATCAAGTTTGATTTAGACTCAATTTGAGCTGGCTGCCTGGCCTATGGTGTTAGTCATAGTTTTATTAAATTAAGCAATCATTTCACTTTTACATTTTTTTCAAATGGAAATTATATGTATTTTTGTGGATGCTTTTCTTGCTTTAAGCATGTTTCAGGCAATTCCATATTTTTCTTGATCCTATTACATGTTAGGAGCTTTCCTGCTTCTTCCTACCACTATAAAACCTAGACTGAAATCATTCTGATGGGGTATTCTGATGATTCTACTATGTTTTCAGTCTTGCCTTCTGTTGGCATTGGAGCCCTTTCTGCTCGAGAGGCTGAGGGAAGAAGTAACATCTCTGCAGGGGAGAAGGTATATTTATCTTATTTATGTGTTCTCCTGCCATCTGTTGTGGTTGTCTTCTTGCTTTTCATGCTGCAGCGTGGAATTAATTTAAGATGAGAACTATTGAATCTTATCCCATCCATTCATATTTGAAGGGGACTGCATAATTTGTTCTAACTTCAATCTCATCTTGCCTTTGAATAGTTATAACTGACACCCGTGCACACTCACACACAAACTTATAGCCTTTCCTAAATATAATTTTTCTTCTCTTATGCCTCTGAAAGATTGGAAGAAGAATCAACATGTTAGGATGATAATTAGATCTGATTATCTGTCAACTTTGGAAGGTTAATGTTGAAAAATGGATATGCTCATCTTCTTGTCATGTTAATCATTATTTGAGGCTTAAATAACCTGGTAGTTTTGTCTTGAAACTAATGGACTGACATTCCTTCTCATGTTCCATTTTACTGGAAGTGGAGTACGGGGCTATAATATGTTTTGCAGTAGTATTCATCTGTTAAACTCTTGTTTTTCCATCATAATTAGTGAAGTGAAGAAACAGTCAATTCAACTGGAGAATATAGCCCTGAGGTTTTGGTAACAGTATTTTCTTATTTACTGGATTGCAGGAGGCCCATAAATTACTCCAACCAGCAGACAAAACATTGAAGGAAATGGCAATTGAATTTGCTGAATATCAGGTGGCCTTTTTATAATTCTTTCCCCCTGTTTACATGTTCATTATGAGGATGCTAGTACTTCAACTGTTCGTTTTCCCTTTTGTACTTTATCATAATCACGAGCTGGTAGATATATACCCTTTTGCCAAAATGTATCTAATCAGGTTTACTTTCCTGTATGTGTTCTAGGTCTGTGTTGATGTGTTCATCACTACCCAGACTTATGTCGACATTGCTTCTATCTCTGTCATCCCTAAAACAACTGGAGGGCAGGTATTATTTGAACTTGAAGTGCCAATCCTGTAGTTATAACACTTGTTTCACAGTTTCAGTAAAATGACAACATGTATATTGGAATTTTATCTTTGCAATACCATGTTAAAGGCAGCAAGCCTATTTGTACAGTAGTTAACTGATGTTTGGGACCTATTTATTTCTGTTTAATATGCTGGATGCCCTTTCCCAGCTATCTTTCTCATTTTACTTTTCTTAATCTTTTTTCCCCCATTTCTGTGTGATATTTGACTTTTAGTTCTGTGATATGTGGTGATGTCAAGCATCTATTTTCAATGATTTATTGAGTACATCTTCCATTCTTTGGTGACTTATGACCTAGATCCTTGTGTTGGTTTCTCTCCATGGTACGCGCTTCATGTTGCATTCTAAATCATGTAAACATGCTAATTCAAACACGGAAACCTTAATTACTTGCTGTGCACCTTGATTCCTCTTGGTGAGTTATGACCTCAGTGTTTTTGGCTGGTTCCATACTGCATATCTTGTACAAGATATTGCTGCCATGATCCTTAGGAGAGAGTTGCTGGGGGCTCTCTTGTAGGCAAGCTGGATAATATTTGGCATATATTGGCAATCTGTTTTATGCTAACATTTCACCACCATATCATTGTACCCATCACCCAGTGCATGAGTTCTAACAACGTGCTGTGAATGACTTCTAGTTTCTTCTTTTAGAGCTGCTATTTCTGATTATGACTTCAAATGTTTCACATTCTATTCCAGGTTTATTATTACTATCCTTTCTCTGCTGTTTCTGATCCAGCAAAGCTGTACAATGATCTCAGATGGAATGTCACACGGCCTCAAGGGTTTGAGGCAGTGATGCGTGTGAGGTGCAGCCAGGTACTCCTTTCTGGGATATATATCTTTTGTACCTTGCTCACAGTTATAAATTGATTGATTATGTTTTCTTTACATGATACTAGGAATTTGACGTGGTTTGTTTATTTATAGGGCATTCAAGTTCAAGAATACCATGGAAACTTTTGCAAGCGCATTCCAACAGATATTGACCTAGCTGCGGTTTGTATCTTTTTATGAAATTCTTCATTTTCATACTCTGGTAGCCTATTACACTTTAGTTTATTTGTTAATGAGAGCATTCAAGTTGTGAGGTGCCTAGATTCATCCTCTATTGATACTGGACTATAACTTTGCATTTTAAAGCATCAGGCTGAATATAAAATCATATTCACTCGCCAGAAACTTCTTTCATATAACAAGCTATCGAGTGAGTAGAAGAATCTGTTTTGACTTGGACTGATCTATTGGAGGCTGATTCACCATGTATTTTATTTTTTTATGGCTCTATCATTCCATTTCTTGATTTCCTATCTCTGGTTTCATATGAGTCAAGTGGCAACGTGCATATTTTGTAGCATTTTTACTTCTAATTGTTCTACCTGATCATTCCTTTTGTTTTGCAGATTGATTGTGACAAAACTATTATGGTTACATTAAAACATGATGATAAGTTGCAGGATGGCTCAGAATGTGCTTTCCAGGTATCTTAGTATTTCTTGCCACCTGCACAGCTTTTAATACTTACTGGTCCTATCTGCTTTCATTATATCTAGGGTGAATTATGTTGTGGTCCCACCAAGTTTGACCATTATATGGTATAATCTGGTTTTATGATTCATGCAATTAAATCCTTGAATTTCATCTCGACTGCAATGTAAGGCTACTTTCAGTTACCATTTAGTAGGTTAGAGGAGAATCCATGCGACAAGTACAGTGCTGTAATTTCTCCCAGAAACCCACCTTGTCCTGGTGTCAGCAGCTTATGAAAACTCAAGTTCTTCAATGGTCCATTCATTTTGCTAGGGGTCCAATTCAACCACCTGCCGGAGTAATCCAAAACACGAACTTAACTGGTGTCAGGTTTTCTTTTTCTGTTTCATGTTCAAGAACCATCTAAACAGACCAAGATAACAGTAGCCAGGAATTCACGTTCTACTGCTATTCTGATCCTGGCAAGATTCGTGAAACAATAATACAGAAAAAAAGGCTAAAAGAATTTGAAACATCAGTATGCTGAATGTGTTGTGATATCTGTCAATAATGTTGTAGCACGTCAATCATGATGTCTGACAACCTTCAGCTCTACTTCCCCATTATTTTCCCAAATGGCTTAATCAAGCTTTTCTCAAATCTCCCTTGGTACTCGCGAAAGAAACAGAAAGATCAGGAGGGTCCTTGTATAGAGGGACTGCAGGGACAGTTACAAAACACAACATCATGGCTGATGCCATGTGTCATTGCTGACATATAATGCAACTAACACAAGTGCATTACTTAAGAAGTATCTAGTTAGATGGTTCTTGAACACGAAACAATAACATAATGAGAGAAAGAAGACTTGATTTTTGCTCTCAATTGAAATTGTGTGCTTTCATCGCTGACATGTAATTCAATTAGCACAGGTACATTACACTAGCAGTATCTAATTAGGTGGTTCTTGAATATGAAACAATTACAGAGTGAAAGGGAGATGACTTTATTTTGGCTGCCAATTGCAAATGCCTGCTTTTATCTTTTTAGAATGATGAAACTTGGAAGGACCATGGAGCGATTTCCCTTGAATCTTTTGTTGAGAAGATTTCTTATTCATATTGTTTGCTTCATTGTTCAGTGTGCCCTCCTCTACACCACCGTGTATGGACAAAGAAGAATTCGTGTTACAAATTTATCATTACCATGCACAAACAATTTAAGTAATCTGTTCCGCTTGGCTGACTTGGATTCCCAATTTGTGTGTTTCTTGAAGCAAGGTATTGAATTTTTTGTGAGGCATTCTCTTTGCTGTCTGTTTACACTGTTTCATAATTACACTGTTCTCATATCATGGTTTCTGACAATCTTTATATCATTCTCATCCAACATGTTTAAGTCACTATCATGATAATAACTGTCATTTTTTCACACTCACTTCCAACATGTTATAGAAATTCCTGCCAAAGTTTGGCCTTTTAGTTACATAAGAATGGATGTCTCTTTGCTTCTAAAAGTTTTTATTGTTCATGGCATAACATAAGTAATTATTTTTTGTTTTGCCGTAAGGGGACTGATACTTTTCTCAACTTGTCTTTCTAGCGGCAAGCGAAATCCCTTCCAACCCACCCTTGGTTATCCGAGACCGAGTGACAAACTTTTGCATAAACATTCTGCTTTCATATCGCAAATTTTGTGCGACAGTATCATCATCAGGACAACTCATCCTTCCAGAAGCACTTAAACTTCTGCCCCTGTACACCCTCGGTATATACTTCTCTCGCATTAATTTATGCTCATTCCGATATAGTGTTTATGCTGAAATTGCAGATATTGCTATGAACTCACCTAACAATTAATCATGTTTTATGCTGTGGAACTGTTATAACAGTTAAATACCTGTACATGATCCATATACACTTGGGTGTCTAGCAGAATTTCTTTTCTGGGAGTTAATATGGTTAAAGCATTGAAGAGCAACATAACTTTATATGGTTAAAGTAAAGCTAGTTAGATAAGTAAATTAGTTCAATGCAGCTTTACATTTTTTTTTTCCTTGGTAGAAATAGCTTTAGTTAAAACGTTGATTTGTTGATAAATTTTGGTGCTGTTTTTCATTTTGGTGCATAATGATATTTCCTCTTATTGATACAATAGTTCCGTTTCTGTTCTGCAATGTGTATTGTTTACTGGACAGATTTGAAATGGATGCAAGTGTATCAGCAAGTTTCTTTTAGTATATTTAAAGAAATTGACATGCCTTGATTTTTTCCCCTTTTCTGGCTTCCTATCTCTCTTCCAGCATTAATTAAAAGTACAGGATTGAAACTCGATGGGAGGATAGACGATCGGTCTTTTTGGATCAATTATGTTTCTTCTGTTTCTACTCCTTTAGCGATTCCATTGGTGCACCCTAGGATGATTGCAATCCACGACCTTGATTCACAGGCATGGGTTGTCTTTTACTATTTTCAATGCTATATTATATATTTGTCCTAAATTCAATGGTAACCTGCTGCTCATTGACAGGAAGCAATTGGATCTCTTATCCCCCCTGCACTTCCTCTTTCTAGTGAATATGTGAATGACAATGGAGTTTATCTTCTTGAGAATGGTCAGGATGTTTCAATATATATTGGGAACTCGGTTAATCCAGATATCTTGCAAAAACTGTTTGGCATTTCATCTGTTGCTGAAATTCCAACTCAGGTACCATTCTTTTAAAGAATTTAGATCTGCCTAACATCATTATTTTATTAGTCTTGGTTTGGAAGAAGCTGTACCTGACCATCAGACCAATGTGGAAGATGCCAAATTCACTCGAGGGACATAACCTCGTATGCTATGTGCCCACAGAATGGCCTTACAAGACACCACTAATTCACAGGCCCAGTTGGAAATTTTATGAATGAAACTTTTGGAGATAATAATGCTCAAACTTTTTAAGTTTTTTTGGGGCTTTGAGTTAATTTGATAATTAACATTGTAAATACATGGACCTGTCAGAGGTGTTTTATCAGAAATTTTCTATTTGCGTAGCCATTCAATTGATTTGCAACTAATTATTTTGGTATTCTCAGTATGTCCTGGAGCAATATGACAATCCACTATCAAAGAAACTAAATGATGTGGTGAACGAGATACGACGCCAAAGATGTTCTTTCCTGCGGTATGATGTTTCAGTTGGTGATTTTTAATATAAGAATTTTTTTATGACTTATATTCACCTATTATTTTTTTCTGTCATTCTATCTCACATGCTTGCAATCTCTCATTCTGATGTATTGCAATTCTTATCTTGCAGTTTAAAGTTGTGTAAAAAAGGAGATCCATCAGGTGAGTTCATTGGACCTGTTCTTCTATATAATGGAGGGAACTGTAATTCCACTACATATTGTAAACCCAAAACCAAAATGAAACAGATTACTAGCTCCTCGAAAAACTCACATTATCTTGTACCCCTGCCAAAGTAGTTGCAGAACTTGTTGGCCATTTCTGATACTTCATTACTTATCAGGTTATTTGGAAATGTGTGACTAGTTAGGAACTGCATTGGGTCATTTTATGGAAACACAGAACAGAAGTGTTAGTTTGCCAGCACCTACCCTCCTTCACTTCATGGGCCATACAACATTGCTACTCGTATCAATTCTCATGTTGAAGTCATGTTTTGACTGATCATGTAGTTTTTTGGTATCGATATATCATCATTATAAATTTCATGATGACTGATCACAGCACTATATGTAGTCAGAAAAACCACTAGCTACTACCAAAGAGGGCCTGATGATATTTTTTATCTGTCCTGATGATAATTTTGATCTGTAAATGCATCGTGGTAATATCTATGTTCATCCAATCAAATTGTGCTTCATAAAACACGCACCGATCTCGTCTTTGTCTGGTGTTGAGTTTTCTTCTGCTGATACCACTGGATGGAGAGAGTTTTTATTGTTAAAATGTTCTTAACAAGTTTGATTTGTTAAAATTCAACTGCTACTTTTTCCACAGGAATGACATTCTTCTCATATTTGGTTGAAGACAAGGTTCCAGCTGGCACTCTCTCCTATGTAGAATTTCTAGTGCAGGTCCATCGGCAAATTCAAGTAAAAATGTCTTCATAATTCTGGCATCTACAGTTGATTTTACAAGTTTTGATAGGCGACTGCAAGAACAGAATCAGATTCAAAGTAAAGAAAATCAATGTCATGCTTGATATGTGTTCTGGGATCAGCAACTCACTCTTATTTATTTACAGAAAGCAAGCTGGGTATGAATTTTTCCATGGAAGTTTTGTTGAGTGTGGTTCTATATTTTATAACAGTGATTGCCAATAATAAACTCTTTCATTTATAGTTGTCTTACCCCGTTTCCCCACCATTTCCTTTTCTATTAGTCATTGTGTATTGTTAGAATCCCTATGCCCGCCCCGCCCCCTTGGTGGTTAGACATCCACTGATTGAGGGTCTCTCCGGGAAAGTACCGTAAGAATCCAGTGGTGGAGGGAGGGGAAGATGTAAAACAATTTTTTGTTGTAATCTCACACAACCTTGTTAGATTGGTACATTTGTATGACAATTTTAATGAGAAAGTTAACAGAACCGTCTTGAGATATGGTTTTATCACAGCTGAAACTCTTTCATGTACTCTGGAACCTAGTCAAAAGCTCTCTGATCAGGGAAATCGAAATTGAATAGAGCTCTGAAATTAACAAATGACTGGGGTTGCTTTCACTGTCTATGTAGACAATGAACCATCATATTTTGATTTTTTTTTATTCCCCCAATTTCAATTTAACCTTTCTGTGACCTAATTCAATGAGAGTAGATTCGAATTATCATAAAAATACAAAACTAAAAGAAAAATGACTGAAAAGTATAACAAGAAGAAATTACATGTCTTGCACCAAACTTTTTATTTTGATTTAAAAATTTATTTCACTTATTTTTTAGTTATTGACTTTGAGAAGAGAGTGAAAGTCATCTAAAAAGGTGAGTAGAGAAAAAATTATCAATTAGGTAATTTTTCGGTGTAGAAACTCATTGTTTTTTGTGTCAATAAATTCCATTCAACAAGGAAAGTTTGATAGTGCTAATTGTTCAAGTTTCATTCAACAAGGAAAGTTTGATAGTGCTAATTGTTTTCTTTAAACATCCATAAGAAAAGAGACCTGGCTTGGTTTATATATTTCTCATCCAGTCAATTTGTTTATTTTGGTGATTTTAGGGTGTTTAGGGTTATTAAATGTGTTGGAGAGGAGTTTATGGTATTTTGAAGTGAAAATAAGTTGAAAATTCTCATTTCTCAGAAAATATATTAAAATAATGTTTCAATATTTTGGATGCAATTGAAGAAAAAAAATAATAAATATGTTAAAATCTTGTCAAAAATCTACTAAAAATTAAAGATAAGAAATTTTATTTTCATTGAAAATTCAAGAGTTGGTTTTTTTGGAATATTAGGTACAAAATAATTGAATAAGAAATTATTAACATTCCTATAAAAACCCAAAATATTATTTAAAAACCATATCAAAATTGCATAATAATTTAAATATCATGTTAAGCATTTTATTTATAATACATTTCAATGTAAATCTAAAAAAGAAAAAGTATTGGAAAAAATTCGTAAAAGAGGCTTAGGCACCTAGCCATATAGATGGGGCTCGCACATCTGATCTTCTTCTTCTTATTTTTTTTTAAGAACAAACAACATGTCATCCATTATTATTTTTTTAAAAAAGTAAAGTAGATGATGTGTCATGTGATTCTTCATATTCTGGTACCAGCGAGATAGCCTGAAAACCGAGCAAGGCTTTTTGGATCCAAAAAACTATTTCAAACCCATTTTCATTGAAAAACATATGATAAACACCCTTAGAACCTTAATAAACTAATTTTCAACTTGAAATATCCCTAAATTGGCTAAAAAAATACAAAAAAATCTAAAAAATATATTTCTCAACCTTGATTTGCTTTTTTGAACAACATGGAGTTAAAAAAAATACGTTAATAACACTCATCTCGTCAAAATAAACACATTGACACCAAATTTGAATTTTCTATTAACATATATCGGCCAACCAACTGTTTTTTTTTTTATCTGATGTTTCTGATGATTCTTTCTTC
>Ga0307507_10007485_pt1 | contig 15829 bp, 3 predicted proteins | sample 7_EM_MG_FD_207223 | JGI IMG/M metagenome (GOLD analysis project Ga0307507, IMG submission 207223) | Populus trichocarpa ectomycorrhiza microbial communities from riparian zone in the Pacific Northwest, United States - 7_EM | ecosystem: Host-associated > Plants > Roots > Unclassified | place... | reverse complement strand
TAGTATATGCTATAAAGTATCCCTACTTTATTAGCTTATCTACTATTACTAAAATCGCGTTATAATCTTGTCCTATAATAGGATCTCTTAACTTTAGTAACTTAATAATAAAGTCCTATAATATAACTTCCTATGGTCTTCCTAGTATCTTAATAGGTTATAGCCCTTTATACAGCTTATGCCTTGTTGGTTTATTTCTTTAGCAATTTAGATATTTCTTTATAACTTATCTTGCTAGTCCCTAGATTCCTTAAATAATATACTCCTTTTAAAGTCTTGATACTAAGCCTATAGCTCTATTATGTTTTTATATTATTCCCTTGTGGAATTCCTTAACAAATTCTTCTGCGATAGACTTAGGTATATATATTGCTTCTCTATTTTTATATTGCTTTAAGTCTAGATCCTCTGTCTATACTTCTTAGATCTTCTGTGTTTAATTACTTTTTAGTAATTTATAGATCTGACTTTCCTTAGTCGCTATAATCTTTGGATAATTGTACCTAATTAATCCGTCTTAATTCTTTTGCAATAAAGCTCCTAATAGCTTTTTATTATTTTATAGTTTAGCCTTTTTACTTAGAGCGTCTGCTCGTGCATTATCTGTACCCTTGGTATACTGAATTTCGAAATAGTATTCTATAAGCATTTCCGCCTATCTAACCTGTCTTTGGTTAAGTTTCTTTGTTATTAGGAACCCTATAAGGTTCTTATAGTCTGTCTTAACTATAAATGGTTTCTCTATACCTTATAAGAATGCTCTTTATTTTTTAAGTACTGTAACTATACCTAACAACTCCTTGTTATAGATGTTATAGTTTAACTCTAGTGGTGTTATTTTTTAACTATAGTATGCTACTGGGTGCCATCTATCTTAATATTTCTATATAAAGTATGTCCTTAGTGTAAAGTCTAATGTATCTGTTTTTATAACCGTCTCTAGACCTAGTTAATAGATCTTAAGAACTGGCTCTTAGGTAAATAACTCTTTAATTCTTTTAAATAGTTTTTATTGTTCCCTTCCCTATACATATAGTTCTTCTTTCTTTGTTAACTATATAAATGGCTTAATGTCCTGTAACTATTGTGCTATAAACCTTTTGCAGTAATTGCAAAACCCTAGGAACGATTTTAACTATATAACATTCTCTGGTTCCTGCTAATTTACTATAGCCTTAATCTTCTTTAAATATATACTAAGTTAGCCTAGTTTAATAATAAATTTAATAAAATTGGTCTTCTTAGTAAAGAACTCGCATTTTTTAATTGCTACTGGTATCTGTTTTTTTTATAGTCTTTTTAAGACCTATTTAACGTGTTCTCTATATTCTTCCTTATTCTCTAAGTAGATAATAATATTGTTGAGGTATACTATAATAAATTTATCTAGGTGTTCTCCTAATACGCTATTAATTTGCTTCTAGAACGTTGCTAGTGCGTTTATAAGCCCGAATTATATAACTAATGGCTTATATAGTCCTTTCTTTGACCTAAAGGCTGCCTTTTATTTATTGCCTTCTTTAATTCTAATCTAATGGTACGCCTATCTTAGATCTATCTTTATAAAGATCTTTATGTTGCCTATTCTGTCTTAGATTTCGCTAATTAAGGGTAAAGGATACCTATCCTTCCTAGTAATGCTGTTTAACTGTCTATAGTCTATACACATCCTAAGTTTTCTATTTTTCTTTGGGATAAATAGTACTAAATATCCTGCTAATAACTGTGATGGTTTAATATATCCCTTGTATAAGTTCTTTTGGATAAACTCCTTAAGCGCTACTAACTCCGTTTTAGTAAGCTTATAGATTGGAAAGAACTTTAGACTTATTCCCTTTTCTAATTCTATCTTATGGTTCTATGCTATATGCTTTAGGGGCCGTTCGGTTGCAGCTCCATATTCAATATAGAGGCTCCATATTGTAACCGAAATGGAGCTCAAATCTGAATATGAGGGTGTTGTTCGGTAAATCTGACACCGTTTGAATCTGAAGCACCTCCATATCGGTAAGCGCGTCAAATTCGCAAGCTATACCGTATATAGTAGTTAAAATGAGGTTCTTGGCACCGTTTCAATATGTAGCTTTGAGCTCCTATTACATATTCCATTTCAATCTGGAGCTCTCGCATACACGCCAAAGTGACGACTTTTTGTAATATGCCGACTCCACATACCCCAATCGTGATACTGCAGTCGCATCTGCAAGCCTTATATAATGTTATTATCTTAACCTTCTTAATCGCGATGAGCTTGTTTCCGGGGGGCGTTCATACTCAGTATATTAATACATGGCGAGGAACGAAGTGGACGGCGCAGTTACTCTATAGCCACAAGCAATGACTTCTAAATATTACTTATATAAGGCCTAAGGCGTTCAGGAAGCTTCTCGATTGGTTACAACTACACAGCAACTTAAAGGACACGAAGCTTCTATTAGTGGCTAAGAAGCTGTTAATATTCCTAATAATATTTAGCAATAATTCGTCATATAGATTACTGAGTGAGGTAACTCAGCACTTATCTACAACAATCCACTAGTAAGTATTTACCTACCAGCTAAACTTCTAGTGCTAATTTACTGCCTTATAGAGCCGTGTATAAAGTCCTTCCTGGCCTTCTAAAACTATATAAGGAAGTTGTTCGGCTTCCTAGGAACTTTACTCCAGAAGAGATTGCTAATAACCCTAAACGATATCCTTTCTTTGCCGATTGTATTGGAGCTCTCGACGGTACTTATCTACCTATTTCCGTAGCAGGCGGGTATATAAGGCAAGCTCTATAGCGCGAAAGAAAGGGAGGATTATCACAGAACGTTCTTATAGTTATTAATTTCCAGATAAACTTCCTCTACGTTCTAGCTGGTTAGGAGGGCTCTGCTTATAACTCTAGAGTTATCAACTCAGCAAAAGCTAAAGGATTAGAAGCCTTACCTAGTAGATACTACATCGCGGATGCTGGGTACTCTAATACACCTATAACTCTAACTCCCTATCGCGGCGTACGGTATCATCTTCATAAGCAAGCGCAGGCAAATATAAGGCCACAGAACGCGAAGGAGCTTTTTAATCTACGGCACGCGGCACTAAGGAATGTCGTAGAGCGTGCTATAGGAGTCTTTAAGAATCGTTTCCGGTACTTTAAGGTAGGTAGGCGTAGCCTTCCTTTAAGTACGCAGGTGGATATAGTGTACGCCTTAGCTACAGTTTACAACTTTATAAATATAAATAATCCAGATGATCTAGATGGCGATCTAGAGGTAGAGGATAAGGTTATAGATAAGAAAGACACAAGGCTCGCAGAGGTAGAAAGCGATGTAGTTATAAACTAAAGACGCGATGAGATTGCGGAGCTTATATAGGAGAGTTACTGCCAGGTAATTGGCAGGCCAATTAATTAAGATTATACAGTAGATTTGGGTGTATTTACTATAGAAATCTATGTAGTTTCCCTCTCTATATTGCTCACTAATTGCCTATATAGAAAGGCTCTAAAGAGCGACTTGGATTTTACCTAAAATCTCACCTAAAGCTTGCTCTCCTACGCGTCTTCCTTCCTGCTAGCTAAAATATTGTTAATTAAGCTTCGCCAAAGCTCTCTAACTCCAGCCGTTATAAGAAACAATCTAGTAGTAGACTCTGTTTTAAAAGCTTGCAAAATAGCTAGTTGCTCCATAGGATCTAGGTAACTGAACTTGTGGATAAATTCTGCAGAGGCCTTCTCTTAAGGAGACTTCTAGGCGATTAACTCTCTTATAGCCCTTATCTCTTTCGTTACCTTCTCTACCGTCTCCTCTAGTGTCTCTGCAACTCGCCGTCTTCCTTACTAGCGCTTTATATTAGATTTAACTTCTCTAGCAGCCTACTTAAGAGCCCGCTTCCGTATAGCTAGTAAAGAAGGTTGGCTTAGTGTTAAAGAGGAAGATCTGGATGCACTAGGAGGACTAGGGCGCTCAGTTAAAGGTAAGCTTAATTAATGGCCTTTAATAGAGCTGCGAGCTAACTCTAACTTAGAGGCCTTATCTACTTCCTCCTTATCTTCCTTATCCTCAGCTTCTTTATCTACCAAACCTAACGCCTATAAGGCCGTTGCTAAGAGAAGTTTAGGATCTATATAGCTCTTAATTGCTTTGTTAATTAACCTCGCATAACTGCCTATTGCCAGGACTCCCTTAAATAGCTCCTATAGTAGATTTAGGAAGGCAGGCGGTGTATTACGAAACTTTATAGCTTTAGGATGGGCTTTAAAGTAGGTCTCTATAACTTCCTTACTGGCAACAGGTACGCCTTTAGCTTCGTCCTACCCCTAGCTAGAGAGGCCGTAGAGCTCTATCTACACCTTCTAATCCCTCTTATGGTTATTATGCTTGCTCTTAATTTGCTTAAGAGTAATAGGCTACTAGGCAACAGTAATTGTATAAGTAAGAGCAATCTTCCAGCTATTAGCTTTGTAAGAGCTATCTACGCAATATCCTTTATTAACGGCCTTAACAAGGCCCTCTAGCATCGCCTCCTCCATCTCACTTGTCTATCTTATACGCCCCCTCCTGTGCCCCGCGGGCGTCGCGGGCGTCGCGGGCGTCGCGGGCGTTGCGGGCGTCGCGGGCGTCGTGGGCGTCGCGGTAACTCTACTACGGCTCGTACGGGAGGTTGGCGTAGGTGTAGTAGTAAACGTTGACCGACGAGAGGGTGTTGGTTGAGGAGGAGGCTCCATTGCTACACCAAAACAGTGAGTCGCGATAGAGGCCTAGCAGTAGAAGGTATTACTCAAATCGCTTACCAAAATTAATCACGCATGCGAAGTTAAATCTAGAGCCTTATCTGGAGGCTTACCAAACAATCAACTCAATTACAGATTCAACTGAGCCACGGTAGTAGCCGCCACTAATTATAAAACGGGCGACGCTAAAATACGCACAGATTAAACAGATTTTGTAACGGAGGCAATTTGCAACCGAACACACCTTTAATAGCTTTTTACTTTCTAGTAACTATAACTTTTTACCATACTTATGGTATCTCTTTGGTATATAACTTAAGCCTTACTTAGTCTCTTTATACGTCGCTCTAACTTAGTACTATACTAACTTGGTTTACTGTTGCACTTTGCGCTGTTGTGTATTCTTAATATTAACCTAACCTGTAACCTAATTGATTTTTAGATTATACTCCTATAACTAAGGCATTTCTAGTATCGCCTCGTTCTGTCCTAATGGTAGGATATTAAAAGACATTCTAACTGGTCTCCCTTTAATAGTTATCTAAATAGGTTCTGTTTTAAGATTAATAATACCTCTTCTATAGGCTATCTAATCTCCTAAAATTGTTGTAAGTGGATATAGGTATTCCTTCTATTTATATGGTAACCCTATTCTTTCTACTACCTTTAGTGATATATGGTTCCTAGTTACTTTACTATCTACTAATGCTTTAAACTGCTGATCTTGCCACTTAGCTCTTAAATTTAGGTATTAACCTTAAATTCCTTTAAGGGTCTAAGGCTTTAATACTAGTTTCCTCTGGTTCTATACGCCTCCCCTTTTTCTAACTATTGGCTGCTAGATCCTGCCTATACTTAGTCTAACTTTAGCTAATACTTAGTTTATTTCTTTTCCTTTATATGCTATAGATAAGTGTTCTTTAGGCACTCCCACTACTATTATCTATTTAAGTATTTTTCTGTAAGAAATCTTCCTAGTTAAAGTATTAAGTTTCTTTAACCTTACTTCTACTAGGTGCTAACTATGTATATACTTAGTGTTTCTAAACCGCTTTTCCTCTGGTGCCTAATATATCCTTACTAGGTACTTCCGGTTCTTATCTTTAGGTGCTTTATATATGTTATATATATTATCCATATAAGCTATCTATAATAGTGTATAATACGCTGCATATTTTAGGTTAACTTTTGGTTTGTTTTTATTTTTAAGTTTAAATCTATACCTAGTTAACCTAACTACTAGTATCTCTACTATAGGTACTAAGATTTATTACTTACTTCTCTAGTCTCTAGATCCTTCTTCTAGGTTTCTTAATATTATAATTAATGCTCCTTTAATGTAACTTATACGTTTTTCTATAATAGGTTAGTCTTAGATAACTTTTTTGTTTAGCTATATATAAAAATCTTCCTATTTGTTATTATGTCGTTGCCTATACCACTTTCTATATAACTGGTTTAGTGTGTATGGTCTATCCGTTAGAAAGTACCTTATTATTGCTGTATTATAATATTCTTTAGTATATCTTTCTTTAAACCTAGTTAGAATATCTAAATCCTCTTCTTATTCTAGTTTATTTAACTACTTTGCCCTAGGTATCCCTGTACTTAGCCTATTAGTAACTCTTTGCATAGGTACTCTGTCCTTTATATAACCTAGTATAGCTGACCTCTTGTCTAGCTTTTGCTTTTGCTATACGATAATTCTTATTCTAAACTTATCTATAGTTTCTTGTTTTTTGCGTCTTGTAGCTAGATCTTTATAGTTGTCTTACTTTTTAATCCTAGTATTAACTGTTTAATTTTTAGGCTAAATACTATATTTACCTAGGATTGCTAACGTTCTTATTTATTCTCTAAACTTGTAGTTCTTAAACTTGCGTTCTATACTTATTTATTTATTACTAAACTGAGTTACTACCCTTTCCTATTAGTTTTCGTCTGTTGTGGGTCCTTAGGTATGTCTTATCTTACTTTAAGAATCTTAAGCTTCTTTTATCTTTTCTTAAGAATCTTAAGCCTGTGGCCTTTTGCCTTTATTAAGTAATAAGCTAGCACTAGCAGTTATCTACTTACTTAGTTTCTTTTAAACGTTGCTTCTATTATCTTATAAAGCAATGGAAATTGTATTTAATGGTATTGTAATACCCATTACTAAACCCTATTTTGTGATAGTTTTAGTCTCTATTTCTGTTTTAACTTCTTTAAGGTCTATATACTTCTAGTAAGCTACCTTTGTTGCCTTATTATTGGTAAATACTTTGCCTTTATTAAACTTATTGTCTTTAATATCCGATCTATGAGCTAGTTTATTAGTTCCTTTAAATTTAGATAATAATGGCTTTTATAGCTAATAGCTTGCGCTATACTTAGCGTCCTTATAAATTTGGTATGCGTTGTTGTAATAATATATAAAACTGTTAATTAAACATTCTTTTATTCCTTATAGTGTACCGTCGTCCCTTTATACGTATATGCCGTCTGCTAGTCTGGTTCCCTTTACTATATAGTTACTTTGACTACCTCTATAGTCTCTAGCAAAATAACCCTATTTTCCGCAATTTATGCAAGCTCTATCTTTGAACTATCTTTCTTGCTATAAAGTCCGCCTAAATGTCTTCTACTGCTAAGATCCCTAGTTTGGCCTCTACTTCTAGGTCCTTTAATTACTTAATCCTTAACCTTTAGGTTTCTATGGTTTTTTTTCCCACTTTTAGGTTTCTTTAGTACCACTTAGGTCTATTAGCTCTATACTATTCTATAGTTTTTAACTCTGTGTCTATTGTTGCGTAATCTGCGCCTTATATAACTATGGAACTCTATCTTGCCCTCTCTTAGCTTATTCCCTTTGGTAGATCCTATTATTAATCTTTATTAACTAATCTATTAACTCTTTTAGAGTATCCGCATCTTCTATTAGGATAATTACGTTCTGGACTTTAGCCTTAAGTCCCTATTTATACTATGCTATAAGCGCCTTGTTATTCTACTTAACCTATATAGCTAGTGTTTAAAACTGTGTTATATACTTAATTGCTAAAGTGTATTATACTAAGTTCTGAAGCTTTTATTCCGCTATGGTTATAGCTTCTAGGTCTCTAAATATCTATATTAGTTGTTCTATAAACCCATTCTAACTGGTAAATATATACCGTATGTCTTGGTTAGTAGTTGTTATACCATTAGCCTATATTTCCATAAGATACGGCTTAAACCACTTAAGTGCCCTCCCCGTTAGGAACAATCTTGTATAGGCTACTTAATCTAACAATATTGCTAACTTTACTTCTTCCTGTACTACCTTAAAGTGCATTTATATAAGAAATCCTTTAAGCTTCGACTTCTCCCCTAAGAATTATTTAATTAAAGGTAACTTAATCTTTACTGCTCTAATTCTATTAATGCGTTCTTTAAGTATCCTATTATTATCTTATAAGTAATTAACTATTTCCTATAACTAACCTCGCGTAACTACTTGAGAATCCTCCTTGTCTATACTAGTATTACCTAGCCCTGAGGTTGTGGCTGCCGTTAACGCTGTTATAACTGGTGCTACTCTTAGTGGCATGTTATTCAATCTTGTTTAATACTATAACCTTAGTAGTGAATATATAACGGAACCTTGTAGCTTAGACTACGGTAGGTTCTGTTATTAGGCTAGGTATATAGATAAGAACAAAATAACAATATAATAATAACTGGTGGAGTAGTTGCCTAATAAATTAACTCCAATTATATTCTGAGATTCACTATAAGGAGAGAACTATCTATAGTAGGGACTGAGGTCCTTTAAATACACAACCATACTCCTAAGAAATTCTCTTTTATATATAAGGTACGTGTTGTCTGTGTTAAATATAACATCCCTTTTATTTAACGCAGTTAACGCGTTTAATACTATATAACCTTGGTTACTATTCCTTGTTATATAGTTCCACCAGATCTATTCTAGACTATGCCTATATTAACTAACTAGCTTCCGCCGACTCTTTTCTAAGTAGTTATAACATTGTACTTAAAGCGTCTATAACAGCTTCTCTATTTTTATATTACTTTAAGTCTGGATCCTTTGCCTATGCTTTTTGGATCTTTTATGTCTAATTACTCTCTAGTAACTTATAGATCTGACTTTCCTTAGTTGCTGCGATCTTTAGATAATTATACCTAATTAATCCGTTTTAATCCTTTTGTAATAAAGCTCCTAATAGCTTTTTATTATTTTATAGTTTAGTCTTTCTACTTAGAGCGTCTGCTTGTGTATTGTCTGTACCCTTAGTATACTAAATTTTAAAATGGTATTCTATAAGCATTTCCGCCTATCTAACCTGTCTTTAATTAAGTTCCTTTATTATTAGGAATCCTATAAGGTTCTTATAGTTCGTCTTAACTATAAAAGGTTTTTCTATACCTTGTAAGAATACTCTTTATTTCTTAAGTGCTATAACTATACCTAATAACCCCTTGTTATAGATGTTATAGTTTAACTCTAGTGGTATTATCTTTCGACTATAGTATACTACTGGGTGCCATCTATCTTAATATTTCTGTATAAAGTATACCCCTAGTGTAAAGTCTAATGTATCTATTTTTATAACCGTCTTTAGACCTAGTTAATAAATCTTAAGAACTGGCTCTTAGGTAAATAACCCTTTAACCTTCTTAAATAGTTCTTATTGCTTCTTTCCCTATGCCTATAGTTCTTGTTTCTTAGTTAATTACGTAAGTGGCTTAATGTCCTTTAACTATTGCGCTATAAACCTTCTATAGTAATTGCAAAACCCTAGGAACAACCTTAACTGTGTAATATTCTTTAGTTCTTGCTAATTTACTATAGCCTCGATCTTTTTTAAATCTATACTAAGTTGGCCTAGTTTAATAATAAATTTAACGAAATTGGTCTTCCTAGTAAAGAACTTATATTTCTTAATTACTACTAGCATCTATTCTTTTTGTAGTCTCTTTAAGACCTATTTAATGTGTTCTTTATATTCTTTCTTACTCTCTAAGTAGATAATAATGTCGTTGAGGTATACTATAATAAATTTATCTAGGTGTTCTTCTAATATACTATTAATTTGCTTCTAAAATGTTACTAGTACATTTGTAAGTCCGAATTATATAACTAATGGCTTATATAGTTCTTCCTTTAACCTAAAGGCTGCCTTCTATTTATCGCCTTCCTTAATTTTAATTTAATGGTATACCTACCTTAGATCTATCTTTGTAAAGATCTTTACGTTACCTATCCTGTCTTAGATTTCGCTAATTAAGGGTAAAGGATACCTATCCTTCCTAGTAATGCTGTTTAACTATTTATAGTCTATACACATCCTAAGTTTTCTGTTTTACTTTAGGATGAATAGTACTGGATATCCTACTAATAACTATAATAGTCTAATATATCCCTTGCGTAAGTTCTCCTAGATAAACTCCTTAAGCGCTACTAACTCTGTTTTAGTAAGCTTATAGATTAGAAAGAACTTTAGACTTATTTTCTCTTCTAATTCTATCTTATAGTCCTATACTGTATACTTTAATAGCTTTTTACTTTCTAGTGACTATAACTTTTTACCATACTTATGGTATCTCTTTGGTATATAACTTAAGCCTTGCTTAGTCTCTTTGTATATTGCTCCGACTTGGTACTATACTAACTTGGTTTACTGTCGCACTTTATGCTATTAAGTATTCTTAATATTAACCTAACCTATAACCTAATTAATCTTTGGATTATATTTCTATAACTAAGGCATTCCTAGTATCGCCTTGTCCTGTCCTAACGGTAGGATATTAAAAGATATTCTAACTGGTCTCCCTTTAATAGTTATCTAAATAGGTCCTGTTTTAAGATTAATAATACCTCCTCTATAGGTTATCTAATCTCCTAAAATTGTTATAAGTGGATATAGGTGTTCCTTTTATCTATATAGTAACCCTATTCTTTCCACTGCCTTTGGTAATATATGGTTCCTAGTTACTCTACTATCTATTAACACTTTAAACTGCTGATCTTGCCACTTAACTTATAAATTTAGGTATTATTCTTAAATTTCTTTAAGGGTCTAAGGCTCTAATACTAGTTCCCTTTAATTTTATACGCCTCCCCTTTTCCTAACTATTGGCTGCTAGATCCTATCTATACTTAGTCTAACTTAGGCTAATACTTAGTTCGTTTCTTTTCCTCTATATGCTATAGATAAGTGTTCTCTAGGTACTTTTACTACTATTATCCGTCTAGGTATTCTTCTGTAAGGAATCTTCTTAGTTAAAGTATTAAGTCCCCTTAACCTTACACTTCTACTGGGTGCTATCTATGTATATACTTAGCGTTTCTAAACTGCTTTTCCTCTAGTGCCTAATATATTCTTACTAGGTACTTCCGGTTCTTATCTTTAGGTGCCCTATATATATTATATATGTTATCCATACAAGTTATCCATAATAGTGTATAATACGCTGCATGTTTTAGGTTAACTTTTAGTTTATCTTTATCTTTAAGTTTAAATCTATACCTAGTTAACCTAACTACTGGTATCTCTACTGTAGGTACTAAAATTTATTACTTACTTCTCTAGTCCCTAGATCCTTCTTCTAGGTTCCTTAATATTATAATTAATGCTCCTTTAATATAACTTATGCGTTTCTCCGTAATGGGTTGGTTTTAGATAACTTTTTCGTCTAGCTATATATAAAAATCTACCTATTTGTTATTGTATTGCTGCCTATACTACTTTCCGTATAACTGGTTTAGTGTATATGGTCTCTCTATTAGAAAGTATCTTATTATTACTATATTATAATATCCTTTAGTATATCTTTCTTTAAACCTAGTTAGAATATCTAAGTCCTCTTCTTGTTCTAGTTTATCTAACTATTTTACCCTAGGTGTCCCTGCACTTGGCCTATTAGTAACTTTTTATACGGGTGCTCTGTCCCTTATATAATCTAGTATAGCTAACCTCTTATCTAGCTTTTGCTCTTGCTATATAATGATTTTCGTCTTAAACTTATTTATAGTTTCTTATTTTCTGTATCTTGCAGCTAGATCTTTATAGTCGTTTTACTTTTTAATTTTGGTATTAACTATTTAATCTTTAGGCTAAATACTGCGTTTACCTAGAATTACTAATATTTTTATTTATTCCCTAAACTTGTAGTTCTTAAACTTATATTCTATACTTATTTATTTATTACTAAACTAAATTACTACTCTTCCCCATTAGTTTCTATCTGTTGTGGGTCCTTAGGTGTGTCTTATCTTATCTTAAAAATCTTAAGCTTTTTTTATCTCTGTTTAAGAATCTTAAGCCTGTGGCCTTTTGCCTTTATTAAGTAATAAGCTAGCACTAGTAGTTGTCTACTTGCTTAGTTTTTTTTAAATATTGCTCCTATCTTCTTATAAAGCGATGGAAATTGTATTTAATGGTGTTATAATATCCGTTACTAAACCCTATTCTGTAATGGTCTTAGTTTTTGCTTCTATTTTAACTTCTCTAAGGTTTATATGCTCCTAGTAAGCTGCCTTTATTACCTTATTATTAGTAAATGCTTCACCTTTATTAAATTTATTGTCTTTAATGTCCAATCTATAAGCTAGTTCGTTGGTTCCTCTAAACTTAGATAATAATAGCTCCTATAGCTAATAGCTTGCGCTATACTTAGTATCCTTATAAATTTGGTATGTATTATTATAATAATATACAAAACTGTTAATTGAACATTCTTTTGTTCCTTATAGTGCACCGTTGTCCCTTTATATGTATGTGCTGTCTGCTGGCCTAGTTCCCTTTACCACGTAGTTATTCTAACCACCTCTATAGTCTTTAGCGAAATAACCTTGTTTTCTATAATTTATGCAAGCCCTATCTTTAAACCATTTTTCTTGCTATAGAGTCCGCCTAAATATCTTCTACTGCTGAGATCCTTGGTTTGGCCTCTATTCCTAGGTTCTTTAATTACTTAATCCTTAACCTCTAGGTTTCTATAGTTTTTTTTCCCACCTTTAGGTTTCTTTAGTACCGCTTAGGTCTATTAGCTCTGCGCTATTCTATAGTTTTTAACTCTATATCTATTATTGCGTACTCTGCGCCTTATATAACTATAGAACTCTGTTTTGCGCTCTCTTAGCTTATTCCCTTTAATAGATCCTATTATTAATCTTTATTAACTAATCTATTAACTTTTTTAAAGTATCCGCATTTTCTATTAGGATAATTGCGTTTTAGACTTTAGCCTTAAGTCCCTGTTTATACTATGCTATAAGCGCCCTATTATTCTACTTAACCTATATAGCTAGTGTTTAAAACTGTGTTATATACTTAATTGCTAAAGTATATTATACTAAGTTCTAAAGCTTTTATTCTGCTATAGTTGTGGCCTCTAGGTTTCTAAATATCTGTATTAGTTGCTCTGTAAACCCATTCTAACTAGTAAATATATACCGTACGTCCTGGTTAGTAGTTGTTATGCCATTAGCCTATATTTCCATAAGATACAGTTTAAACCACTTAAGTGCCCTCCCCGTTAGGAATAATCCTGTATAGGCTATTTAATCTAATAATATTGCTAACTTCGCTCCTTTTTATATAACCTTAAAGTGCATCTGCGTAAGAAATCCCTTAAGCTTTGACTTCTCTCCTAAGAATTGTTTAATTAAAGGTAGCTTAATTTTTACTACTCTAATTCTATTAATGCGTTCTTTAAGTATCCTATTATTGTCTTATAAGTAATTAACCATTTCCTATAACTAACCTTGCGTAACCACTTAAGAATCCCTATTGTCTATACTGGTACCACCTAGCCCTGAGGTTGTGGCTGCCGTTAACATCGTTATAACTAGTGCTTTGGGTAGTATGTTGTTCGATCTTATTTAATACCGTAACCTTAGTAGTAAATGTGTAACGGAACCTTATAGTAGAAACTACGGTGGGTTCTATTATTAGGCTAGGTATATAGGTAAGAATAAATTAACAATATAATAATAACTAGTAGAGTGGTTGCCTAATAGATTAACTCTAATTGTATTCTAAGATTTACTATAAGGAGAGAACTATCTATAGTAGGGACTAAGGTCCTTTAAATATATAACCATACTCCTAAAAAATCCTCTCTTGTATATAAGGTATGTGTTATACGTATTATACACAGGTGTATACTGCATATACTTTATATACTGCGTATAACATTATATAACTCGCTTACCATTCCTTATTATATAGTTCCACCAGATCTATCCTAGACTGTACCTATATTAACCAACTAGCTTCCTGCGACTCTTTCCTAAGTAGTTGTAATATTGTACTTAAAGCGTCCATAACACAAAGGTTATAGACCCCTTACTACTTATAGATGGAGCTAACCCTATATTTAATAATTGGAAGCTTTAACTATAAGATAAGCTTAAAGTTAATATAGACTACTTCCCTACTACTTAAGCTAAAATAGCCTATATTTTTAGCCGTACTAGTGGGGACGTATAGACGCATTTATGTCTATAATACGCCTAGGACTTAGCAGACCCCTTCCTCTCTAGATATAACAGAACCTTATAGCTTAGACTACGGTAGGTTCTGTTATTAGGCTGGGTATATAGGTACGACAAAACAACAACATAATAATAACTGGTGGAGTGGTTGCCTAACAGATTAACTCCAATTATATTCTAAGATTTACTACAAGGAGAGAACTATCTATGGTAGGGACTAAGGTCCTTTAAATACACAACTATACTCCTAAGAAATCCTCTCTTGTACGTAAGGTACGTGTTATCTATATTAAACGTAACATCCCTTCCGTTTAATATAGTTCCACCAAATCTATCCTAGACCGTGCCTGTATTAACTAACTAGCTTCCTATAACTCTTCTCTAAGTAGTTATAACATTGTACTTAAAGCGTCCGTAACACTATCTCCCTCCTCTTTATCTTCGTCCTTAAAGATTTCTAATATCTCCAAGTTATCCACTAGAGGTATAATGTCCGTTTAATTAGTCTGGTTAATATCTATACTTATTATACCTAAAGCTTCTTCTTCTCTTTCCTAGGTTGAGTGTTGCCTTTATACGGTTTCCTTTATACTATCGCTAGGCGAGGTGATGGCGATTCCTTACTTAAGGTATACTAAAGAGGGGTTAATTTGTGTTGCGCTAGCAAGTCCTGCGTCTTAATAACCCTCCTTTTACTTTAAGTGTACTAAAGCAAATGTTTGATCGTTCTGCGATATTCGCTTTATCTTTAACGCTAAGTATACACGTCTTATAACTCTTAATAGTCTTTAAGTTCCCTAAGTAACTTGTTATAGGGTCTTATGTTTAATCTACTACTATAAAGCTTAACAGTAAGCTAGCCTCCGCGCTACTTAAGGTTTAACGTGCCTTAGAAGAGTCCGCACACGTCCTTAAAGCTTAACATTTAGCTTATGCTTGTCTTTAATATCTTAAACGTGTCCGTAAGAAGGTCCGTTCTAAGGAATAGAAACTTGTTTAATAGGGTTTGTCTAAGCTAGGTAATAAAAGGATTGGCTTTCCTCCTATAAGAGAAACAACTCTAAGTAGCTCAGCAATTACTCCTCTTAGGTCCCCCTTAGGTAACTTATTCTTTGGCGATCCTTTTTTATTAATATTACCTAACCTACTTTCTTCTAATACTCCTATATCTTTCCTATAGCGTTCTTTAGGTTGCTTAGTGGTTTCTAGGTAGTCTTACTATAGCCTATCTACTTTACTTTATACTATATTTCGTTATCTATATCCTTATAACTAATAATCTTTAAAACTTGCTACTTATCTTCCTCTTGTCCTCTGTATGTGTCTGCCTTATAGACTAGTGGCTTAACATTTCCGTATACTGGCTCTAGCATTGCAATATATTATATAAGGTAGATTTTTATTTTGGCTAGTAGGTTCAACTTATATATAACTAATAAAATTCTTTACTTAACTTTAAAAGGTCCTAGTCTAATATGGTCTAACTTTTTACTTAGTCGTTAACTCTTAAAATTTTTGTGTAGTAGCTATACTTTATCCCCCTCCTTAAGATCTGGTCCCTTAGATCTCTTAGCATTATAGTACCTTTTTATTTATTCTTATACTAGTTTAGCTGTTTCTTTAAGGTC
>Ga0307507_10007484_pt1 | contig 15831 bp, 12 predicted proteins | sample 7_EM_MG_FD_207223 | JGI IMG/M metagenome (GOLD analysis project Ga0307507, IMG submission 207223) | Populus trichocarpa ectomycorrhiza microbial communities from riparian zone in the Pacific Northwest, United States - 7_EM | ecosystem: Host-associated > Plants > Roots > Unclassified | place... | reverse complement strand
TGGAGCCATTATGATATGCAGTGTGAATGGTTGAAAACTGTGCAACATGTGTTCCCTTAGCCAATCATAATACATCATTTTGGGCTTAATTGTTTTCCTCGAATGACCTAACATGGCCATAAATGATACCACTTTCTGTTCTAGAAAAGTTATATGATCGTTGAGGGCCTGTTTGGTATTACCAACTGTTTTTGCTTTTCGAAAACAAAAAAACTGTTTCATATCTCAGCACGAATCACTAGTTAGTCTATTAAGGGAAATGAACCACCACTTTTACTGTTCATAGGAACACTCCTAATCCTGTCATTTTGGGATCTTGGGAACAAGCACCATAACGATCCATGTTAAACATTGCCATCAAACAACACTTCAATCAAAATGCGTGGCTTCATTTAAGTGCCAATACAGTCGCATAACGTACTCCTCAAAAGTGCCTTTAATCTTTATGACACTTGTCGGCATGGTACTTAGGAAGTAAATGGAGAGGTTATTTTGAATAACTTTGCATAATGGCTCTTCTATCTCACCATTTACTATATTCTGCCGCATAAATACAATGAAGATAGCTTTCATATAGGTTTGCTGCAACTCCATGAAGCTATTATCAGAGCATAATTGTTCAACACTTTCTCTTGCTGATTTGTATCATGAATTTATTCAACTGATAATTGGTTTTTCCCTTGTGTTGTATATGGCAGTACCAATAGCTGTGTATGTGTTCACACTGCCATTGCCATATCTTGGAGTCGCATCCTCCCTTCCAACTGGCTTTGTAGCAGGAGCCATCGTCCTTGTTTTGGGGTTGCTCATCTATGCCTGGACACCATCCAGGTAGAGCTTCTTTTGGTCACCCAATTACAATACATCGTTGTTTTTTTCATCATTTCCGTTTTCAACCTCAGAAAATGGTGTCGACTGGATTTCTGGTCACAGATAATAATTGGAAAAAGAAGAAGAAGAAGAATGTTGACATTGTCGTTGTAATTCCTTTTGTTGTTATAATAGCGAGTGCAATTTTTTGGTCAACGTAGAACTGCTAATGCACATCCATGATAAGTTTCTGAGCAGGGAAAACCAATATAACATTTGGTAGAGGAACAGTGGCGAAGGCCTTTCAGGGAAATTGCCCACCTTGTTGTTTTAGGAAAAAAAAAAAAAAAGGGTTCTCCTAGTGCAGGTACTATCTCAATGTTTACAGGTTATTGCACCTCAGTTTGTTTTTGCTTGTAAATTTGTTCAAATTTGGAAGTCTTAACTAACAAGGAAAGAGAAGTCAGACACAGAGAGTAACAGAAGGGGACAGCAACTCAACGAAATAATAACCTGTCACAAGGACCTTTGCTGTCTCTGCTATCTGTGATGACATGCATTACTGATTGAGAATCCACCTCCCTCCAGAAGCCCCGCCTCGCAACCGGTTCTACCCCGTCTCAAGCCTGTATTCTGCCGCCTACCAGCACCATCTGTATTCAACTTTACCCAGCCTTCCTTTCGGGGAATCCAATGAATATAATTTACCGTTACCTAAAGGCCATCTCAAATTATCAAGACCCAGTTCTTGTAAATGCTAAAATTCTTTAACAAATAACAAGAATATACAAAACCAAATTAAAAATTCAAAGAAAAGGCAACTCACTTTATCTTGTTCATGGGTAAGACTTGTATCCACCTTATCTTTTTACCCGCCCCCGTACACAATCCTTGAATGAGAGTTTGCTTTGTTCTTAGGATGAATTTTAATTTGTCTTTATATCAATTTCATCAAAATAAAATAGAATAGCAGAAAGGAGATAGATTATACTTTGGAAGAAGAAATTATGAACTTACCAGATGTCTAAAAAATAGAGATGCGATCTCTTTTAACATATTGGCACCAAACCATTTCAGGTGTTAAAGATATAAATTAACTTACTTTTCGGCACAATCATTAAGAATTTTAGAACGGATCGAGATGTCAGTGTTAAAAATTCTATTTTCTCTGGGATTCATGCATATTATCTCAGGCTTTAATATGACGATTCAACGCTTTATATATGAGACTATATTCTTACTGGCCATTCCCCTGCCATGAAGGAGGGGAAAAAAAACAAGAAGAGTTCCTACAAACGAGGCTTCTAGCTGTTCTGGAGAGGAAGGGAGGCGTATAGAAAGCTCTGTTTGCCTAATCATGGAGTGTAAGAGAAGTTAGAACATTGTTAGTTTTGCAAAAATGTCTGGTTATCAGCCTGGCTTACAAACCAAAAAGGTCCCGCAACTTATCCTGTAGCAACCATGGTGTAACAAGAGACAACAATGACAGACAGTGAGCTCGACATAGACATAATTATCGTTAGTAGATAATGTTGTGCTAATTAACCCGCTACCATTCATAATAGCCGAAGGAAGGATGGGATTCATGTTCATGGAGGTCGAGAAACTTGGAAAAATTATGCAAGAGTATGGGCTCCTCGAACAAGCTCCTAAACCAGGCCACATCCTGTCAGCATGGGCCTATTATCTCCATGGGCTCATACAATGATCACTGTTTCTTATTCCTTTTCTCCTTCGAACTCGTCACTTCCATTGGTATTGTCGAACCATTACATTGCAGGGTGACACGCACAATTCCCTGTTGTCTTGTCTCTCTAACTCTGAAAGCTTGAAAAAAAGACCCAAAGGAAGCAATGTTAAGAGCATCTCACATCCCACCAGTAGCAACACCAGCACTCTCTGCTCTCAAAATCTCTCTGATTCCCGCCCTCTCACTCTCTTCTTCACTTCCTCACCTTTACAAACTCTCTACATTTGCTCCACTTCAGAATTTCCTTCCAAAAACAGCACCACCCAATTCATCTCCTATCTCCTTCAAAAGGTTCCTACCAATGTTGGGTCACCACCCTTGTCCCAAAGGTACATCTGGGCAATTCTATCAAAAACCCTATGTTTCTTTTTTCCTAATTTGGTCTGTTAAACATACATAATGGGACTTTGCATCAAAAGTTTTGATTATTTTGTGCTCTGTTTCAGCTTCGTTTAGTTCTGGGAGCGGCACTGGAGGTGGAAGAGAGTTATTGGTGCAGCACTTGCTTGTTAAAGAAGATGACCTCAAGCTTTTGTTGGAGCTTCAACAGAGAATTTCAGGAGGTTAGTCACTATTATACATTTGATGTACGATGCAGAATGTGCTTCTTGAATTGATGTTTTATTTTTATATCAAGATTGCATTGATATTTTATTTGACGATAAAAGGTTTTGTCTTTCTTTGGAAAAAAATAGAAAAGAGTGTGTGCTATGCGGTTTAAACTATTATACAAGATTTATTCTAAAACTCATTTTTTATTGTTCTTTTTTCCATTCTAAGGAGGAGAGGATTTGAGTGACCTTGCAGTGGAATACTCATTATGTCCATCAAAAGAAGAAGGGGGGATGCTTGGCTGGGTTAGAAAAGGGCAAATGGTATGTGGATTGCGATGAAATTCATTTTCATGCGTGTTGAAAATTTTAAATTAATTCCTTAATTCCTGGTTGGTATTTTGTATTCACTAATGGGAGGTTCACCAGGGAACACATGGTTTAACGAGAGTATGGTTTTTTAAGTTGCATTGCTGTTCCATTTCTTGCCAGGAAGGTAGGAGCATGCTGTTAAAATAAGTTTAGTGGTTATATCATAGTTGGTGGCCTCATCTGCAAATTTGGCAAACAAGTCCTGGTACCTTAGGAAGCTCAGGTTTTAATGAACTGCCCAATGAATTCAATGATTTGCCCAAACATTTTAAGTGTAGATGGATGGATTGGCTTTACTCACACTCAAGACACCAAAGATACGAATAACTCAACTTTACCTGGTGACTACTTTGATAATTAATGTTCAAGTGTCACAGGTACCAGAATTTGAGGAAGCTGCTTTTAGTGCCCCTTTGAACAAAGTTGTAAGGTGTAAAACTAAATTTGGGTGGCATTTGTTGCAAGTTATTTCTGAGAGGTATGCTAAAGAATCCTATTCCATTTGATTTCTGTGCCAAAGAGAAGGCAGTATTGGCACCTACTCGTACTTTTCCATGAATTTGTTTCTTTTGAATCTGTAAATTGTGCTACCAGGGAAGAATCTCTACTTGGGGAAATTCAAGCGGATGAGCTCCATGTAAAAATCCAAGATCCTACATTTGCCAAAGAAGCTCAATTGATTGATGTTCGAGAACCTGATGAAGTGTATGCTCTCTTTTTGCATTTTACTCTCCTACTCAAGCAGCCTTTTTTCTTTCTTTCTGAAATTAAGTTTTATAGATGACTGACATGTCCTCCAAATTCTTGATATTTTTATCCTTCATGATTTTACTGTGTTTATAACTATAGCATGTTTCAGTTCGAAATCTTGTTATTATTCTTTGGGTAATGATTTAAATATGAGCAGTTTTTTCCAAGTATTGTGTGGATTTAAGAAGTTATAGGTTGATATTGTACATCCTACAATCATCCATAGTAAATGAAGAATTGTAAGCACTGTTTGCATATTTAGGGATCTTGCGTGAACTTGATTACTTTGCGGTATTTTTTTCTAGAAAAGGATCTAATTCACCAGTCAGTTTAATTAGAGGATTAAGAGGTTTACTTTGTGGATTATACACAGCAGGTCTTCTTGCAATTGTCAACTTGCGAGATAAGGAGTTATGGGTAAATGTTTATAATCCATGAAATTGAGGTTTGTTCTTAAGCAAAAAAATCTGGTTGAGGGGAAGGGAGGCAGCTCTCACCACATCTCCTTGTTGGGTGCATGACAATATGTGTGTTCTAAGATTTTTTGGTATCCTTTTTTTTTTTTTTTTCTAATTTGCTTTTCATTTCCTTTTTGTTTTGATCCCTTTCCAGTGATTTACATTTTAAGTTTTAACTGCTCTGATCATCTCTACATTATAGGGCCAAAGCTTCATTGCCAGGTTTTGAAGTACTTCCCCTCCGCCAGTTTGGAAGCTGGGGACCAGAAGTTACAACCAAGTTTGATCCTGAAAAGGATACTTATGTTATGGTGCGTATATTTGTCATTTAGTGCATAAAGTTTCCTCTCTATTGTATAATTTTATTTCATACAAATGAAGACATGTTATGATATGAAGCATCTTATCTGTACTGATTTTCTGCTTATATTTAAATAAACAGGGTTTTTTTTCAATTTTTTATGCCCTTTCCTATTGATAAGAGGGAGATTTTTTTTGGCGTATTGACTATTTTTCTTAAGAGCATTGCTGCTAATGGGTGTTCCAAAGTTTATAATGTGATGCATAGCCTATAGTCTGAACCGAGATAGTCACTTTTGTGGTAATTTTGCTGCAGTTTTATATTCTTTTGTATTTTTCTAATGGCCTTGCCATATACTTTATTGATCTTCCTGGAGTGCTGTGACAAATGCCTTTAATTTCATTGGTATGAATTATAGAAAAATCTATTTACTATCACAGCAATTTCTTTTGTTGAGGATGCTTGATAGTATTGCTAAATTATGCCTGTTCTTAGACAATCTCAACTTTTGAGATAGAGCAATTGATCTGGTTAATATCTTTATGCTGTTCGGTTAATTTTCTTCTAATCAGTTTGAACATAGATTTACTTGAATTCTGTGGTTTTTTTATTCTGCCGGACCTTTTATGTGTTTTTTCATCATGTACTATCCATGGCTCATACATTGTATATTTCCCCATGTATTTTAACCATAATTTTTCTTTCTTTGCTATTATATACTTTTCTTTTTCTGGAGTTCCAGTTTTTTTGCAAAAGCAAATCTCTTTGCGGAAGATAAAAGCCACTCCTTTTTTTAGAATGCTAAGTAATGTTTTGTTTCCAGTGTCACCATGGGATGCGGTCACTACAGGTTGCTAAGTGGTTGCAGTCTCAGGTAAACTTTATCTTTTATACTTCTTTTCTTTAGTATTGATAAATAAATTGTTGTAGGGGTTGTGAGCTACCACAAGGAAACAAGCATTGTAATCTTTTTATTTCACTGTGTTCTTTTTAGTATGTTGTGAAGCTTATTTCAGAAGGAATTATCAAATATCATCTTAGCACTTGATTTTGTCATCTATAAATTTAAGTTGAAATGCCCTGTTGGGAAACGCCATCTTTCAATTTTCGGGGAAAAGAAAGCCATGATAATTTCCTTATCTGATGCTCTGTATCATCAAATTGGATTTGTGTCACAGCCACCATTATAGCTTCCTTCTGTCTTCCATGAAGTCGTTCTTTATTATGTTTTAGTACTTCCATGCATCATCTTCCTTGAGTTTTAATGCAGCAATGGCAATCTTTCTGCGCCATTCACGGGCATCCTTTGTAGTTTTACACATGAATCTCTATATCTTTAAAGTAACAGTGCATTAAGCAGGCTGTGCTGATTTCCCTGTTTTAGAATCTGTACTATCAAATTAAAGATGAGCTTGGATTTTTCTCATACGTTTTCTGGTCCAATCCCACATCAGTCCATCTTACCAGTCTCTGTGGTCCACAGGTGTCATTCTGTCTGATCACTAGGGTCTGCTTTAGCCCCTACATGCTTTGGTCCCGATCAGTATTTGATTGATCCTGTATTAGACCATGCTGATTTTCCTGTTTAATGCTCTGCATTATTTAGATTGTGTCAGAAGTGTCCATTACAACCCCCTCTTGTAGTCCATAGGAGTGATTGTTCTTCATTTCCTGGGACAACCTTTCATCTTTCCCAAAAAAAAAAAAACAGAATAAGAAGCCAGTTGATCCTTTTTTTTTTGGTCCAATTGGTTGTTCTGTGTATTTCAGCAAATTTATTACTTTCCTTCCATTTTTTTCTGCAATATCCACAACTTCATGCATTTACATGCTACTCTGTAGTCTGTACGCATTACAGAAGGCATTTTTTCTGAAGAATTGCCCTTGTTATCAACTCCACGGAATTGATTCTTTGACAATTTTTGCACCTAATTTTTTTTTGTTAATGTGGTTCGGATTGTAATCTCACTGTTTCGTTGATTCTTGATTATTCAGGGTTTCAAGAGAGTATTTAATGTGTCCGGGGGCATACATGCATACGCTGTCAGGGTCGATCCATCAATTCCTACGTACTGACAAGCCCATTTTTGTTAATTGAGTTACCTTGCTTCAGTTGTTGCTCTTCTTAAATCGATACTGTTGTGATGTTGTATGCAACAGCAATTGGGGTTTTTTAAGAAAGAACATGAGATAAAAGGGTTCTCTATAGAAAATTTTCTTACGAGTTCTGCAGTTATTCCCCCAAGAAAAGAGAAAAGAATGAGTTTGTCTTGTTTCCTGTATCTTATTTGATGTAACTAATACCAGAAATGGAATTTTCCACTCAGAAGATGCCATACATTTGCCACTGAAGGGCTATGGAATTGAATTAGTTTTCTCCAATAATTTAACAGTAGAGTTGAGAAACATCTATGAAGGAGGACTCCCTCCTTCGACTTTTTTGGAATATGATCTGTTAAAAAGTAAATTATAGTGGGTGTTCATTCAGCTGATAAACACCAGAACCTACGCGATAGTGCGAATGTGGTTAAGTTGTGATGCTTGCGCAGTGTATTTTGATGAAACAGGGGCGTTGGCGTTTAATTAGTAAATTTTGACTTCAAGTTTGCTCTGGTTTCAAGGGGTTGAAACCCCATAACTGTTGTCCCGATCAATAAAACAAAAGGAGGAAGAAGAAGAAAGACAGAAAAGGAATGCATTATGCTGCAAATTATGGCAACCTGGTTTTGTTTTGTTGAAAAGGCCAGTCCAGAGAGAAGCAATCTAATATTTCTGTTTCATATGACCCCTGTTAATAAATTTTCTCTGTATAATAAGGCCAGGGCAATCCTTGAAATACCTGTCACGGCACAGCGAAGAACAGTTGATAAGTTTGCAGCCTCCTTCCTAACAAACGAAAAAAATCCAGCAATCTACTCTCATTGTGGGTAAGTACAGAGGTATCTGTCCCCGCATTTTAGCAAGTGTGCTAACTATGACAATAGCTGTGCGATCTATTAATATCTTCACAATAGGGAATACTAACTGAACTTTAAAAAGAGACAACAAACGGTCATTTAATTTTCCCGGGAAACTCTCTCAACCAACAATGGTTATTTGCTTCCCACTAATTTCAGAACAAGCGCCAAAAATAGACTCATTCAATACACTATGCACACGCCATACCCTAAAATCCCTCACTGTCAATCCTCTTTCAGTCCTTGCACCAAAATCCAACCTGTTTCCACTCATTTTCTCCCTAACATTTTTATGACTCTTTCTAATCCTCTCTTTCCTCACACATCTTCCCTCCCCCCAATCAAAAAAAATTAAGGGACTCTCTCCTTAATCCACCACTACCACCGTCGCCGCCACCCATTTTGTTTCCCTTCCACAATGGGCAACTGTTGCTCCAGAGGTGGTGCCCAGGATGCCTCAGCTAACAAGGAAGACACCACCGAGGGTACTAATCGTACCAATGGTCAGCTGGACGCTCCCCCCACCACCCCACCTTCACCCCCTCCAGGAGCTTCCCCTAAGCCTGCCAAGGTTACCCCTATTGGACCTGTCTTAGGCCGTCCGATGGAAGATGCAAAATCCATTTACACCATTGGAAAAGAACTTGGTAGGGGACAATTCGGTATCACACATTTGTGTACTAACAAGGTCACTGGCGAGCAATTCGCATGCAAAACAATAGCCAAGAGAAAGCTTGTTAACAAGGAGGATGTGGAGGATGTTAGGAGGGAGGTTCAGATTATGCACCATTTAACGGGTCAGCCTAATATTGTGGAACTCAAGGGAGCCTACGAGGATAAACATTCGGTTCATTTGGTGATGGAGTTATGTGCTGGAGGAGAGCTCTTCGATCGCATTATTGCCAAAGGTCATTATACGGAGCGTGCTGCAGCTTCTCTGCTTAGGACCATTGTTCAAATTGTGCACACCTGCCATTCCATGGGAGTCATCCATAGGGATCTCAAGCCGGAAAATTTCCTTTTGCTCAACAAACATGAGAACTCCCCACTCAAGGCTACCGATTTTGGCCTTTCTGTGTTCTACAAGTCAGGTTGCAATCCTATTCATGATACCTTCTTTCTCATTTTTTTCCTCTCCAGAATATCGACCGAACCATGAATGAAGAAAGGCATGGGAGAATAGCAGGCATGTCATTGGTACAGGTGTTAACAACGGGTTTTTTTTTCTTTCCTTCCTGACAGGAGAAGTATTCAAAGACATTGTTGGGAGTGCATATTACATTGCACCTGAAGTCTTGAAGAGAAGATATGGACCAGAAGCTGATATATGGAGTGTTGGGGTCATGCTGTATATTCTTCTAAGTGGTGTTCCTCCTTTTTGGGCAGGTAAATCTTGCTTTACCAATTTTCTCTTCTAATCATAGATGGTATCAATGAGATTTTTTATGCTAATGTTAACCTGGCAGAATCGGAACACGGGATATTCAATGCAATCCTACGCTGCCATATTGATTTTACTAGTGATCCTTGGCCTTCAATATCACCTCAAGCAAAAGATCTTGTTCGGAAGATGCTAGCTTCAGACCCCAAGCAAAGGATGACTGCCATCCAGGTTCTCAGTAAGTGCGCTTTAGCTCTACCATCTTCAAATTATATGCAGTAGTGATTTCACAAGACATCCAGTTTTTAATAATGCAAGGATATTATTCACCCATCAGCAACTATTGAGCAGGTTTCTGATTTAGTGTGTTTGGTTTTCATTAGGTCATCCATGGATTAAGGAGGATGGAGAAGCTCCTGATACTCCTCTTGACAATGCAGTGTTGAGTAGGCTCAAACAATTCAAAGCAATGAATAACTTCAAGAAAGTTGCTCTAAGGGTACTACAAAATTTCACCATTTTGAAATAAATTAAACATGTGTTGCATGAAATTGTGCTTATCTTTCCCTCTTCACAAATGGGATTAGGTCATTGCTGGCTGTCTATCAGAGGAAGAAATCATGGGATTGAAGGAAATGTTCAAGGGCATGGACACTGACAACAGTGGTACCATAACACTTGAAGAGCTGAAACAAGGACTTGCTAAGCAAGGGACAAAACTGTCTGAATATGAAGTTAAACAATTGATGGAAGCTGTAAGTTCTAGTCCATCTCGATGCATAAGATCAAAACATCATGTTGGAGAAGATAGTCGTGCAAAATTCTGAATTCTTTTATATATCTTCAGAATCTGTTAATAATTTCTCTGTTGTTTTTCTTCCTCCTATTTCCTCCATAAACAGGCTGATGCAGATGGCAATGGGACCATAGACTATGACGAATTCATCACAGCAACAATGCATATGAACAGAATGGATAGAGAAGAGCATCTTTACACTGCCTTCCAACACTTCGATAAAGATAATAGCGGGTAATAACATTAAAAAAATATGAAATTTGCTCCATTAAATTTTACATCAGTTTAGCAACCTTGGTAATCAAATACAAACGCTCATTTTTATAAACTTGTGCATATACGTAGGTACATTACAACTGAAGAGCTAGAGCAAGCTCTGCGCGAATTTGGCATGCATGATGGAAGGGACATAAAGGAAATCATTTCTGAAGTAGATGCAGATAATGTAAGCACCAAATTAAATTTTAGTCAATAGCTTTAATCCTATATTGTATTTTCAGTTTGTGATGACAAAATCCTGAATATTATTTTCTCAGGATGGCCGAATCAACTACGATGAATTTGTGGCAATGATGAGAAAAGGAAACCCCGAAGCCAATCCAAAGAAACGGCGTAATGATGTATTTGTTTGAGTTTGTAGAGGGTGAATGGCAGGGAAAACAGAAGTACTATATAAGTTTGTTTTCTTTAAATGGGAGGGGAAGCTGTAGGAAATGCAGAAGCAGCCAGCAGAAATTTGGTAGTTCAATGTGGATGTATACCTGTGAAACGAGTGTGCTATTGTCTCTCTCATCTCTAAACATTGTAACTATTCAAAATGAGTCATTGCTTACAAAATATTTAGGGAAGTAAAGGGTGCATTTTGTTTTTCATTGTATTTGTTCTTCTCCAGTTTAGGAATGCATCTTGTGATTCTGATTGCTATAGACTTACTAACAAGAAATTTGATGTTGTTTTTAGGAACTGATCTTTGTTCTTTTGGTAGAATTTATGCTTCCCGTTTTCTCTTTAGCACAAGATTCTTTTTGCGACAATTCGGATTAAGAGATGAATAGAAGACATGCAGAAATTATAAATATATACACAAACAATTGGCAGAAATTCAAAGAACATCATTTTTCATTCTTTACAGTAAAACTCAGCTGAATCTTTGGTACAATTTGAGCAGTTCCAATTTCAAAAATCCTTATGCATTCATGTCCTATTTCGAATTCATAAATCCTGTTTCCCCTTGTTCACAGTGAATCAACAGCACAGCATCTTCAATCCATTAGAAAGGAGAGATTAGTGATATCAAAACTCAGCGTTGTTAGAGATCCATAAGTTGTGGTTGTGCGTGCATTGCATATATGCAGAAGGGAACCCGCCAGTATTGACACGATTTAAAAAGCTTTGAAGAACTTTTAGGACTAAATGAAAGGTTTGACCCCCTCAAGCTATCACCTGCGTGCTGTGCCGACAATCTTTGTTTTTCTGTTCAGCTACACAATCACGGTACACGGTTTTATTTTTCTTGAACCGTTGGAAATAATTATTAGTCAGTTTTTTTCTTAATCAAACCGTATTAATTTAGAAATACACCAGGCTCGGTGTCCGTGCTTCGCCGTTGGAAATAATAATGTTAATGCACTGCACGTATATTTTTTATAAAAAAAATATATATAACTCGGATTATAGATTTGAATGGTTCTAATAAATTAATTTTACTTAAACTAGATAAAAAACTAGAAAACAACAATAGATAAATCAAATTTAAAAAGAAAAGAGAATAGAAAAAATCCGAGAAAAAAATTATTTTTCTCAAAAACAAACAAACTATAATCTCAATTCATAGCCCGTTAAATACAAAAGAACAAAACAAGATAAAAAAAATGACATAAAAATAGGTTCTCGTTAACTCGAGTTAACATATTGAACTTGTAATCTTGCTAATCAGGGTTGAGCCAACCCAGAATATCCTGTCAAACCTGCAACCTAAATCATGATATTGAAATAACTTAATAAAAAAAATAAAAAGAATTATAAATATTTAAAAAAAACTCAAGTTAACTTTTCAAACTTGTGAACCAAGTCATTAGATTCAAAGAACCATAAAGTATAATTCTTAATCAATCAAATATTGAAGGATGAAATTGAAAAAAATAATTTTAATTATATAAAAGAATTTTAAAAAATAGCAATAAAAATAACGAGGATTAAAATTGAAATAAAAAATAAATTTTATATTTGATTGAAGGGTAAAATTGAAAAGAAAAGTCAATTTAGCAAAAGGACCCAAAAAAACTTAAAAGAATGAGGATATAAATTGATATAAAAATTTAATATAAATTTTTGATTGAAGGATAAAATTGAAAAGAATAATAACATTTACAAAAAAACCAAGAAAAAAAATCAAAATCAAAACAATGAGGAACGAATTGGAAAACATAATACTATCAATTTGGATTGAATGATGAAATTAAAAATCAACTAAACTTTTTAAAAAGGGGCAAAGAAAAAAAAACTAGAAATCAAAAGAATGAGGACTAAATTGAAAAAAAATAGTATATAGCAAATTGCGATGGAATGACGAAAGTGAAAACAAATAAAATTTCTATAAAAGAGACAATAAAAAAATTTAAAATCAAAAAAAGAATGATTGAAGTTGAAATACCAGTAACAAACAGGGTTAATCTGCATTTTTTAGGAGATAAGAGAGAAAAGAAAAAAAAAAAAAAAGTTCATCGGTGACAAATAGGAGCACCAATGTTGACACACACCGCTCTACATAAAAAGGGATACAATGGTGCTTCTAATGACATGATGGAAGGGTATTTTTTTGAACTCTGTAAAAAGTGTAAATGCCTTCCAAGCACTAAGGAGCGCATTTATATGCTGTACTTTTTTTTTAATTATTTTTATATTTAATTAATTATCAAATTACTCCTAAGGTGATTTAATAATAATGAAAAAAAACATTGTAAGAAGATGGAAAAGCTCCTTAACTCTAGTTTTAAATTTTTTATTTTTAAAAACATTTTAATTGTTTCACTTTTTATTTTTTACATTTGATCAAATACTAAATTATCTCTTAGCTGATATTACAATAAGAGAAAAAAAAAACATTGTGCAAATATGAAAATGTCATTTGATGTTAATTTTTTATACTTTCAAGGATATTTTGGTAGTTTCATGTTGTAATTAAAATAAAAAATATATATATTCTTGATTAATTTAATAATAACTAATAAGCTCTGTAAAAAAATTTCAATGCATTTAAAAGATGTGTTTTTTTTTTAAGAGAAAAGGCTAAATTATCATTATATTGTTGTAGTAAACAATGTCCCTTAATAATTCATAGATACAATGTTTCTACAAGTCCAAAAAGTTTCTTTAAATAATAATAATAATATGAGATGCCTTGATTACAAGATTGTTACGTGTAAGAGGAAAAGTGAAAATAGTTTAATGAAATTACTAAATTGACCAAGTAATCAATCCAATCCAGAGAGAGAGGGCAGGGCAGGCAGAAGACAATTATGCCAATTTCATCAATCAATCATTAATCACCAGCATTTATAATATATAGTATGTAAAATAAAAATATAATGTCATGTGCTTTGTTTTCATCGATGCGTCCATTATCGAAGTTAATTTTTTTATATTAAAATATAAATATATTTGTGTTTGAAGAGAGATATTAGCAGAGTACTTTTAATAAATAAAAAAATCCACGTCATGATCATGACCTCTAATTAATTTGTTATATATGCACTTAAATGAAATAAAAGTTGATATTATAAGTTCCATTGAATATAATAAGATGCATACATTGAATATTTTAATTATCAAGTGTAAATGCTCAGCAAGAAAGCAAGAAAAATTAATTAAATATGAAGTTATTTATTTTAAGGTGCTTTCAAATGTTCATTGCAGTATAAGTTGGAATATCTAAGCCGTTAAAAATAGTCCAAGCCACGAGATAAGGTGAGGCTGATTGATTTGATCAAGACACGTGTTTTTAAAAATATCTCTATTAACCCATTTAAAATATTTAAACATCTATCAAGATTTTATAATTAAGTATGTGCTAATGTTAATTATGAAGATTAGTGTGTGCAAGGTAAGCACAAGCCTTCGATAAGCACCATAAAAATGAATGTCAGAGACTTTAATTATAGGAGCCCAGTTGAAGAACACTTTTCGTCTGAGACCTAATTATAGGTTTTCTTAAGAACATACTATATTTATATAGAATAATATAATAAAAATCCTAATTGATATTTGAATATTAAAACTGAATGTAATCTAATTGTTGATAAAAAAAAAAAAAAAAAAAACTATTCATTCAAATCTATACCATATGATGAAAAGATATATTTTGGATAGAATTTCTTCTTATAGTTTCTCTTGTATAACAAATGGTAATTCTAAAATAAACTAACAATAATAATAATAATCAAACCAAATCAAAATAATCATTCTATAAACTAAGATTCTAATTTTTTTTGCGTTTTAAAATAGTTTTTTAAAATTATTTTTTTTGTTTTAAATTAATAATTTTATAGTATTTTCAGACCATTTTAATGTGCTGATATCAAAAATAATTTTTTTAAAAAAAAAAAAACATTAGATGTATTTTCAAGTGTGTTCCATGGTTAAGATACATGGTTTGTTTACGTATCAACATATTTAAATTCTAACCATCAATATTTTTTCATACATTAGAAAATTAATACATAAATTAGTTCTTTATTGTCACATATACAAATAAAAAAGGAGAAAAATCAAAACATTAATTACTACCAAGTTGGAAAAAGATAAAACATGACAAAACAAAAATAACTAAAAGCTCTCAAGTATAACTTTTTATTGCATAGGTTTGTTATAAATAATCTTTACTTAAATCAATTAAAATATCATATCATAAGTCTCGATTTAAGATGTAAATTGAATATTGTTTTGATAGGATATAAAATCAAAAAGAAAAGAAAAGAAAAAAATCTCTTATACTATATTAAACTATATCGACAGGACATTCAAGTTTTCAAACATTTATAATGATATAAAAGTTATATTAATTGTATATTATTTTACTCTTTTTTTTTTTACAAAATTATGAAATTAAGTCTTACAATAATATTTCTTTAAAAAATGATCAACGATTAAGAGTTCAAAATTCAACATGAATTAAGAAAACAAATACACCATATTTTTTAAAATTTATTTTACTTTTTTATTTTAGTTCCAGGATAAAAATTAATTATATACAAATACTCTACTTGAAACAAATAACACATCAAACGGCATAACCTTCCGAGCCAGCTGCACAACCTACAAAATGATTATCGTACAACAAAATCCCGACTTCATCAGTTGTTTGTCTTTTTTAAAAAAAAGCTTTTTGGAATTTTTGTTTTGATGATGTGATGCCACGTAGAATAAACCATTTTTGTTTTGTGGCCTTAAGAACCTTATCCGAAAAAACCTTATCTAGGAAATCTCAACTTTTAAATCCCATGTGGGACCCAATTTTATTTCACTGGTCCTGCTTCTTTCGATGAAAATCAACTCGTTGATTTTTTTCTTTTATATGATTGAGAGATTTTTGTTTTTGTCGTCACGCCGTTTTTTTTTTTAATTTTTAATTTTTGTTTTAAAAAACTAATTCACTTTCTCCGCTCAATTATATAAACAAAAGTGTTTTAGTTAATTCTCTATAATAA
>Ga0307507_10007483_pt1 | contig 15833 bp, 11 predicted proteins | sample 7_EM_MG_FD_207223 | JGI IMG/M metagenome (GOLD analysis project Ga0307507, IMG submission 207223) | Populus trichocarpa ectomycorrhiza microbial communities from riparian zone in the Pacific Northwest, United States - 7_EM | ecosystem: Host-associated > Plants > Roots > Unclassified | place... | reverse complement strand
ATAACCATTCCTTTAATTACAACTCAATATTAAAGACGATAGTCTCTAATAATAATTTCCTTATTTTATACATTTCTTCCTAACTTTCATATCAACCTTTATCCTCTAGGGTCAAAATACTATTCGTGACTTCCCTATTAATCAATCGCATAAACAATAATGAATACATTAAAACAATATTGCTATAACCATTCCTTTAATTACAACTCAATATTAAAGACGATAGTCTCTAATAATAATTTCCTTATTTTATACATTTCTTCCTAACTTTCATATCAACCTTTATCCTCTAGGGTCAAAATACTATTCGTAACTTCCCTATTAATCAATCGTTAATTATTAACATTTTTTTCTTTATTTCAAAAGAGTTCTATCAAGAATATGCTAATAATAGGTCATTATTATCAACTTGTCATCATTTCTAAATTTAATCCAAGTCTTGGAAATCCATCATTATTAAGATATCCCTTGATATTACTAGCTTCCTCAAATTCTCAGAATTAATAAATTAGGTTCCTTTCCATTCTCTCAATTCTTAGGGTTATGCCGATGCTAATAAACCTAGTAACATCATTAGTCTCCCTTACCTAAGATCAACCAATCAGAGTCAACAAATAATGCCAATATTAATATGACTCATTGATATAAAAAATACTTTAATTCATCTTTCCTTAATGCCGATGTCAAAAGTCCATTGACATCATTAGCCTCCAATTAGGAGTAGTTACTCAAGTTTTTCATTCATATATTTTCTTTCCTTCCATTATTCATTTATTTACTTGTCTTCCACAATAATACTAAATGCGAGAAAATAAAATTCAACAATATTAACAACTTAACAATTTTATAGGTGTTAGACACCTACCTGCTGTGTTTGAAGTCCTTCCTCCAGCTCGAGTAAGTGGCCCAGCTGTCAAGATACCCCCTGCGAACCATTGATCAACACTACCCTTAGTAACTAAAAAAATCAATTTTTTGTGGTTATATATCTAATTTTCCCATTCTCAATGTTCCAACAAAATTAACCATATAACTTCATCGTTAGGTTTCTTATTAAACTTTTCTCATGGAGGTCGTGAAATCACATATAATCATTCTATAAAGATTTCATCTTTTTACCCCTGTTCATTTACATTCTAATTACGTCATACATCATATCTTGCTATAATTTCCTTATCAATTTAAAATATGACTAACTCAACCCTCTCTTCACCATTATTGGTCGGCTCTGTTAGAAGAAAAACATGAATTTACTAACTTCCATAATTTCTTAGTAACCCTTTTTCCTTAGTCTTACATTTAAAATGTTCTTGATAATTTCCTAAACCATTTAAATCAATTCTTTCCCTTCATTTATAGTCCTTGGCCAAACCTTGTCTCAAGAAGGCCATGAAAACCCTTTTCATTTTTTTTTTTATTTACACTGTTAAACAATCAAAATCTTTCATTAATAAACTTCTAAAAACACATCCCTATACAAGCATGCCATGCATATAATAAAATCAATTCTTATCTTCTAGCCAATAATTTCTCCAATTGAACAAAAGTATTAATTCATTAAAAATTCATCACCATTATGTAAAATATTATCAATCATCCAAAATCATTATTCACATTATTAATAACACAATTTATGCAAATATCAAGAATACATCATTATTCACCTTCTCTACCTATGGTCGGCCACTTAGAGCTTCTTGAGCCCCCCAATTTCTTCATAATTTAATCATAAATTCATTCATTTCATAACTTATAGTGCTCCTATAGACTCAATTTCAAAGAAATTTACCTTTTCCCTAAATTCACATTAAAAACCATAAATCAATTTGATAAAATCTTAATGAATATCAAGTAAGTTTCATTTAAAACGACATAATCAAGTTCTAAACATCCTATTGAGTCATAATTTGAGTTTCAAATGCTAACCAACTTAAGTTTTCCCTAAGTCTTCTTCCTCCTCCTTTCATTTCTGCACTTTCCCTTATAATTAATCTCTCTGTCTCTGTCTCTCTCTCTCTCTTCAAATATTCCTTAATTTTAGTATTTTTTGTTTGAGCTCTTTTCCAAAACCCACTTTATCACTTAATTTCATTCCTTTTTAGGCATTTAACATGAGAAATTTGGAAAGAATTCAAACTTTCCTTCCCTTTCTCTCTTATGGATGTCCAACCAACTCTTAAAGGGCTTAAGGGAGAGTGAAAACCTTGGTTAATTGCAATTGTACCTCACAATTCCTCTAAATTGTCATTTTGGTTTTTCTCTTAAACTTCCTTTAATATTTAATACCATTATTTGAACTAACTTAGTCCAAATCCCCCTTTTTAAACATTCAAAACAATCCCTCTTATCATTATTTATTTTATTTTATTATTTTTTTTAAATTTTCAAGGCTTACATTCTTCCCTCCTAATAAAATTGTCCTCGAAATTAAAATTTTGCACCTATATTAGAAAATAGTGTCAAATATTTCTTTTTTTATATCTAACTCCCTTTCCCACGTTTCTTTTTCTACCTAAGAACTCCTCCGTAACTTTTTCACCAAAGGAACCCTTTTATTTCACAACTCTTTTTTGCTCTGGTCTAAAATCTTAATTGGCCTTGTTTCTAGAGTTAAATCCCTCTTAACCTCTATCGAAACTTGAGGCAATAACAATAAAGGATCTATGTTTGATTTCTAAAGCAATGACATATAGAATACATTATGTATCTTGGCCAAATACGAAGGCAATTCCAATCGATAAGTGACCGGCCCAGTTCTTTCTATGATATCAAAGGGGTCCTTATATCTTGTGGCTAGCTTTCCTTTTATTCCAAAATGAATAATGCCCTTTCAAGGCACCATCTTCAAGAATAATGTGTCCCCTACTTGAAATTCCAAAGGCCTTTTTTTTTATTTTCTATATAACTTTTATGTCAATCCTAAGCTTTTTTTCATCCTTTGTTTCTAATTATCCTCACTTTATCAGTAGTCATCTATACCATTTATGATCCCGACAACTTCTTTTCACCCACTTCATTCCAACAGATAAGGGTATGATAGTTTCTTCCATACACCGCTTCATATAAGGCTATACCAATAGTAGTTTGATAACTATTATTGTATATGAATTCTACCAGTGGTAAGATATCATCCCAGTTTCCTCTGAATTCTAGTACACATGTCCTCATAATATCTTCAAGTGTCTAGATGGTCTTTTTAAACTGACCATCTGTTTGAGGATGAAATGCAGTACTTAAGTTCAATTTAGTTCCTAAAGTCCGTTGTAAGCCCTTGGATCTTGATCTAATACAATTGATATTAACACCCTATGCAATATAATCACTTCATTTACATACAATCTGGTTAGTTTATCAACTGAATCTGTCATTGGTAAAAACATGGCAAGTTTTGTTAGTTTATCCATAACTACCCATTTAACATCATTACCCTTCTTACCTCTAGGTAGTCCCAACATAAAATTCATAGTGATGTCTTTCCATTTCCACTCTGGAATTGATAATGGTTGTAATTTCCCCCACAGGCTTTTGGTGTTTCACTTTTACTTGTTGACAAGTTCTGCCCTTTGCCATAAATTTAGTTATTTTCTTTTTCATGTTTGGCCTCCAATAGTACTCCTTTAAATCCTTATACATTTTGGTGCTTTCCGGGTGTGTTGCAAATCTAGATTCATGAGTCTCCCTTAGTATTTCCTCTTTGAGAGCTTTGTTATCCGACAAGTAAACTGTCTTACCCATTTCCACTAACCCATCATTTAAAATTTGAAAAGGTGTTTCAATTCCTTAATTCAACTTTTCCGTAACTTTTTCTATTTTCTCATCTACTTGTTGAGCCTCTAGTACTTTATCCCGTAGTATTGATCAAATCTTAAGCTGAGCTATTAAGGATCTCTTTGGTCATATACTTAATTATAAGTTCATCCTTTTTATTTCAACTAAAACCCTTTGCTCTTGAACCTTTACACCACATACCATTGCCTTTCCTTTTTGACTTAAAGTGTCGGTAACTACATTAGCCTTTACTAGATGATAGTCAATCACACAATCTTAGTCCTTTATCAGTTCCACCCACCTTATTTGCCATATCTTTAGCTTTTTTTTTTTTACATTAAATACTTGAAGCTCTTATGATTCATAAAATATGCACTTGAGATCCATACAAGTAATGTCTTTGTACCTGAAGAGCAAACATTACTGCTTCAAGTTCCAAATCATGCACGAGGTAATTTACTTTATGGGGCTTTAATTTTCTTTATGTATAAGCAATTACTCTGCCATGTTGCATTAACATACACCCAAACCTTTCTTTAAAGAATCACTGTACACTACAAAACATTCAGTCCCAGATGGTAGAGTCAACATTGGAGTATAAGTGAGCCTTTCTTTCAATTCTTGAAAACTCTCCTCACATTCCTTTGACTAGATGAATCTGACATCTTTACGGGTTAATCAAGTCAAAAGAAATGCAATAGTTAAAAGTCCCTCAATAAATCTTCGATAATATGATGCAAGACCTAAGAAACTACGAATTTACATCACATTGGTAGGTCTCTTCCACTTTAAAAAAACCATTACCTTCTTAGATCAATAAATATTTCTTCTACAGATACAACATGTTCCAAAAATACCACTTCTTTAAGCCAAAACTCACATTTATCTAGTTTTGCATACAATTTATTTTCTCTTAGTATTTGTAATACTTTCCTCAAGTTGGGCTTTAAAGCCCAGGCATGCAGCACTTGGCTTCTTTTAGTTTTTTTTACTTTGATTATTTTTTAAAAAATTTAATTTATAACCTCCTGTTTTTATTTATTTTTGTACTTAACTTTGGTTTTTTATTTAAATTTTAATTAATACCCTTTCTCTTAGTTTTTAAATTGTTTAGTTCATATTTTTAAATAATAGTTATTATTAATTTTATAATCTTTCAAAGAAATTGTTGTAATTTATCTTTAATTTTTTATATAAATAAACTGTATTTTCATAATATATTATAAAAAATAAAAATAATTTTTTCTTGGCAAAAAAAAAATAACCTTTAAGATAAAATAAATAAAAATTAAAAATTAAAAAGAAAATTTGGGGGTTAAATATTTGTATATTGATTTATCTTTTGCTTTTATAAAAAATATCTCTTCATTTTAATATTTAATTAGTATGAATCAGTTCATATAAATTTTTAATTTATTTTATTAAATATAAACATCATATTTGTATTTTTTTAATTAAAAAAATCATAACATTTGACAACATATTTAAAACATGACACATTCTTTATCAAATTAAAAATTAACTTAAAATTCTACGATCGCGTAGTGTTAGTGATAAGGCTAGTTCATTCCCCCGCAACTTGGAAAAATACAATATCATCATCCCAGCTTGCTCGATCAGTAGACTGTCCACCAAATCTATTATAATATATTTTTAATGAACATAAATGTGTAAGATTGTTCAATTCTAAAGGAATGGAACCAAAATAAGTTATTATCATGATGGTGAAGCTTAGATTCTCCTAATGTCCACTAAATCTGTTAGAATATATTAACTTAATATCATAATGCTTCTCAAATCCTTCAAGTCATTCTCCTGATTAAATCATTTTCATAAGCAAAGCAGCATACTCTATGGCCTATGCACATAAAATCCAGTGCTTATATACGTTCCAAGTAAGACAACTGAGATTTTACAATCAAGTTCAGGAAAACAGAAAGACAATATTTCTCCTTCCAAGCTGTCACAAAAAAATAAAACCACATAAGCACACTCATTAAATTACAATTACAGAGGAGCTAATGTGAATCAAACATAAAAAGTTTTGATAGTATAATCACAGTCACAAAACTCAGAAGCAGCATCAAAAGGGTCTCTTCGAGTCTTCGTATATTTCCAGTTTTCTTCTTTATATGCGTTGTCAGGGTTGATTAGTTTTCGTTTTATCATAGAATAAAATTAGCTTATAATTCAAACATCAGAAGTATTTTTCAATAAATTCAAGGATAAAAGTTCTTTGTGCTTTGCGAGGAGAGAATACATACAGTTGCAGCAGAGCAATTAATATATTGTCTCTTGAGTCTTAACTCTTTATTTTTTTGTAAAATATGATAAAAATATGATTTAGGCTATTATATTAATATTTTAATATAAAACTTAATTTAAAAAGAAATTAACTGCACCCTTTTATTCCAGTGTGGCTCCGCCCCTGTCAGTAGTGTTACACTCGGTGCGTAATATGCCTGATTCCTTGAAGGATAACTATACTCTGTGTGTGTGTCATCGAGTGGTTATCTTTCTGCTTCCAAGGCATCATATAGACATATCTGAAGTCTTAATTTCTTATTATTGATTGAGAGATATTCCACTGAATCCAGAGTAGATTGGATGTATAGCTCCGGTAGGACCAGCACTCCATTCCCACCGAATATAGGCTTTCTTCTGGATATAGGCCGGCGTTAGGCTTTTTGCGATCCCTGCTGAGTGCTGGGACTTGAGAACAAAACTGAGCCTGGACTAGAGTCCAGCTTGGAAATAAACCATACCCATATTTGACACAACTGGATACAATGAGCAAAACTGTAGAGGGTAGTCCCAACTATTGTTCGTTGTGATAGAAGAAAAGAAAGTAGTCGACAAAAGTGCAAAACTTCAGTACTCCATTCATTCGTTTCATGATTACAAGGGAACCCAAAATCTATTAAATTAGCCACGCCCATGCATTTTCGGTTAGATTAAACACATATAATATAATTAAGATAGCTTGTCAGCAAGCCCAAAACCCCACAAACCCCCTCTACGTTTTGGAGATCTGGTGCTCAAAGCATACTAGAATCACCAGTCAAACGTTTCACTTCATCTGCCTGGCATTCCTTACTTGGGCCGACATGCAGTGTCAGCAGGCCCGGCTTGCCTTGCTAACTGAATAGCAAGTAGAAAAAAACAAAGAAAAAACTTAATTAGTCCCTGCATTTTCCTTTTCTTTTAAAACTCATAGATTGTAAAAGTTTCTTGAATTGAACAAGATGGAGAAGCACCTGAAAATAAGTCTCAAGCTTCCTTTTCAGCGTTGCATATTCTTTCTTGATTTGTTGGAATGTCCTCATGCATCTGCAGCTTGTATATATCCATGCAAAACCATTAAAACCTTGAACGGATATATGAGGTAGCTAGGATTACTAGGAACAAAACTAGAGGCCGCTACTATATTATCGTTGTACTAAATAATTACATCACAAGGAATTATAGAAGTGGGCCGAAATCAATCTCGTCCGTTTGATTGGAGGTGATTCAAAGAAATAAAGTGGAAGATGGGTCATTACCCTTCTCCATTTCCTGCCTTGCAATATTCCCTAAAGAGAGTGCACTCAGCTTTCACCTTTTTGGCCCCAATGCTGCACCCAATAGAAAGGAATAGAAATGAAGGGATTGTTGTGCTAAAAGCCAACATAGAATATACCTCATGATACCTTTAATAAATATAATCTTAATTGATTTTGTAATCCTTATTTCTATAATCATTCTCAATGTTAATTTTATCCTTACAACTTTATTACCTTGAGCTGCTTCCCTTGAATTGATGCATATAGCCATCCAACTTATTAAAGTCAAGAGGATTCTTCTCCCTGAATATATATAAATACACAAGAGAAATATTGTTACTAGCTAGTAGCTATATATTACGATCTGTATTAGGGTCACCAGTAGTACTTTTGTACAAGAAAATAAATTGAGAAGAGAAGGAAAGGTGAGAAAATTTTAAACTGACAATGCTTTCTCTATGTTACTGATCAGTCTAGCTGAATCCCTGTAGTGCAATGAGACTACTTCCTCCACAAAGTTAGGGTTTGCATCATCTTGGAGTTCCTCAAGCTGGATAAATTGTTCATCAAGAAATCCCTGAAATATATTGTTCCACAATTCCAATTTCATTACAATACCACCAAAGTAAAATTGACCATCATATATAAGTGCACACTAAGTCTTAATTAAAAAAGAAAAGAGAGAGAAAATTAAGAAAAACAGTAAATAGTTGCTGATCGTGTATAACACAACTTACACAAGCATGCATGCATATAGTTTCTATCATATATCTATTTTCTGGATGCATAAATGTTATCTTTATGAATGCAATCGTTAGCATGGAGAAGATAAAAGGTTTCTTAATCTTGGAATTGCAATGAAAGGTACATGCATGTTAAGTCATTGACAAGAATTAGTTGAAGAAATAATTAAGAACCTGATCAAAAAGAGACTGCCTTGTGAGAGCAACCTGCCTACGCAACTGGTTTCTCTCCATTTCAGAAAAGAATGTTGGAAAACGCAAGAAAAAGGAAGGGGAGAGAGAGAGAGAGAGAGAGAGAGAGAGAGAGAGAGAGAGAGAGAGAGAGATAGAGAGAGAGAAGGGGTAGGGGAAGAGAGTCTGAATACACTTGAAAGGCTAAAGCTTTAGTGATAATATTGCAATGTGTGTGCAAGGGCTATATATAGTGGTGAAAAGGGATGTATGCGTGACAAATTTCTCCCAAATATTTCTATAAAAAACAAAAGTGCGAATTGAAGTGAGAACTACGAAGAGGAGGGGTTCACAAATGATGCACGTAAAAAAGTTAAAAGTAAGGAGGAGAAAAGGGAGAGTTCAGTATCTAAGAAATATGGGTATTTGGGTATCATAGAATATGTGTGTGTATGTTTTTTTTGTAGGATTATTCTAATGTTGTAGTTTTTACAATTACTTTCGTGTACTGCCTCATGCATATAAATAGAAAATGTTGGTTAAGATATAAATCAAGTCATTTTATTATTCTCAATTTGGTATCAGAACCCTAAATAACTACTAGGTCAAGGAGTTTTCGGGTTTGTTGATGGCTCAAATTCTTGTCCTCCTCTACATGTATTTGCTGTTGACGGTATTTCTCTTCAAGTAAATTATTCTTTTCTACGTTGGAAACAGCAGGACCAACTCATTCTAAGTGCCCTATTGTCTTCGCTATCCATGGATGTTCTCCATCTTGTTGCTAACTGCCAAACTTTGAGCTCTGTTTGGCACACACTTGAGCAAGCTCTAGTTTCCTCGTCCAATTCTCGTATTATGCAACTTCATGGCTCCTTTCAAGATCTTCGACAAGATAATGAGTCGGTAACTCAGTTTATGCAAAAAGCTAAGGCATTATTTGATGAGTTGGTCGCTGTTGGCTGGTTTGTTCCGCTGGAAGATTTTAATTTGTATGTGTTTCGTGGTCTTCAGGGAGAGTTTAAGGACTTAGTAATAAGCCTTGTGACCAATGTAGAACCTCTCTCGTATGTCGATCTTCATAGTCATCTTCTCACACATGAATTTCTTCACAAGACCTCCCTTCAATCCATGAGATCTGCTGCCATCAATGCCCCTCTACTGCCCATGCCACCTTCAACTCTTGTTGCTCAACGTCAGCCTTTTGGAAATTGGCAGCCAAACAGGGGCAGATTTCATGGAGGGTGGCGTCCCAACTACGACAGCAATAAAGGGGACAAATCTGCTGCTTCCAGGTCTGATTTTCACAGCTTCAATGGACCTTCTAGCAATGACGGGAGGCAGGGCAATTGGTAGCAAAACAGAGGGCACTCACAATGGACTAATACACGTTGCTAATTAAGCCAAGCTTTCTGTCATACCACCCCTCATTGTCCTCATCTTTAGAACCTGGATATGGAAAGCAGCCTAGTGCGAATATGGCACTGAGTAATGCTTCCTCAGCAGGTACTGCTGATTGGCTTTCGGACACAGGTGCTAATCAACACGTCACACCTGATCTTGCAAATCTGACGAGTTTGAACTATATCTCGATAATGATCATTTACATGTCAGTGATGGTAAGGGACTTCCCATATCTAATATCAGGTATACTAAAATACAGACACCATATCGTACTTTCACTTTGTCTAACGTTCTTCATGTCCTATATATTACGAAACCTCTGCTTTCTGTTTAGAAATTTTATCTTGATAACAATGTTTATTTTGAATTTCACCCATTTTTTTATGTCAAGGATCTCTATGCTTTGACCAGGTCTTCTGTCATGTCAGTTCCTCAAGCTTATTGGTCTTCTTACATATATGCTTCTGCTGATCAATGGCATCGTTGACTGGATCATCCTACTTCTCGTATTTTTAAATTTCTAGTTTCGCAAAATAAGATTACTTGTAATAACAAATGTCTTAATTTTCAATGTCAAACTTGTCCATTAGAAAAGTTGTCGTGTTTGTCTTTAGGACTTACGAGTCACAAAACTTCTGCTCCACTTGAATTAATTTTTAGTGATGTTTGGGGTCTTACTCCTTTTTTTTCATGTGATGGTTTTAATTATTTTGTTATCTTTGTTGATGTATACACAAAATATATATGGTATTACCCTCTCGTTGCCAAATCTGATGTTTACTCTGTTTTTCATCAATTTTAGACTCTCGTTAAGCGTCAATTTTCACTCGAAATTAAATATGTTCAAACTTATTGGGGCGGTGAAAATAAAAAATTATCTACTTTTTTCATACATTGGTATTCATCATCGTCTAATTTGTCCTTACACTCATGAATAAAATGGCATAGTAGAACGTCGTTATAGGCATATTGTGGAGACCAAACTTACTATTCTAGGACAGTGTAAAGCACCATTAAGATTTTGGAATTATGCTTTTGAAACTTCATTTTATCTTATCAATCGCATGCCTACTCTTGTCCTCGCAAAAAAAATCTCCTTTTGATTGTCTGTTTCAATGGTCTCCGGATTATCATTTTTTATGTACTTTTGGATATCTCTGCTTTCCGTTTCTGCTCCCCTATCATAATCATAAATTAGATTTTTGTTCCTCTCCATATGTGGTTTTCAGGTATATCTCATCTCACCTAGGTTACCATTGTTTTGACATTGCATCCCAACGTATTTATATCTCTCGTCGTGTCCGTTTTCATGAACATGTGTTTTCTTTTGACAGATCTGAACAGATTGCATAATCCTCATCTCCAACCTCAAACTAACCCACTATTATCCTCCTACCAAATCTGTTACATTCCTTATTGTATCACACCATTGTTCATTCCATCAACCACCCATGTGCCCCTGCCTCCCATCACCCACCTTCTGCTCACATGCAATAGCCCTACACATTACCTCTTTCATCACCACATGCATGTTTATCTAACCATCTTGTTGTAGATACAACTAGAAGTTTGGCTCCCTCTTGTTTGCAACACGATAACTCTACTGTTGCTCGGTCACCCCGTTGCCCTCCCTCTAATTCCTCTTTGTTTGCCAGCGACACCTCTATTGCTAGCTCTACCTCTACTGTAAGTCCTCTAACTGCAGCAGACTCTTCCACTGCTTCTATAGCTAGACTGAATTTGGTGGTTGATTTCTCATCCTATCCGTTGCAACAGGACACCACTCTGTCATCCTCTCTTCCTACCTCACAACCCATAGTCAGCAAACATCCTATGGTCCTTCATTTGTGGCAGCCGAAGATAGCAAATCTGAGGGTTTTCGTTGCCACTGTTACTCCTACATCTTAGGTAATGTCCTTTTCTACCTCTAAACCCATTGCCTTCTTTGATGCTGAAAGGTATAAGGTTTGGCATGATGCTATGCGTGATGAAATTCAAGCTTTGTGCTCTAACCACACCTGGTCTTTAGTTCCTTTTTATCCTTCGATGAATGTTATTGGCAGTCGATGGTGTACAAGATTAAGCGTCGTGTTGATGGCAGCATTAAGCATTATAAGGCGTGCCTGGTTGCTAGAGGTTTTACTCAGCAAGAAGGCATTGATTACTTTAAAACGTTCAGCCCAGTTATTAAGTAGGCCACCGTCAGATTAGTCTTTTCGATTGCGATTTCGCATAATTGGAAGATCCATCAACTTGATATTCATAATGTTTTTTTCAATGGTGTTCTTACTGAAGAGGTTTACATGAAATAACCTTTGGGTTTTGTTGACTTTGCTCTTCCATCTTATGTGTACCGATTGCACAAGTCTTTGTATGGTTTAAAATAGGCACCAATGGTATGGTACACTCGTTTGAGTGATTTTCTGCTCTCTATCAACTTTCACACCTCCTATTAATATCTCTATTTTAGTTTATGTTGATGATATCCTGCTTACGGGCAGTAAATTTCACGCCTAATACAGTCAGCTCATACAATTATTGAGTTCAGAGTTGAAGCTTCGTGACTTAGGTGCAACTCATTTTTTTCTAAGTATTGAAGTTCAGTTCACCGGTTTGGGTTTGATGCTACAACAACACAAGTATATTGTTGACATCTTTACTCGGGCTAGTATGACTTCCTACAAACCTTTTGATACTCCAGTCTTGACTTCGAAGCTTATCATACTACCAAATGTCCAGTTTTCTGATCCTACATAGTTTCGTCAAATCATGGGTGCTCTTCAATATCTCACCTTCACGAGACCAGATATCAGTTTTGTTGTTAACAGGGTCTGTCAGTTTATGCATGGTCCCACAGATTCTCATTGGGTCGGCATTAAATGTATTCTGCGTTATCTTAAAGGTACGACATCCTATGGCTTCCATATCACTCGTACTTCCTCTTTTGCTCTACATGGTTTTATGGATGCAGATTGGGCAATTAGTATTGATGATCGAAAATCTATGGGTGGTTACCTTGTTTTCCTTGGTCAGATATCGACTTCATGGAAGTTAGGCAAGCAACGCACAATTGCTCGCTCCTCTATTGAGGTTAAGTATAAAGCCCTAGCAGACGACATTGCTGATGTTATTTGGCTTCATTATTTATTGACAGATCTATATATTCCATCTACCTCTGCTCCTATTTGATGTGATAATTTTGGTGCTACTTATCTATCTGCAAATCCTATCTTTCATACTCGTACTAAACATGTTGAGGTTGGTTATTATTTTGTACGAGACCGGGTTGCAAAGAAAGAGATTCAAATTCATTTTATCTCCTCTCAAGATCAACTTGCATATGTGTTTACTAAGCCCCTTTCCGCTGCTTCATTACTGCTTTTCGATTCAAGTTTCGGGTCGATCCTCCACCCTCGGCTTGAAAGGGCATATTATAGAATGTACGTATACATAAGAATTATTATAAGATTATTCCAATGTTGTAGTTCATATAGTTACTACTGTATACTACCTCATACATATAAATAGAAAAGGTTGGCTAAGAGATAAGTCAAGCTATTCTATTATTCTCAACACAACATTATATATATATATATATATATATATATATATATATATATATATATATATATATAATAATAAAAATAAAAACTAATTGGATTTAGAAACACACTATAGAATATGACAGGAAACAATGTGGATTGTAATAGTTTTTTTTTTTTTTTTGTCATTGAAGCACTTTTCTATTCATTACTAGAAAATTAAAAAATATAAACAGAAACATCGACAGACTTTTTTTATTGGTATATTGCGGTGACATTTACCGACCAAATTTCTCATCGCTAAATCTGTCGACAAACACCGACATGAATATTCTCACGGTATATATCGAGAGAATCACAGTGAGAAAAGAAGGAATATTCCAGTCACCGAATTCCTTTTTTCGATTTCATTCTCTACATTGCGTTCACTGATAATTGAACCTGAAATATATTTCAATTGGATTGCTATGGATTCTTACGGTGTCAAAAAATATCCCAACATTAAGTTGGTGTTTGATCTGGTAAAATAGAATTTGATGTTAAAAGAAATAGAATCATTGACTATTTTTCATTTTATAGATTAAAATATAAATAATTGGTTCAAGTGAGTAACCTTTTCTTGTAATTTCTTGGATTTGTTTTTGTAAAATTAGCATAGTAACTTAAAAAAAATGGTGAATTGACAAAGGTTCAAAAGATTTAGCGAAATAGCACAGTTTGATCATATCGTGCTTATGAAGTGCGACATGGTCAAACTCCAATCTTCTACCCAAACCGATCGACCGGTTGGATCCAGTTGTATTAATCGGTCAATCGTTTCACATAAAAATCATAATTTTATGAAGTTTTTCTTCCAAATATATTTTATAAGTCAAAATATACATTTTTACCCAACTTGTTGACTAAAAAATAGACTCCAATCAAAATCTCAAAAAATTATTGTTCACACTGTAGTGGGTAATTCTGACTAGTCAAGTGTGAGTCTGTCATAACTAAATGAGGATCTTCCCCAAACAGATTATGTGGATGGCATAGCAGATGTATTTGTGAACCAGTGAGATAGGTCTATGCCTAAAAGGAGGTCTAGTTGCGTTAGACCATAATAACAAATCAAAAGGACCATAACTTTTGATCTAACAATCGGATCGCGCTCAAATTTTTACTGGAGTTTTCGAAGGCTGTTTTTCTTATAATAACCATTACGTTGCTATAGGGACAATCGAATCTTTAGATATCAAAAATCTCGCAGAGGTCCCCTGGCTTTGACAATTTTGAGATTTTCCTTGTTATTTTTAGAACCGGTCAACTGATGACAACTATCTTGTTGCGCTTTATAATAACAACATTTAGTGAAAGTCACGCTTGTGAAGCGCGACATAATCAAACTATATTATTTTCTCAAATCTTTTTGAACCTATGTCAAACTATGCTAATCTTTTTAATTTATTGTACTAATTGCGCAATTTATCCTAATTTCTTCTTGGAGAACAACTTTGTCATATCAATACTGATTATGTGAAATCTTCTTGGCACCAAATAAACTATAACTAATTATGGTTTTGATCTCCTCCTCCTCCTACTAGAAAAATTATGGTTCCAGGACCAAATAATTAACAAATACTCTAAAACGCGTGGGAAAAGTACTATAGTTTCCCCACGTGTTTTTTTTTCTGTTTTGTTTTTTTTTTTTGCCGTTTTGTCATTTTTTTTTTTTTGTGTTTTGTCTTTCTTTCTTTTTTTTTTGTTTATTTTCCTTTTTTTCCCCACATTTTTTTCCGTTATTTCCCCATATTTTTTTGGGTTTTACATGTTTTTTTTTTCTTTTTTTCCAAGATTGTCTTCTTATTTTGTTTTTTTATTCTTTTTTTGTGTTTTTTTTAGATTATCTTTGTCGATTTTTTTTAATATTGAACTAGTTGAGAATTTAGTACTGTAATTTTTTTCTTTCAAACATTATGAATTACTACAATGTCGCCCTACATGGTTTTTTTTATGAATTTGTTTTCCAAAATATTTTTGGTCGATTTTTTTATATTGAGCTGGTTGAGAATTTTGCTTCGTAGATTTTTTCTTTAAAACACTGTGAATTGTTACAATGTTTCCCCACATGATTTTTGTTTTGCTACAGTGTTTCCCCACATGTTTTTTTTCAAAATTATCTTTGTTGAATTTTTTTTTAAATATGGAGCTGGTTGAGAATTTAGCTTTAACTTTCCTCACATGTTTTTCTTTCCATTTTTTTTTCATTTTGTTACTACAGTGTTTCCTCACATGTTTTTTTTTTATGATTTTTTTTCCAGAATTGTCTTTGTCGATTTTTTTTTTTTCATATTGAGTTGGTTGAGAATTTAGCTTCGTAGTTTTTTTCTTTAAAACACTATGGATTGCTACAGTGTTTCCCCACATGAATTTTTTTTTTTTGATTTTTTTCACAATTATCTTTATCGATTTTATTATTTTTAATATTGAGCTGAATTACAACTGTATATTTTCTCATAAAACGCTATAGATTATAGTTGTATATGCATCGCGCGGGCATGACATCTAGTTTTCTTCTATTAGATGTTTGGATTATGTAACAGGGCAGGTAACTTCCTCCATTAATCTCAAGCATTTCTGCGACAGTTAGAAAAATATATACCACGCACCATAAAATTTATTCTAAG
>Ga0307507_10007481_pt1 | contig 15847 bp, 11 predicted proteins | sample 7_EM_MG_FD_207223 | JGI IMG/M metagenome (GOLD analysis project Ga0307507, IMG submission 207223) | Populus trichocarpa ectomycorrhiza microbial communities from riparian zone in the Pacific Northwest, United States - 7_EM | ecosystem: Host-associated > Plants > Roots > Unclassified | place... | reverse complement strand
TACCTTCGGGGGTCCACCAAATCCAAAATCTCACCCAAATCTCACCCTTATAACCCATAACCTCTCATAACCCATAGCCTGGACCCTCCACCGAGGGGTATGGGTTAAGAGAGTTTCTACTGTACTAAACTTTGTACAATTAATATGATAGGATCCAAACGCGTACGTTCAGTCCGCAATGGCCGTTCAACAGTCGCGCATTTGTTGATTAGATGTCCAATTTGTCCTTGTGGCTTGGAGAAAAACAATGACATCCCGAAAATGGGTGCCATGGATCGTGACCCTTCGCCAAATTATGCAAGTTCGCAGTGAACATGGTGTCGAACGATTTCCTGGAAGTGCAGGATTATGGTCGTGATTTATTACCTTCAATGGATTGGTACTGCTCTTTGTTTACAAATGCAACGGGTATACCACCATGCCTGGTACTCTCATCCTAAATTCCTAGTCGCAAACCGTCTCATCCGCTCGTGGTTCTGGGTGTTTGCCCTATTTATCAGTCCTATCATTGGCTCTCTTGAGGCGTCGGCCTCAAAGCTTCATCTTGACCTCCAGTCCCACCGTTTATCGGATTGAGGAGTATGCTTACGTGACTTTATCCCTCCTGCTCTATTTCTTAACGGAAGGGAATATGTTCTTCGATGCATTCCAACTTCAAGTTAACCCCCTCACACTTGAAGGGCAGAAAGTACTTGTCTGCCACTGTTGGTCAACGACCCTCGCAACAGCAAATTTGTTGATCTTAGATGAAGGCATGCCGTCCTTTATCAGTCATTTTTCTTGGCAAAAAATAACAAAGTTCCCTCTGAAGCTACATCAACAATTAGCGAACATGCCTTCACTTCACGTCGGATGCACACAAGATTGTGTGTTGTGATATTCCATTATGCGGTCGACAAAATGATGTTCTTTCGGACGGATCGTAAGTTTTTGACACATTGTTCAGGTGGTGAACATTATAATAGCGCGTTTCTTTGCAGGCTAAATATGACAGTCCTCAGGCAGTGGAGACAAATGGTCTTTTGTAACTGAACAAAATACAAATCGATCCCTAGGGCATTTATCCTTGAGATATTTCCGACATTGCCCATTCTTAACCAGTAAGTGATATCTGGGGCTTTACATTGACTCCTTACTCATTTTCACCAAGAGTGTCCGACAAGGGCCATTTATTTTGGTTAGATACCAGGACAGCAGGTTGTCAATGTTCACTACAGCATCGACTCTCGTTCACATAAAAGCACTTTTTTTTCGGATTTGACAGTCATTGATCACAATAACCGTGACACCCCTCTTCAACTTGGATATTTGCAGGACGTATAGGAATTTGTAGCGTGCTACGAAAAACCTATTCAGATGTGGGTTTCACAGGTTGATAGCATACTCACATTGTCGCAGCAGAGGGCAGTTTGGCCAGTACTGCAACTCCAGCTATGTTGAGTGGAGGCACAGTTGTCTAAAAAATCAAATTCGTTTGTCACATAGACATTGAGACTCGGAGGAACATACAAGCGACTTTGCTGGTAGGGTCAAATTGTCCGCAACACACCAGCGTGCAGGCATTGGCGCGGGGGAGGGCAGTCGCAACTGCGAGGGCCAACACAAAAGCGGAGAGGGCACGAGTAAACATTTTGAAAAACAGTTGAAGGAGTTTGTCACCTTTTTATAATTCTCGGTGCGATCTCATAGAGTTGATGCTCCATATATTCTCCTCCTATTTTAACATTCCAATTTCCTCAATATGAGTGAGGGAGGATACTTCTAATTGCGTTCCATGTTCAGAAATAACGATCATGTTGCTACCGTGATCGCCTACATACGCGGCATTCACTTCAGGATGTAAAATATAAAATTTATTCTGCAAGGATTTTGTTCCAGATGTGACAGCCTAGGACTTGACTCACCCAGTGGTCAGTAAACGTGAAGCGCCGTCCCAACAAAACTCAGACGAGAACTTGAAAGCGGGGGCATTTGAGAAGAGGTTGAAAAGTAACTTGTTGTATTAAAAGCCGTCTTCGATCACTGCCAAGACCATGTTGTCAGTACTCGTGAACTTTGAATATTGAAACCTCTGACTCGGATCTACAAGTCTCCGGTCCTTCTGAGCCCATGTTGATTATTGAAACCATTAAGGTCTGATCTTGGTCTTGTGTCGTATTACTGACTGGGTGGTTTCACCTGGATTTTTAATAGAAGATCCTCCATCAGCGGTTCGGAGCTGAAGAAGTTCACAAGACCACAAGCAGCTTAACACTCGTGGAGGCAGCTTACGTCTCCTACTCAAATGAGTTACTCCAGGTGTTGTCGCAGCCCATGTAGTAAAACATTCTCCAAAATGAAAATTCGAGCCTTGCGCACCAACGGATCACATACTACTACAAAACACACCGAGAACCTCACATTCACATCAAGATATACCACACACGTTATTCAGAATCGTCATTCATCTTCTTTTCCTTAATCGCATCCTTCACATTATCCCAAATATCATCGTGTCCAACTTTGACTGCAAATGTCTGTTTGGTAGGGGTGCCGACTACCCAGCAGAGCAGCCTGGTCATGATAGTTTCAGACATAAGTTGAAATAACCTATTGACGACGTCATCGACCATAACGGGATTGTATATCAAACATCGGCCCGGACCAGCCCGCAATTTCTTGTAAAAGACTATCGAGACTACTCACAGATTTGAAGTACAAGGCACGGGTGAGTTTTATTTTCAGAGAGTGCAAGGCTATGTCGTCGCGACGGCGAAGGATACGGGCAGATGTATTGCACCATGCTATCGAAACAGATCGTGCCAGGGGCAAATTGAAATCCCAATCCGCCGAGACGATTCAGATACAGGCTTTCGTGACGCTGAGACGAAAAAAAAATATATCAGAAAGCTTGAAAGGGAGAATGCTTACATTGAGCCCAGAACACCTGTCCTTGTGTGTCTTCCAATTCTGCAGGTGGAGACTCCTGGTTATCGAGCTGGATGTAATTTTCACATCCACCACAGAGGACTCTATTCTCGTCCTCCATAATTGCTCGTACAAAATTGTCTTCGGTGATGGTTTACAACCTCTGCTTGTATGATGAATACCGCAACTTTAGCGTGGCGGAGATTTGGCGACGACCTTCGTCTGCTTGGAAGGTTTATTGCTGCTGGTGGCCAAACCAGGTTTAATATCCTTCGACTCTGTTGACTTCAGCCTTGACTTCACTTTGTCTCTACCCTCGACAGTGAGAGCGAGCACTTAGTACTAGAGGTTTACCTGAACCCAAATGTATTATAAGTCTTACACACGGAATTGAATTACGTGGTTATAATGGTAGTGCAACTGCTATATTAAAAGGACCAGTTACACTGCTTCCAACACACGATAAACCTTAACAAGAACATCAGGCCGTAAGTGAATGGAGTAAAAGATGCAATACCATCCCACCTTGATTGTTCCACTTTTGAGGTCCTCAAGACGATAGCTAACCGACTCCACAGTCTGACGAGAAAACTAAGTCAATGCTGCTTTTCGGGAGAGACGAAAATTATCACCTGCTGTCCAACGTGTTGATTGGCTTGGAACACTCTGATCTTCGATCTCTTGGTCTCGAATTCTGCCACAATACCACTTACAAGTTCTCCGGAACCTCCAACAGTTTGTTGATATGTCTGCAATCCCTTGTGACCCTTAAACTTTGCATCATGGATCTCAACGACGTCGCCAGGCATGATCTCACTCGCCCTCTTCTGCACAACACCCCCATTCTGAGAGTATATCAGATATCCATACTCCCCTGAGTCAATAGTGACTTGTGCGGCATTTGGAACATCCGCAAGGACAGTCCTGACAAATCCTGCATAGGTACCATCACCAATGAGAGATTTCTTCGACTTCTCGAATATGGTCGTGGCCACCTCGCAAACTTGCACTCCAACTCTACCCCACAACGCAATTAGGTCATCAGAAGACAGTGAGTTATCGGTTGTCGGCTGTCGTCGAGGTTTACCCCGGAGGGAAGCTGACTGTGTGGGTTGAGATGGTAAAGGCGTCTCTCCTGCGTCCGACCAGGACAAGGAAAGATCAGCACCACTTTCAAATTCCAACGTTGAGGTTGGTATAGAAGGAAGCTCCCACTGCGATGAAATATTCTCCTGGACAATCGTTTGAGAAACCTCAGAGGCAGATCGCGCTGGACGTGCTTCGCTACTTTTAAGAGTCGGCGGTGTTTCCTGACTTTCAATTTGATCGACCATGACATAATCATATTGGGGTGCATGAGAAGAATCTTTTCGTTGAGGTGGAGGAGTTGCATGGGGCGAAGGAACCTGTGTACTCTTTCTTCGAGATGGGGTTACTGGAACTGGAGGACGACGGGCAGATGGGGGAGGAGACACGGCGGTATCACCAGATGATTGCCTGCGAGTAGGCCGCCCGCTACGGGACGGAATAGGTGGGATTTCTTCTGGGGCGGCATCTTGATAGGTGACTTCCTCGGCTTCACTTTCTTCAGCCTCTACTCGTACCCCATCATCCGAAGCGATTGGGCTTCCTGTCTCAGGCTCAGTATCAGGTGTTTGTAGAGGTGGTTGGGGGGCAAGACGCGAAGGCTGAACAGGAACAACGGAATTTGAAGGTAAAGGTTGTCCAGTTTCTTCTCGAACTTTCATGGGCATATTACCCATCGGCATCATCCCAATCCTCATTCCGCCCATACTGGCAAGCTTCGAAGCAATTCGCTCTTTTCTAGCTCTTTCCTCTGCCTCTTCATTGGGTGGCTCTTCTGTTTTGTCTTCCGCTATGCTGGTTGCATCTACCTGCTCACTGTCCTGAACAGCAGATGGAATTGGACGAGTAGTAGCTACAGAGCCAAATTGGATGGCTCCTAACTTAGCCATGCGCTCAGCAATCGTCCGTCTTCGCGTCTCGTCAGCATTTTCTCCCGACTCAGCTCCAGTCTCTTCGGACTGAGTTGGCTGCCCTGGTGGAGATGGTAACGAGGTTTGAGGTCGAGATCCTGAGATAGGAGGCGAATGTGGTAGAAGAGCAGGATGGGCAGGTGATGCTTGATGAGCCAAATCGAGATAAGATGTTCGCCGACTCGGAATGTGGAAATCGGGGTCGATCGGGTCTGGTTATAACGTTAGATTGCACATAAGAACGCATTGGAGCGACGCACCACCCTCATCTTCATCCATAACTTCTCTGTCCAGTGGAATTGGTGTAGAAATACTAATAGCTGCATTTCTTAGTTCTTCATCCTCATGTCTCGAAGATTCTTGAGATCGTACAGGTGGTACAACCCACACTGTCGGTCGCGGAGGGACAGGGAGGGGTTGACCGTCGTGATCTGAATCCAATTCAGAAGAGCTATCGGAATGCTGACCTGGTATAGAGCGAGAAGACCGCAAATCCAATGAACGACGATGAGGAACTGGCAAGGCGGGTGCATCATTTTCCGAATCATCATCATCCTCCTCACGCTGAATATTCGGGTGAATCTTTCGTTCCTTAGGAGGGGGAATAAGTAAGTGAGACCGAGCAAGATTGTCGTTTATGTCTTCATCGCTGTCAGGTTCCTCTACATATTCTTGGTCTACCTCTCCTTCAGGAGCGGAGGGCACAATCCGACGAGGTGGAGGAAGAGGTCTCTGCTCAAGCGGTGCTGAATTATGCTCCGAAAGTTGTGAAGAATCAACGAATTCAGGTGTGTCAATGTCTGAATGACTGGTTAGAATGGGAGGATCTATCGTAAACCCTTTGAGGATATAGAATTTTCAGGAATTCATTAGACTTCTTACCTTGATCAGTTGGACTGTCCAATTTGCAATCATAATCGTTAGCGTCGCTTTGATCTTGGCCGACAACTGAACAAGGGAAACAATCAATATATTGTATTAGTAAAAGTAGTGAAACAGAGTTAATTACCGTGAAGGAAATCCTCCCGAACAGACTTGGAGGGCTCGGAATGAAGGCTTGAAGACAAACCAGGTTGAGGTGTCAAATCTATTCCGCCCAAGGATTCGGCGTTAGGGTCCTTGTCGGTGACACCGTCTTCAGCACTTGCACCCTCAGCGACATCGACGATTTCAGGCTGAGCCAGAGGGATAGCGGAAAGGGAAGACGAGTCGTGTAATGCCACTTCATCAACAGCCTCGATTGCTCTAGGAGTCTCCAAAGCGTGGCCTGGAGGGAGATCGGTTTGCTGCAATACAAGTGAATGGGTGTCGGAAGATGATTTTGCTATTTCATGCTTTTCAAGTGCCTCAGAATCATGAAGAGCCGGTGAGTCTTCCAAATCTCGTGCCAGTGCTTCAACCTTGACAGAAGATCCTTTCGTTGTAGGGCTTGAAGTCCCCAATGTTGATTCCGGATCCTCACGCAGAAGGACGGAGGTTGACTCCCTTAAATCAGCGTCTGGTTCTGCCTTGACCTCCTCTTTCGGCGGTTCAGGAGGGGGAGCAGTTGACTTTGATGACTTCTTGCGAGGTGGGCCAGTCCTCCTAGGAACGGCAGGAACAGGCATAGAAGTGGGGATTCTGGGAGAGTGACCCGAGTCCACTTCAGCGGTTGTATTCATAGAACCCTTACGAGAGGGTGCAAGACCTAGAAAAAGCCGTGAAATCAACAGGAAAAGACATAGATTTCTACTGACCGGGTCTCTGGGTATCCAACTCTGATGAAACACTGCCTGCTAATAATTAGCAAAGTAAACTTGGAACAACGCGCAGTAGCTAACCTAGCTCAGTCGAAGAAGGGTTTTGCTCTTCAAGTGACGCCCTTCGATCCGGATTAAGAGGTATTTCAGCAGGTTTAGCGTCTTCAACAGTCTTTCGTTGTTCTTCTTCTTGAGTGGGTCTCCTGACGGGAGGCTTCTTTCCAATAATCGGAGGTGCCATTCCGACTCTTGCGCCGCCCAATCGAGCCATTCGTGCAGCAATTGCTGCTCGTCGTTGGCGCTCCTCTTCCTCAGGATCCTGTGCGGTTTCTGCTTCTTCGCTGGCCCTTTCTGCGTGTATGGGATCTTGAACAGAATCCCCTGTACTCTGTTCCTGCCCAACAGCGAGGGGTGCTGACATGGACTTCTCGATTGCAGAAATGCCTTCACCTCGACTATCGGGTCCATCATATTGCACAACTGGTGGTGGTTTCCATTTCGGTCTTTCAACAACGGGCTTTGGTCCCACAGGAGGAGGAGGAGCACCAAAAGCGCCTTTGTTCTGTAATGCAGCCATACGCTCCTTCAGACTTCCTCCTTTGGTTATACTCTCCCGTGCATCAGACGCCGACATAGTCGAACCTTGTACATGCTCAGTTTGACTCGCCGGTGGTGACGGTGGTGGAGAAGTCTGTTTGTGTTTCCATGTCGCAAAAGTTGCTGGCTTGGGACGCGGTGGGGGTGCAGTAACGGGTGTAGCAGCTGTCGCCGACTTCTCAAACGCAGCGATACGGTCTCTCAATGAGCCAGGCTTCGGTTTCTGTGTAGCAGACGACTGATCAGACATCCGAAGATTGAGTTCTCGGTTCAGAGTAGATCGTCACGGTGATGAGGCAAGAACATGATACACTGATGTTCTCACGAGCAAGTAGATATCCCACAGCATACATGTAATTACTATGTGTCTCTATGCTTTCGCATCCAAAATGGTCCTGACGAAGTTATTGGTTTTAAAAAAATTATCTGAAAAATTCGGACTCACCAACGGGATCATCTGCATCATGAAAAACAGTAGTCCACGAACCTAGCACCCCATAGAAGGACCGCAATCCTCCCACCTGAACACCCTCTGAGCTATTTATTGTCACATAATTCAACTTCAAGGATGTTTTTAGAAAGTGGTGGTATCACCTCCAAATGGCGTTCCCTTGCTCTCCAGAAACCTAACCGATTAAGACAGTTAGTAATGGTAGGAAACAAATTTACAAGTAAATACTGACAAATTGCCATTGAACTTGACTGTCCTTTGTCATCTTGATTCTTCCAGCCATAGTTGACGTTGAAGGCGAACTCATTTCGCCAAAGAAGTATAACACTGGTCGCGTGGGATGAAATGGATCAGGCTCAGTTTTCGTGATACAAAGTTTGACGTCGAGAGACCGGAAAGCTTCGTGAAACTGTGGATGTTGAAAGAATTCCGTTTCAATTTCGTGAACCTTCAGAGTTCAGACAATATTAGGGCATTGTTACGAATATTAAGAAATTTCCTACACTCATTTCATTAAATCCTTGAATTGGAATATCAACATATGTCAGTTAATGATTGGATCCACTCACGGAGCAATTCTCGATGATCACAAAAACAAAAGGCAACGGTCCAGGACCCAGTGAGGCCCGCCCAATCCCGTTCCCAATCCAAGTCGACATCTTGTGGCAGGCATATCTGTGTAAAGGAGAGGCTGATTGGAAAATTTATGTTTTCGATATCTTCGTGGGTATCTTCGTCGATGTCCATGAGGTGCGATGATACAACATGGCGTATTGCGCAGAGATGAATCCAATTTACAGATCCGTCAGGCATAAACGGTCCATAATCATTTTCCGGCAAATAATTTCGCAGCAAATAAACAAAAGCACGGGATTCAGCGAGCCTACTTCGTGTTGCGTCGTTCTTCGTCAACCCATAATAAGTGTGCAGCCTTGCTGCTAGTTGGTGCAACGAATGGAACTCCTCCGAATCCTGGATACGATCGAGTAAACCTCTCCGGAGGCCGTTGGAAACCCACTCGAGATTCTTTGATAACCCTGGAAACCAAGTATCTGGCGAGGTGGAAGGCTTGATGAAGTAGACAAGCATAATTAATGTCTCCAGAATACATTCCAGTTCTTGCGGCCGCATCCTACTCGGGTGCTCCAAGACGGTTCTTGCCCTTATAATACATTGAAGTTCCTTCCTCCAGTCGATCTGTAGGCGCTGTTTACCGTCTTGGCCCACACACTCTCGGGGATCGTCGAGTTCTTGCATAAGGTAAAGCCCCCGCCAAAGCGCCGAGTTCGCCGATGCGCAAATAAGTGAATGCAAGAAGCGACATGCCTGTGCTACCTCGGAGACATCTATAGGGTCACATATAATCAGTATCCGTTCAATGAGTTCAACAGGAAGGTCCAAGAATTCCATCTGTGAACTTTGAAAGATAGTAAGAACAAGGGACACACGTGACCAGTGCCGAAAATTGAATTTGAAATGATGTTCACTAGTGTATTGCGTGTATTCATAAACTAGTGCTACAAGGAAAAACAGAGCGAGTAATGTGGGTGAAAGCGAGTGCGTGCGTTAGATGATTCTATGGCTACAAAGAATGGAAATGGCCACATTGCTAGAGGCCAGAGAGGACAGTAACAGCGGAAACCATGTATATTCAGCCGCATATTATTGTGAAGTCCAATTAAATCCGGAAAAAAATAAAGAATGACCGTCTTGTTTCGTGAATGACAAGAGCCCCTTATCGTCGTAGATGTAGACTAGCAAACGGAGTATCAGCAAATAAAGAACGAAGAATGGGAAATGAAAAGCCTCACAAGATTGTGTCATGATGCTGCAGTACGTGTATGAATTAAGAATATCTTGACTAGTTTTGAATTTTTGAGCATTCGAATATCATCACAGGATGAATTCCTTCTTTTGTTCGTCCCATCTCTCCATTTTCATTGCTTTCCGCAAACCCCTCAGACAGACAGCTCTACGCCCTTTGACACACAGGGACGATTTCCTCAACCCATTGAAGGTGCTTGCAACTCCTTTGTAAGCTTTTCCCATTCTTCTAATAAACGTTCGCCCACACTAGGTTCTAGCTCTATGCCATCCCGCGAGACTTTTATCTCCTTGTCATGGTTCCAGGGGTTCCGAAGATCGCGAGTTCGGTGAAACGGTAGTCGTAACGTCGACAACCATTCAAGTGGAAAACTATCGCCCCATGTGTCCACTCTTTTTTGTTCTTCCGGCTGACGACCATCTTCCTCTACTTTGATCCCTTTCTCTTCGATTTCGTCCACTGATTCCAAAGACGATCCAGTCCGCCCGCCGCTCCTAACTTGAGGCTTGACGTTGGGTGATGATTCCTGATCCCGAATTGCCCGTTGGGGTGCACTGTCATCCAAATGGAAATCCTCTTGAGCTCCAACTTTGGACAATCCCTGATCCAAACTAAATCCTTGGACAGGGACAACCAGAGGACGTTGGTATTGCTCTCCAAGCATAGCAGGAGCAGAGTGACGAACAATCCCTTCGGCCTCCGAAGTGGCCGCCTCCACTGGCAGCGGGGAACTCTCGACAAGTCGCAAGTCATTCGGATGGAAGAAATTTTCGCCCTTGCCACGACTGGCTAGCGGTGATTGAGAAGTACGAGATGTGGAAGACTGAGGGCTACGAGATGCCCAAGAGACCCTTTTTTGACCTCTACCAACAGGACCTGTCATCCTGCTCAAATGAGCAAAAGTGTGACCCGAAGTATGATTCTACTTGCCTTGCATAACCATAAAATTCACCGGTTTTGTTGGCCCCGAATATCAGGTAGACATCCTTACTCGTGCGAAAGGCTTGGTCGAGAATTTCTTCGTTGTGCCGTTGGGTCGCCCACAGGCCTGTTTCCACACTTAAATCAAGATCGTGCTGATAACTTGTGAGCATGCAAGTTCAATGACAGTCAGGTGAGACTGACCTGCGTCAAAGACTTGAGGATAAAGTAGCGCTTCTGAAAGTGACGAGCGAGGAAACTCGAATTGGTAGACGTGAACGACCCAGAACTGCTGGACTGTTTGGCGTGGGACTGTCGCCTCCCTTTTTCCTGTTGATTTTCATCACTGGACATCGAAATCGTGGAAATGGCGGCAGCCATACGTTCCGAAAGGCTGACAGGTGAGACTGATAACATGTCTGATGTTTCAATACCCCCGTCCATGTCGTGTTGTTTCCCCTTCCGTTCTTTGATCCATTTCGTATGCATCCCCATCCCACGCTGGCCCCCGACGCCTGCTTTCAAGTCGTCGTCTAAGCGCCGCATCCGACAAAGCAAACGAGGACATCGAGAATCATTGGAACGCAAAGGAACCCCATTAAACCGCGATACCGCTTCCTGAAGAAAGAAGTCACTTTTATAGTTGACAAATGCACAACTGGATCGTGATATGAGGAAGATGGAAAGGACTCCAGTGTCCTCTGGAGTACCAGCCGGCCGCTCTGGTGGTTTTTGGTTGAAGAAACGCCAAAGTTCGTCGTGAGTTGCGTCAGAAGGCACATTTCCTGCCCACATAACCCACTCAGACCGATGTGCAGGAGGATTAGGATGATATGAACGACGAACGATAGGCTTATCGGGTGCCTTGTTGAAACCGGATGAGGAGCTTGCGGGAGTCGGAGGGGGATTGTGAATTCCAGGTTTAGTTCCAAAAATTCGAAGAGAATCAGCTGAAGCCTGACTCTCTTGGCGAACATTGGGACCAGAGGAATCAACGCGGGAAGGAGGTGGTTTATGTTGATCAAATATAGGGTTTTCCGCTTCCTGTTGCTCTAATCTCGCATAGGGAGTTGATAACTGGGCTTGGTACGATGGCCCACTTTCATAGGGCGATTGTGGAAGCCCATGATGTGGATAATACCACGCAGCCTGAGGTTCTGCTTCAGCACTGGAGGGATAGCGATGGAAGGTAGGGTGGTGGGGATATTGGGAATGATAAACAGGAGTTGTAAACGAATGCGGAGGGTAAGAATACAGACTAGGTGTCATAGGCGATGAATATTGTAAGGATTGAAATGGGCTGGATCCAACATAAGGAGGTGAGTTAGACGTCGTAGGAATTTGTGGTGAGGTCTGCGATGAGGCGGGAAGCTGAGGAGGGGGATACAATGGAGTACCCCTCGGGACTGGGAACGGAGACAGATGTGCGGAGGAACTACCGTCCGGGGAATGTCGCTGGTAAGGAAAGACGGTGCCAGGGGGGAGCTGCAACATAGATGGGTAGTTTAGGTGCATAGGTTGCGAGATCATGTTGTTCTCGGCCACAACTGAATGGTACGAGGGTGAGTACCCATAGTGAGGTGTCCCGTGTGCCACCGGAATCGGAGTTGCATGCGCAGATATCGGATACTGACGGAAAAAGCCAGGCCGCTGATTGTATTGGACATGGCTAGGCGTGTAGGACATCCCTTGTCCTTGGAAACTTGATGATGAACCATGGACAATTTCTGAAGAGGAGGACGGTGCGGTCAAACCACTACTCGGCGATGGAGATTGAGACGACTGCTGTCCCAAAGGTCGGTGGGTGTTGTCCTGTTGTGAATGAGGACGGCGTTGATTGGATCCAATGTTGGGACGATCTGATTCTGACATTTGCCCTCTTGCATTACCATACAAGGACTCGAGCGAATTATCGCTATGACCAGTATATTGAGAAAGAGACCCGCTTGGAGCTACAATGGGAGTAGACACCGGGACACGTTCAGAAAACTCTAAAAGGGATATAGTCAAGTGAATTGTAGAAATTACTAGAACAATTAATGTCCAACGCACCGGGAGATGAACACGAATGAGGAGACCTGGAACTACCTACAGAATAAAATAAGAAACATGCATAGTAAAGGAGACGGAAGAGAAAATGAGCTGCGACCAAGGAGCAAGCTGGCGCTCCCCTGGTGTAAAGTTTGAACGCGAAAACGCGACCAATGATTTTCTTTGCACAAAGGGCACGTGAACTGTGTAGATCACGTGACGCACCTTCACTCTTTGACGATGATAATATTGAGATCGGAGAAGGTATACTCCAAAATGGTTCTAGCCTAGATTCGACCATATTTGACTTATATCAGAGCGAACTTTGAAATATGGGGAACTGAGCGACACGTTTAGATGGGTCTGAACTAAAAGCAGATGCTTGCCACAGGAATTATAAATCTTTGATGTGTGTTCGGGTTCCAGTGCGCTGGAGTTGACGATACATCCCCAGAGCAGGTAGATATCTCTTAAGTACCATATGTCGTGGGAATAGTGATGTCACATACCTCTTCAACATAAGAGTATGATTTGCCTTCCCCAATGTTTAATAGATTGCGTAGTATCAGTAGTCACTAGTCACTAGCAATGCCTTGTCAATAACTGAGACAGCTAACGTTTGACGATTGGTTTGAGCTAGTGTTCGGTGCAGATTCACAGATGGGTTGTCCAAAATTGGAGTCAACACGATCTGGAGAATGGCGGGCTGTGATCCGTGGCCCCACACCTCCCGATTTTGAATTGGAGACAGCTGTGTTACCACATTAGGATGTCGATATTTGGACCAACCTTAGCGACATTCCTACGTCCCAGCCAGGCGGCAAAAATTGACGCGGTGATACGTCGAAGAAAGGAAAATTATGTTAGGTCGATGGTAGGAAGGAAAGTAATGAACTAGTCTTAGTAAACTTATGATGTCACACATCTTGAACAGCTGACACTGGTTTCCTTTTCCGTTCATTGGCGGCATTCTGCACTCAAAAAATCTGTTGAGTGAACGCTTCCTGTACATGAGTGGCTCCTTTGCATAGTCTACAACCGATCCGCAGCATAGCTGTGGGGAAATTAAGGACCCTGAAACACATCCACAGATCCAGAGGAGCATGGTAGCTCCGAATACGTCAAATTTGATGCCATCAACATCGAATTGATCGGGGTACCACTAAGTTCGAACCCCTGTTCTCTAAATTGACGAAGATAAGTAACCGCACTGAACTTACGTGATTTTGTAATTCACGGCTATCTTAGAATTACGCATGGGCGCTGCAATAAAAGATTATTTATTTGAGCACAAGCATAAGGGCGTAATGCACTTGCAGGCAACTTGCAGGTTCAAATTCGACGACCACTGACCTTAATTGGCTCTTTGCAGTGTTAACACAAGTGGTAACTTGTGGGGCTCTTAGTGGATCTTCGGTACGCGCATCACTTATGAACGCCGATGATGGAAGTTTCAAATTATTGATTAACCAATCGAATAACACTATTAATTTATCTTGATCACAATATCTTTATAGTGTGATCTCACGATGTAGTACAAGACGCCTCCGAATGGCGGATTTGGTGTTAGTAGGACACAACGGGATAAGGTGATCATCTATTGGAACTCGGATAACGGCCGATCATCCAGCAAAAGAAGATGTTCCAGCCTGGAAGGGGCCATCCCACCCTGCACATAAAATATAAAGGTCGCGATGTCGAACCCCATTACAGTTGCTCCAGCGCCACGTTGTGCTCCACAAGATCTGCATGGGCGCCTAAAATGGTCAATACAACTTTATTGATGACTAGTCGGACGCGTAATGAATACCGGTCGGTAAACCACGTCATTCTGACATTCCACTCTAGTACAAAAGCCAGGTTTCAAACGTACATCTTATGGAGCCAGCATAAGTTGTACAAGTCCAACTCCACAACATGTGATAACTATGTATGATATTCTATGCATAGCAATGCTCAGTATTACGAAAATTATGACAAACATAAAGTATAGTTATAGCTGTATCCACACCAAGCCTTGACGTCGTCGCGCCAGCGCCAATTAGACGTCAAAATGATGGTGAAGCTGGTGCGACACCCGGTCGCGTTTCCTCGTCAACTCCTTCAGCGCCGCTTCCCGACATGACGAAGATAAACAAACTGAAAGGATAGCATCACCTGTGAGAAGCTGCAGCATTAAGCCCAACTTATTCAGAACATCCGCCTCCGGGAATCGATCGTTTGCCCGTTTGAGGAAATGCAACCAGCGTTGTTTCCAGGCATAGACACACTGTGTGTGGAGGACGCACTCTGGATTTCGCTCGAGCTGAGGGGGATCACGACCGCAAACCTGCCAAAATGCTCGTAACGAGTGGTATCCTGCCTGGATATAACGTTTTTGCCGGGAGTTGAGAAACCCGCGCTCGTCAAAGCAGGCTCCTCTTTCTACGAGGGGATATACGCTCATTAGGTAGGCGTAACAAGCATGACCCAGTAAGTCACGGAGTCCATACATGTCTGCGATGAGCAGCGCCGATATCGGTGTGAGTTCTCTGGTGTGTATTCGGTTTGCCCACGATTCTTGTAGAACACCAATCAGGTGGACGCTTTTCATTTGCAAGACGAGCTTCATCATCCGCACGTAGACGTAATTTGGCATTGCGGGTAGTGGCGAATGAGGGCCGAGAATAAGGTCGCGAAAGGTAGGTGAAAACCATTGAGTGAGATCGCGGAGTCCATAGTGAACTGATAGTTCGCCGATTGTCAATAGGTGGTCGAGGGTCAGGGTATTTACATCCAGCGAAGGGCTAAAAGCAAGTTAGCTAAGTTGGAGTTGATATTTGCTTTAGATGTGTACATACAATGTGTTGTAAGCACTTAAGATCTGCTTGAATTGCTCTTCGGAATGTTGTCTCAGAAATATTGGTTTTTCCGGCGTCCCACCATCACCTGTAGAGAATCTCACATCCCACCGCATCCTCAGTGACATCTGCAAGAAAAATCCTTCAGGGACCTAGTGCATAGGATCAGCTTTATTCGACTGGGACACAGTTATTAGATTGTTTGACCTTGAAGAGTTGGTCCTTCACCCTTACGAACCGAAAGTCTTTTCCTGCATTTGCCTCCTCCACCCTCCTTGCTTTCCCATCTTTCATCATCGTCGTCTTTGCGTACATCGGCTTGATGTTCATCGATGTTGTCGATGAGTTGACAAGAGGAAGTGCATTGGCCTTAGGACACTCCTCCAATCTTCGATAACGCAGCCTGTATTTGTAGGTGAGCGTCATTGCACTCAGTGCAACCGGTTGACCCTGATGTCTGACAGGAAGGAAGAAGACAGAAGAGAAAAGGCAAAGCGTGCCATTGACGAGGACCGATCGCTATATTTGGGCAAGCGGCA
>Ga0307507_10007480_pt1 | contig 15848 bp, 15 predicted proteins | sample 7_EM_MG_FD_207223 | JGI IMG/M metagenome (GOLD analysis project Ga0307507, IMG submission 207223) | Populus trichocarpa ectomycorrhiza microbial communities from riparian zone in the Pacific Northwest, United States - 7_EM | ecosystem: Host-associated > Plants > Roots > Unclassified | place... | reverse complement strand
ATTTGTAGCTGGGCTTTGGATTGGAAGCCGATACATTTTAAGAGTGTGAGGATTTGGCGGGATGAGGTCGTTAATGCTGTGAAGAGGGGGGGTGGGGCAGGATTCTCTTGGGTTTCGGACATTTAGTGGGGAAGGGGGTCTAGTGGGTAACGGGGCTCAATGAGGGATTGTGTCTGCGGTGCCGTCGTAAGTAGAGAGAGGGGCTCTGAATGGGGCTCTATTGTGGTGAGATGGTTAGAGTTTATGTTGGTTTCCGAGTTGTGTGATGTGGGTTGGTGGTTCAAGGAGTTGGTGATCATGATGACTCCAGAGTTGTTGTATTGTAGCCGTCCTTTTTCATAGCCGCCCGTCACAGGAGCATCTCAGGTATATAAAAAAAGCAAAGCAATGAGAATTGATATTTAGTACAGTTTTTAGAACAAGGCTCAATCGTACAGTTTAAACCCCCCATCTCTTAGATAACCATCCAACACCTAAACGTAGACCCCGACCGCGCAAATCAAGTATACAGATCCAAACCTATGCCCGTCAGCTATAATTGCTCTGGGGGGGGCAGAGTTACCGCATGGGAGCATACCCGAGTGCTAGAGAAGCTGGAATCGCCAATAGGGGGGCGGTTGTGACTGATTTATCTAGAGATTGTTAACTGCCGTAGCTCCAGCTCCGTCGATAGCAAACCCATACTTATAGAGAATAACCCCGTGAGAAAGAATCCTGTACAAAAAAAAAAAAAAAACATTAGCCAAGACCTAGCTTCGTCCTTTCTCGAAGACAAAACGAGAGACAAACCTGTCAACATGAGGACTGCCGCAACAGAAAGGTGTCCTTCTTTCCCAACCATGGGCACAAAGGGCTTCATTAAATCCCACTCAGCGTCCATTCTGTTTTGATAATCGTTCGGTTTGATTTGCAAAGTATATCTTTTCGTATCGTGGTTTTCCCGACTGAGTTTGGTCGTGTAAATAGGTGAATCGCGTTGCGTACGGGGATACAGATAGGGTAAACGGGTTAGGCTCTAAAAGACAGCTTGACAGTACCGGTAGGAGAATTACGCACATTAGGGTACTGCCCGGGATCGGGAAGTCTTGGCGTTCTTGATTCTATTCTGAGGGCGCTGCTTGAACACCGTACCCTGAATCCACTGACTTCGGCCTCTCCGCGCACATTGAAATCGCTATAAAGACAAACCACGTTTTTTTTTAACCCTTCCCTCCGCATACCATTTACAGTTAAGGTCAAATTTTGCTACGCACAGAAGCGGGGATCATGCCAGCTGCTAAGAATGGAGGTATGAGGTTTCACTGCTCGAGCATTTGCTTTGTTTTCTAGCCCTTGTTTGACTGTAAAGCTAGTGTAAAAAACAAAAATAAAAAACTGACCGCTAATTGTTACGATAGATATAAAGCGCAAGTCGGAGGACACTAGTGACCTCTCACCAAAGAGAATAAAGGCCTCCGAGTCTCCCGAGGAATCGAAGAAATCGAAAGCTCTGTTCAGGGAATGTACGTTTATTTGCCTGGAGCATTTGAGTGGAGCATTTTATTTGGCTGGATGATGTTTACTGACTTGAAGTATCTGCGCAGCTAACGCCGTCCTCGAAGAGCGCAATGGCGACATCGAATTCCGCGTTGTTAACAATGACAACTCGAGAGAGAGCACAATCATACTGACCGGTCTTAAGAATATCTTCCAGAAACAGCTTCCAAAGATGCCCAGGGACTACATCGCACGACTAGTCTACGATCGCACACATTTGTCCATGGCTATCGTTAAGAAGCCATTGGAGGTTGTCGGGTATAGTGTCTGATCCTCGGGAGATCTTCGCGGGTTCACGGAGCTGATTGGTGTTACTAGTGGCATTACATATCGGCCCTTCAAAGGTAGACAGTTTGCTGAAATCGTGTTCTGCGCTATCTCTTCCGATCAGCAAGTTAGAGGATATGGTGCCCATCTTATGTCCCATTTGAAGGTATCGGAGATCTTTTGTTTGTCCGTTTTAACGGATAATATATCTAACCGGTAGCTGTTTAGGACTATGTCAAAGCTACCTCGGATGTGATGCACTTTCTTACCTATGCGGACAACTATGCTATCGGGTACTTTAAGAAACAGGGATTCACCAAAGAGATTACCCTTGACAAGCACAAATGGATGGGGTATATCAAGGATTATGAAGGTGGAACTATTATGCAGTGTTCCATGATCCCTCGAATTCGGTATTTGGAGGCGGGGAAGATGCTAGCCAAACAAAAGGAAGCTGTTCATTCGAAGACGAGATCCATTTCAAAGTCTCATATTGTTCACCCTCCTCCAAAAGCCTTCAGGGGCCCGCCATGCAAAATCGACCCATCCTCTATCGCGGCTATCAGTAAGTTTTGGCTTGGCTACCTTTATCTACTCTTAGCACGCACCACCCACCTACATATATCTTTACACACACACCTACTCCCACACACTTATTTGCAATTGCAGTGCTGGTAGATCCCGCATATCTACGAGAATTGGAAGTGCGATAGTGTTGCCCCGTTCCCAATAGCCACTGGTTGGTTGGTTATTCGGATTTAAACGGCTCATATAATCATCCCCACTGACACACTCCCTAGCTCCTACAGACGTTTTCCTTATTTTTACATCCTTTTTCCGAATATGGTGTAGAGGAATTCGCTGACACTATCCTCCAACCACATAGAGGATGCTGGGTGGTCGCCTGAAATGGACGAACTCGCCAGGCAGCCAAAACACGGGCCGCACTACGGACAACTTCTCCATATCCTCAACGAGATGCAAAACCACCAGGCCTCATGGCCCTTCCAAAAGCCCGTTAGCCAGGACGAGGTCCCAGACTACTACAATGTAATCACGGAGCCGATGGATCTCGAGACCATGGAGAAGAGGCTTGAGGAGGACGCATACGGATCGCCCGAGGACTTTGTTCGTGATGCCAAGCTGATTTTCACCAATTGCCGACGCTACAATAACGAAAGCACATCGTATTGGAAAAACGCGAACAAGCTTGAGAAGTTTATGAATTCAAAGTTGAAGGAGATACCGGAGTGGTCGGTACGTGGTCCCCGCACAAACAAAATTGATTCAAGGATGGGGATTTCAGTTCCCTCTTTTTTTTTTCCTTTTTTTCCTTTTTTTGCACAACCTTCCCTCCCTCTTCCTGCCCCCTTCCACACTCCCACACTCCCACACTTCGGATGGGGTGTGGTGGTGGTGGTGGAGCTTGCATGTTATCCGCCATTCCGATTGGGAGCAAAAGGAAAGAAAAAAGTTAAGAGCAATTCGAGGCGAGCTCTGGCTGACTAAGTGATAACCCTGGTCATTTAGCATCTCGTGGAATAAATGACGTGAGACAGTAGAAGAGAAAAAAAATTGAGGAACATGAGGCATTGCTTCCTTCCTCTGAAAAGGATTGCTATGTATTATAGACTTGTTTTGTTTTGGTGGTTTGTTCTTTGGCGAAATGTAGTACCGGTACTCGTGTTGGCGATTTGTACTGTGACTTGTTTCCATGGGGTTTCTTTGTGCATGTACTAGTATAGCAGGGGCGTTTGTTTTCTTAAATCTTGTCAGGAAAAACTCTAATTCACGATCTGACGATCACGATCGAAATCACGAGCGCCGCTCAGGTCCGTCCAGCTGCCCTCACCCACCATCTCCCGACTTGGTGACCACCGGAGGCTACCGTATTCACTGTAATCGGGTGCGATATCCCATCTCTATTTCCTCCTCTCTGTCAGGAGCATTCCATGCGCCTCTTGTACCAAAGGGAAAAGAAAAGAAGGGTATTCCCTCCTCCTCTTCTTCCTCCCCACATGACGATATTGTATCATAGTTCTTTCTACCCCAAACATATATTTTCCCTTCCTTCCTTCCTTCCTTCGAACCAGACATGTGGCGGCGGAGATTCCCATTCATTTCCTCCTCCTCCTCCTCCTCCTCCTCAGTCTACCGTAAGCTTTATTCCTAGCTGCGCACTCCACTTTCCTTCAGTTCAGTCATTAATCCATCCATCATATATCATACCAGCCAGCCAGCCTTGTCCATCTATCCATCCACGGTTCACAATATCAACAGTAGCCTTGAAAGTGTTCATCAACTCATCCAATTCGCACCCTAGCGATGATGGGTAAGTTTCAGTGTTCAGTCGGAGTTTTTTGTGAGAGAAAGAGTGAAGAAAAAAGAAAAGAAAAAAAAAAAAAGTGCACCTTGGTAAGGTACGGTATAAGTGATGTGGGTGTGTGGGTGGGTTGGTCACGCTTCAGGCCTTTGCGCGCAAAAACCAAAGTCATGGTTGCAAACGGGCCTTTGAAATTTTGGTTGTGATTTTTCTTCCTTCTTTTTTTTTTTCGTTGGTCAGCGTTGTTTATGGCTGGATTCTACCTTACTATACAGTACCGGTACCTACTTGTATCATACCCTATGTGAAGCTTTATTTGACTTTGTGCTGTGGTGTGTGTTAATATGCACTTTCCCCCCGTCCATCATAACTGTGCTGTATGCTGTTAACCACCCCCCCCCTCTCCCACTCCCACTACCCCCATCAGGGGAAACATTGACGTTAGAGCAGCAACGCTCGCGTACCTAAAATTCAAAAGCTGTTGGTTGAAAAGAAAGAAAAAAAGAAGAAAACGAACGCCTCCCTTCTTCCCCCCGTGGTTTATTTCATTTTCATTCGGTTCAGATTAATATATTATTGGCCTTGGCCTGACTTTGTCTTGTCTTGTTCGCCTGTCCGGATGTCTGCTGTTCTTGACAGTCAGTAGGGTAGTTTATGTTGTGCATGGATTAGATTATTATTATTACCGGTACTGCTTATAACTGACTACAGTGCTGTAGCCAGGGGTTGCCTGTGGACCTCTTTTTCGTGGTGGTGGTGACGGTGGTGGTGACGGATAGCTCGTTTCTTAACCCTTTCTTTAGTTATCTACCCCTACGTTTCGTACCTGCCTGGCCTGTTCCCCTTCACTTTGTCTATCCATGCCATAGGTATGGGTATGATACTGTAGCTATAATAGCTATCGCAAAGTAGGGTACCGGTACAGCACTGGCGGTACAAGTAAAACACTCAGTCCGCTCACAGTTGCGATACCCTGGCTATCCAGTTCGCTGCCGAGTCAACCAAGCAAGCGCCGTGGATGGTAGTTTCTTTTCCGTCTTGGTCCATACACACGCCGCCGTCGTCGCCGCAAAAGTGCCACGATGGATGGATGGATGAAGCTCGGGTTAAGTTTAGGCAGGGAAGGAAGGTTGTCGACCAATTGGATTGTGTTGTTTCCGTTGCTATGGTGGAACTGAAGGAAGGAATGTATATTAGCTTGGATGTGGATGCTGCGATATACAGTACACCGGTAGACCATGGGAATGGGAATGAGGGATGGGGAATGGGGTGTGGATGTTTAGGCGGTACTGGGTAAAAAGAGCTTCCCTCTTTTTGTTCAATTGCCTTGCTTCTGGGAGGGTTTAATATATTATGTTCAGCACTGCCCGGGGTATCAAGGTACACACTGTACGAGCATAGTACCGACCGGCACTCGTAAATATCCTTCTTTTCTTTCTTGCCTCTTGAGCGTGTAGTAGTAGTAGTAGTAGTAGTACAGTACACGATTTATAGGCGAACTACGGCATTTTCTTATGTATGATATCGGTACTCGTGCAGCACAGGATTCTACGGTACTCCGTGTAGCTCAGCTGTATTTGTACGGTAGGTAGGTACTGTGGGAGTACTGTGGGAGCACTGTGTTGTACAGTACGATACCTACCTGTGCTGCTGCTGCTGCTGCTGCACGATATCGTACTTTGTTCTTGCTTTCTTTCCTCTTTGTTTGAAATCCGCAGGCTTTTCTGTTTCCTGTCATTTTTTGTTTTATTTTTTTTTTTAATTTTTCTATTTCTATTTTATTTTCAGTGCCTGGCCTTTTTCCTTCTTCTACCTGTCCAATGGTCGTTGGGAATCTAAATTGAGAAATTTTATAACCGTGCCTTTATTTCCTTTCTTTTCGGTTGCAGTATGATTTCTTTTTCTTCCTTTTCTCTACCCCTTCGGCCCCGGGAATGAATAAATGAATAGGTTTCTTTATTTCTTTTTTATTTTTATGCCTGGATTGAGTGTGTGGGAGAGGAGGGGTGACTTTTTCTTTCTTTCTTTTCTTCTTTCTTTTCTTCTTCCTCTTTTTCTTCTGTCTTGGTCCTTGTCATGCGGTCTTGTTTGTTGAAATGCTAGAGTACCATTTTACGGAGGAGGAGGAGGAGGAGGAGGCCGCAATTATTTCAAGTTATTTTGCTATTATATGAAGGGCCTGAAACTTCAGGCCAGGCAGGTTTGGTGGATGAGGGAAGGCATTCTGAATTGCTCCTGCTGCGCCTGTGTGCTGTGCAGCCTGTGCTTAGAGTACCCATACCATACCATACCATACCATACCATACCAGCACATATCAGACAGAAGTTTACCGTCAGGATAAGAATCTGATGATGTTTCCTCTTTCTCAACGAGTGAAATTTACCATCCGAACTTTCATAGCATGGGTAAAAGATGAATTTCATGGTTTGCAGATTTTTATTGATAGTATAGTCATCGCTTTGTCTCTCGACACTTTTGTTAGTTCCCTTTTATTCCCTCTCTCTCCTACAGTACACTTCCCACCTTTTTTTACTTTCCCTTTCCTCCTAGTTGGGTTGCTGGGCGCGTTTCCCGTTTGGGTGGAAACTCCCATTCTCCACCACCACCACCACTACAGCAACCCTGACCAACCGCTGCTGCAGCTCTCTCTGCTGTACTCTGTCCCTCCTCCCTCCCTCTCCCTCTCTCTCTTTCACTCTCTCTTACACTCTCGCTGCTCACTCCTCGCACTCCCTCCACCTCACACGCTCCCCCTTCTCTCACCCCCACTCACACCTACGCACATACACACTCTCTCTAACCTACTTCTACTATCTCTCGCTCCCTCCCGTATCTCTCTCGAGCGCTACAATACTCCCTTCGGAACTAACTCTCGTCTTCACTCATTGCCTTCCTCAGCCCTTCATTGTTTGGAGCTTTCCCTCACTCTCGCTCTACCCACCTTTCTTCCCACGCTCGCTTTTTTTCCCTCCGTCCCTCCAATTTTTCCCTTGTTCACCCCTCTACCTTCCATTTTACGCGGCTCTAGCCATTGCTTCATTGCTTGAACTCATATCCTCGGCATTTATTGCATCCTCTCTCTCGCTTCGTACCACACAGCAGACGACCCACTACCCGTCATTCCCGGGTGGCTCTTGGCTGGAGTGTGAGGGCGGGTTCTTGCGGAGGAGGAACAGGACTCTAGGAAACCCCCATCCCTCTCGCTACTTACTCTACCGGCGCCGTTGGCTCGTAGAAAGGCCTGCCAGATCGACTACCGTTTACTTTTTCAGGATAAAAAGAAGGAAAGGAAAGGGAAGAAAGAAAAAGAAAAAAAAGTCATGCCTGGGCTCACAATCTCTGACGGCGGCGTCACGCTGGGCGCTGCTCAACCGATTGTGGGCAGCGGGAAGAGTGCAACTGTGTATGGACAACAGGTTATGAAGATCACTTTTGATGGGAGCAATGTCCTGGAAGAAGTGCTCAAGCATGAGGCCGACCTGAAGATAACCTTCGGGAAGTCTATGGTACGGGAAACTCCATCAGCTTGATGTTCTGCTCGTTTGCTGTCTGGCGGGATGGAGCGGGATAATTTTTTTTAGCCATCTTTATCGTGGGTTCAGTTGGCTAACGGTTTTACTGCTGCGTCTGCTTGTTGCCGGATTATTTAGAGGCTATTATATGGTGATCACGCTGTGGAGATCCTATCTACCGTTGAGTCGAGCCGGCATGAATTGTATCGGGCCAAACAGGGTTCATTGGAGGGTGGGTTGGACTTTGCTGGGACCTTTACACATCAACTTGAGGTTCGAGAATTATACGCGGATACCGCCGATGAGAGCTTTCGGGCCCTGCAGGAGTCGTATCGACGGATTAACCAGGAGAAGGAGGCTTCTACGTAAGTCTCGCTTTTGAGTCTAATCGATTCCCATTGGTTTTTGCGTTGTCGGATTTTCTCGTTTTTCGACCTTTGTGATCATTACTTACTCACGCCCCGGATGCAGAACTGTGGTTGTAGATAGCGCTTCGATGCCACCCGCGGTGTCTGGAAGGCGTGCCCCTTACCTGAAAAAGTCAGCGGCCACTGGGAGAGGAAAGAATGCACGGAAGCCCGTGACGCAGCCAAAGTCCCATCCCAACACACCACACATGAGAGCCGGAAAATCACCAGCCCTCAGTGAGACTGATGCGGCTGCTCATTCCGCTATGATCAATGTGAAATTAGAGGCATTGAGGGTTCCGTTAATACACTTGCTCGCTATGGGTCCTGACTCGGAGCAGAATCTTGCATCCAGGACGAGAGTCTCTGAAGATGTGTGTCTGCGGATATTACAAAAGGTTGGATATAGGAAGTCGAAGTTGTGGGAACTGGTGGATGAGGTCTACAAAGATCTCGACATCTGGGAATTTCCATACCCGTCACAAGCGAACCGAGAGGCAGCTATATCGGGTTGCAGAGCAGCTTTCAACAGGTTACGGCTGCCGCGGGAAGCGCCCGAGTGGCTGAAGACACTAGCCCCCGAGGATAGAGGGAAAGTCGATCCGTGTCCACCGGCCCCGCAGCCAACCAGGCCAGCCAAGCCTGTGCCTCCGCCAAGCATAAAGGTTACTGGGGACTCCACAGACCCGTCGCAAGCCTCGCCAACTGGGAAGAAGCTGAGTGGCGGTGAGTCAATGAGTAGATCTAATTCGCAGACCGCTCCAGCAGCAAAACCGGCTACGAAGGCAGGGCAAAAGGATGCCATTTCCCGAATAATAGGCAAGAAGGGCACGAAAAAGGCCGCGGCGCCCAAGGCTAAAGCAGCCACTGTGAAAGCTCCAAAGTCAGCCAATACCAAGGCCACCAAGGCTGCGGCCGCAAGAGAAGCTAATGCCGCAAGTGCGAATTCGAAAATTAAGTCTGCGGAGAGGGTGGAAGATTCTGACGAGGACATTGAGATGGAGGACGTGAAGCTGTCACCTGCTAAGCCGGTTGAGAAAAAGACTACTCTGGCAACAAGGCCGGCTCCGAGCCCAATGTCTAAGGCTCCATCAATAGCATCTGCCCCAGCCTCGGATCTGGAGGTGGAAGAAACAAGGCTGAAGCCCAAAAAGGCCTTGCCCAACAAAGTGCAGAAATCCCCTATCAAAAAGGTTCGAAAAATTGCACCTCCAAAATCGTCCAACACTGCTGCCGCAAAGGCAAACGGGTACAAAGTTGCACCTACATCGAATGCAAGTGCCAATTCACTCTCGTCAAAGGAGCAGATCGCCCGGCGTAGCTCGAGCAATTCTCCGCCCAAGCCCTCGCCCCTGGGGTCATCGCCACCGATCAATGCATCGGACATGGATGGCACAACAGCTGCTTCCTCGCCTTCTTTCTTGACGCCTATCGCGAGAACGGCGACACCTGGTCGATCACCACTAGATTCGATTACGCTTGCTGTGAAGCCAAAACCCCACTACATCCCGAGTAACTCTCCACCATTAAAGAGGAAGGCCACTTCGGCAACAGACCGTGACCGTGAGGATGCTTATTCACGACCAAATGGAAGGTTGATCGACCGGGAGCGGGAGCGGGACCGTGATAGGGAAAGAGAGAGGGAGCGAGACCGCGACCAAGACCGCGAACGTGAGCGTGAGAGACCGAGCACTAGTACATCCACCTCTTCAAGCACCACCAGCAGCAAACGTCGGAACATTGCTCTTGACATCTCGACAATTCAACTAGCCCGTAAGTTCAAAGAGGACTACGCACGCTACGAGAGGTTACACAGGGAAGTCCAAGCTATCACGGACGCCTTCAAGAAGAAGGAAAAGCTAGACACTGTGCTGAAAATGCACAGCGATCTGGAAAAGATGAAGGCGACTATTATGCATGCTGCATCCGTACATTGAACAAAATATAAACCCAATCATGATCGGCCGTTATCTCGAGTTTCACTTTTCTTCTTCTTTCCCTTGTTATTCATCTTTACGAATCCTAGGAACCCCATGCTTTTTGTCCACAGGGGTATGATATGTCTTGCTTGTCTTGTCTTGCCCTGCGAGGGAATGGGTAGGATGATTAATCTTGTCCTATCTCATCTCGTCCTCCCTCTCTCCGGCAGCAATCTAAGGGCCTGTTTGGCAAAAATGGGACCGTTCCGTTGGGCGACCGTTTCTGCTGTGAAAATGACCTCTCCGTTTTGAAACGAAAGGAAAAGGGTTATTTGTATGGGGAAACGGAAAGGAACCGTTGTATCCAAACAGGACCATCCATAAAACCAAACCTTCAATTTCTTGTCATTATTGAGTTACGATAACGTCACCATATCCATTCTTCCTTCTTTCTTCCTCACCTATTACCATTCATCGCCATTATCGTCATTATCGTCATCGCCAACACGGAGTTATCGTTTTTCAATTCATTTCAGTTCAATTCAATTGTCATTAGCACTCTACTTTTTCATACCAACCTTTCCTACACCGATTATACAAGTATGGCTATTCATTTTTTTTTTCCTTTTCACCCTTTTCCCAGCGTCTCCTCTTCTCTTGGTGAAATTTCTTCAATTTGTGCATGGGGTGTCTTGCCTTTCTTCTCTCGCTTGATTGTTCACTATTTGTTTGCTTACCTTACTATCCTAGCTCTTCCCACTGTTCGTACGTTTTGTCTTGTGTGTCTGTCTCGTACGTCCGAGTCTGAACAAAAAAAATGGAGTTTTTGTATTTGTCTTTACTTTTTACTTTTTTCTTTTATTAATTTCTTTTGGTAACTTACTTACTTTTTCCTGCCTATTGCTTGACATGTTTGAGCAAGATTCTGGCGGGGGTAGGGGAGTGTAATGAATTAGGCTGGGTCGGGTTGGGATTGGGTGCTTAGTGTAGGAAGGAATGGAGTCAAGCGTGGAAAGCACAGTAAGTAAACCAACACGGTGGATGCACAGGAGTACGGAATTGCGAAATTTGTGTGTATTCTACAAGTTACTTTTTGGTTTTTTTTTCCGCTGCTTTGATGTCATGTAGATGTGGATGTGGATGTGATCTGTGAAGGTATGAGTCTAGGCATGATATGTCACTCGGATCCTGGATACAGTATTATACCTAGCAAAATTTTTATAACGAGGTACGGGGCCTACCAAATCGGCCTCCCTTACGGGGTTAAATCCTACAGATTCCCCTAGGAGGGATTCTGGGGGATGAGCAATAAGGTGCCCACACAACCTAAGGTATTTATGATACTATACTCTTTTTCCTCCAAATTTTTACATGAACCGGACGAAGTGAATTGTATGTAATCTGCAGTGCTGTATATACTCGTACAGTATCTTCTGTCATGTACTATCATATATAGCTACTACTTATTAAAAAAGTGCAATCCAATAATCTAATACCCCATCCAATCATATCTCTTTCCTTCCTCCATCAATCTTTATACCTACCCTGGTAATAATAGGACATGCTTGGTAGGTTAGGAGGTGAGAGGGAGACAAAGGGAAGGAAGGAAAGCTCACTGCTAGATGGATATCCAGATTACCGGAAGCTGGGTGGGTGGGTGAGTGACACTAGGCCGAAGAAAAAGCTCTGGGGCTAAGTACTATGCACGGAAGGAAGGAAGGAAGGAAGTAAATTAAATAGTCGGGACATTTACGATTCTCTTGTTTGTGCTGTGGTGTGTGGTATAATACTGCTTTTGAGGAGATGGAATGAAAAATGTAGTATAATGAATGAATGAATGGAATTTGCCCAGTTCGGGATTTGGATGGGGGTGGTGGTTGTGCGTTAATTAACTTTGGGTATGTATGATATGATATGCTTTTGGTATAGTATGTAAGAATGTTATTATAATATGAACCTTTTTCTTTTCTCCTTCCTGGGACTAGATTGATTGATTGGTTGGTTGGTAGCGAGTGATGATATATGCTCAAACTATTGCTTGGTATTTATCTAGCAGTTTCCTGGAGGTTGTGCTATCATAGCCGGAGACAGACATAATGTACCCTAAGAATATAGCTTGCAAGATTTAATTAATACTTTAGATATATATAGATATATTCTCTAAGGCCTCTTTCTCTCCTTCCTCCCCGACTAACTTCTGACTCTACGCCGCTACTCGAGTATTGATAGGAGTGAATATGGCACTTAATGAGAAGAAGGAAGGAAGGAAGGAAGGAAGGAAGAAAACCCGCGCGAGATTTAATTAATTGATTGATTAGAAAGGGACTAAAGAAGGAGAGAGGAGGTTTTCTGCTGGTGGTGTTGTCCGTGTTATTGGGCCTGGGGTGTACTGCGCTGCACTGTACGGCGGACTGTATATCATACTTGAGATAGGATGGAATGTGGAAATTGTGGGGGGGTCTTGTTTTCTCGTTTGTTTGTTTATTAAATTCCGGGAGTGGTAGTGGTAGTGGTATCTTAATGGGCAGGGTTCTGGTGGTGGTGATGCTGTAGTGTATGTACTAGTATCATATGTACTTTTAGGCAGTGAGTTACGGAAGGAACCTTTATTTGACGGGTGTGATTGTGTAGTTTGTACGATACAACTCTTGGAATGGATAGCTGGGGGTTTTGCAATGTATAATGTTTCGGAGGGGAAGTGGTGTACGATACAGTACCGGTAGTTGGCCCCTAACTTATCCCTCATTCCGATTTTATCTTTCTTTCTTTCTTCATAATATTATTGAGAACAGGAGGCAACTACATATCAAGCTTTGAAGGAGAAGGGGGGGGGGGGGAAACCCTGCCCAAGTTTTAGTATCTTTGTTCCGAAGTTGGTCTGATTAATTCCATTTCTGGTAAGGCAGTACTAAATAGTACTGTACTGGTGAGCTGAGGAAAGGGAAAGGAAAGGAAATGAAAGATGGTGCAGTGAATGGCAGTAAATAGGAAGAAAGGATCTTGATGTGGTGAGAAGAGGATACAGTAACCTGCGATATTATATTCTACAGTACTATCACACTGATATTTAATCCGGGCAGTGACTGGTGTTATTAAATTTTGTTCTACAAGTTATGGTTAGTACTCGTACACTACTACCATTTTCTGGTTATGATCTATGATACTTAAGTGTGGACGGACGGACGGATGGATATGTATAATGAATGCTAATTAGGAGCGCTTGGCAGGTACAAGTAAGTACTCGAGTATGTATGGTACTGCAAAACCTACTATCTATATAGTACGGGAGGTGTTTCCCAAAGCTGAAGATATAATTTTCAGCTCTTTTAAGTGATAGGCTTGCTTGAGTGAGTGAGACACGGGACTTCTTGAATTTATCCTATCATACTATACCATACATACCCGGCTGTTATCAGCTGATCATATCCTGATTTTTTTTTTTTTGGTAGTGTATGTTCGGGTTCTCTGGGGTTAGGTATTGCCGATATATCATAGCTTGGGTGAAGGGTACTATACCATAGGGGTATATTAGGTCACTACGGTAGATGTCATAGACACCAAGAAAAAGAAAGAAAAAGGGCTCTTGCGATTCATCGACAGAGCAGGAAAATTAATTGACAAAAGAAAGAGAAAAAGGAAGAGAGAACCTAAGCTTTCAAATACTCAAATAGAGCTTTGTGGAAAACTATAATATTCATACTTGTGTAAGTCAAAATAATAATAATATTATTATTGTAGCAGCTCAAGGCTTTTTTCTTTCCCCCTCTTGATTTCCCCCTCCTGCTCTGTATACAACATGAGCTGCTCAAAAGCTTATTCTATTCACAAGATAAAATGAAGAGAGGGCACCAGCAAATTGACCCACTCTCTAGAATCCGACCGATCAAAAAAAATAATAATAATATTAATAATTCAAAACCCTGTTTTCCTTAATGCCAACCCTAACCTTGGAAATAAAAAAATTAAAATAGTTAGAGCCAGTAGCCGTTCCAAGGGTCCCACTACTTCAAAGAAGGCTAAGCAATCTTTGAAGTAGGTGGCACTTGATAGATATTATATTCCCATGGTAGTTTTTAGGGTATGATAGTTGTTTGGGGCATGACCTATAGTTTAGTGTCGTGACTGTTGTGTGAGAAGTTTTTTTCTGTTGTGCGTTGGGATTGCTCTCTACTAGTACTTGTATATAAGTCTAGATCTAGCTGTAGAGAGTGATTACAGAACTTTACTTTCCACTCACAACGCTAGTACTTTCTTTCTTGATACACCACATTTCCACTGCCGACTTGGGCTAAGTCACCAGAGCAAGTGTGCTTTGGGAGAGTTGCTATTAGCACTTTGATGAAGTGCCTCATAGTTTAACAATAGTTACAGCTTAATGATAAGAGGCTACAACCTCAAATGTTTCAGCCAGTAGCCTGGAAAGGCATATTCTGAGCAAGATTCCTGAAGATATTGTAAAGAGGTATGTTGAAGTAAAGAAACTGTAAAAGCTATCTCAAATTACCCATTAATGAATATATACTTACATTTATATTAGTCTTAGTAGATATTAATATGATCTTGTAGGAAACCAGAATAAACTACTAGGAATAAGGCTTCAGCTTATTGACTGATAGCTTGAGTTTGAAGATGTCTACTAAAGTGATAAGGAGCAGTCAAGAGTTGGCTAGAGGCATATTGTTGGAGAAAAGTAAAACTTGGAATTGCTGCTTTATATTTCACTTCTGACAATGAGTTTCTGTTGAGCTTCAATGAATTGCACCACATCCGGGCTGTAAAGATTGAGTTGCTAGATACTATGGTAACAGTAATCATATTATTCTTAATAAAAAAACATTACTATCCTGGTTTCAAGTATAATAATTATAATAAGAGAAATATTTCAAATTCTTGAGTTTATGAAAGAAATTCACTATTACTGCTGGGCATTGAGCTTAAGTTGGAAAGGCTTAATCCTTCTATATGAACTAACTAATCTCAATAGCTAATAAAAGTGGTTTGAGCAGGACTAGCAATTAGCCTGATCTTAATGACAAACTGAAAATGCTTTAAACCATAATAAAAATTACTATTAAGCTCAATGGCAAGCATTATCTTTCACTCAAGGGCAAATATCATATTGACCACTTAAGAGGTTTTAGAATGTTCTCTAACTGGTAATATAAGAGACCCCTGAAATATTTTCTAACTTATTACAAAACTCTTCTCATAAAATCATCTGTCTTACTACCAAGAAGTTTAACCACCTTTTCAAACTTGTTCAAGACGATTTATTGAAATATCTTCTGGAAAAACAATTTCATTTTCTATTACAACTTACAATTATCAGCTTACCAAAGCACTCTCCCCTTTCTCCCACTTAAATCCTCTGATTATCATTTAAGCTTCTAATAAACCTACTTTGGCCTTAAAATGGGAAATTTCAACAGCTGTACCATATATGACTTAGATCAAGAAATTATCAAAGTCAACCTTTTTATCACAAATTTCTCTCTCTATGTTACAATCCTCTCTTCTCCGGGTGATACTTGCAGCAGGTAACCGATCGTTTCCTAACGATCACTCCTTCTTTGCCCAATAGATGTTGCGATAGCTAAGTCCGTTGACTTCTATCTAGCAACGTCGATCGCTAGGCTCATATAAGACAGTCATGTCTTGGTTCTCAGAAGCGTGGTAGATAAAGACTTTTGTATTGAAAGTATAGTATATGAAAGAACTTAGATGGTTGCGTGAAGAACCCTAATCCCATGCCTTTTTTTCAATTTTTTTTTTTCATGTGCTTTGTTTTATTCGTCATCTAGGTACAAAGACTACGTGCAGCGCTAGCTATGGTAAAGAAAAACCTCCGTGAACCCACCGGCGCCAGGGAAAAAGCCATCAACC
>Ga0307507_10007479_pt1 | contig 15848 bp, 11 predicted proteins | sample 7_EM_MG_FD_207223 | JGI IMG/M metagenome (GOLD analysis project Ga0307507, IMG submission 207223) | Populus trichocarpa ectomycorrhiza microbial communities from riparian zone in the Pacific Northwest, United States - 7_EM | ecosystem: Host-associated > Plants > Roots > Unclassified | place... | reverse complement strand
TATTATCAATACAATATCTATGTTCACATTTGAGTTTTGTATGGAATTTTGAGTCTGACTTAAACAGTATGGAATCCATCTGGAAATTCCATGGAATGATCTGGAAATTCCATGGAATCCATCAGCCTCCACCCTCCATTCCATGGATTCCATATGGAATAACCCGGGGAGGGTAAAGTACTGGAACAAGTCCATGTGGAGGATGTGAGGATGTGGAGATGAGTGTTTGTGGGGGATGGGTGGTTCAAATGAAAATGTGGGTCCTTATATAGGTGTTTGTCAGGCACCTGATTTCCTACCAGATGTCAGGCTCCTGATTTCATACCAGCTGATCTATTTGATCAGAATGCTGATGAAATAAGATGTTGTTTTTTTCTCCAAATATACTGCTTATCTATTTGAAACATGTCATTGCATTGGAAATAATAAAGAGGCTATTCTAATGTGAGCACTGTCTACAACAGAAGTATTTTCCAGACTGTCTGATTGGCAACCAATTTACCATCAACCTACAGTAAACATAATTCCCATGGAAAGAGATGAAGACATATCATGACTAGGATTGCTAGTGACAATCTGAAACAACTTTTCAAGATCTTGTAGAGTCTCTTCTAAAAGTCCATAGGCCATCTTGTGCCATTTTTCTGCATTGTGCTTGGTGAAATGCCATTCACATTTTGAAACCTTGGCAATGTGAATGGGGTATTGATTGAGGAGCCTTTTCAATTTGGCTTTTTCCTTTTCCTCCAGGGGATTCAGCAGGTCAAGCACAACTTTTAGGTTCTTGATATCCCTCTCCCTAGCTTGAATTCTCTTCTGACAGTTCTAAAAAAGAAATAGAAGCTTCAATTGGTATGCTTTAAAGCATAGCTACATACCTTGGCTTTCTTCTCATCCTCCTTTGTCTTGTATGTAAAACAGACATATTCATCCTGGGAGTGTTGATCACATGTTTTCTAACTTGAGTAGATTCAAAAGAGTTGAGAATGGCAGAATCAGTAGAGAGAAGTGTCTGCAGCTTTTTTCTAAGTGCAGTAGCTGTTGCAACATCCTTTTCCCAGACTGTGGAGAGACTGCTGTGTGTTACAGCAGTCTCATACATGTCTAGAGGCATATAGCGATGTTTGGGGGGCATTTTGTATGCTCAAGAAATAATGTCTTCTATATATATGTATTCTCTGTTTGTATCTTTTTGATGATATTTGATTTGACAAATACAACAAGCTGTATGGTAAAAAATTGGTTGAGACTGAGAGCTCCTAGTCAGTTGGCATACATTAGTGGAACAGAGAATACAATGAAAAAAATAAAAAAAATAACAAAGGTAAGCTACTGTAAAATGCACTTTTATTTTATACTACTTTACCATCAAATAAGCCACACACTCACCCCTCTTCTCACAAAAAAGAAAATCAAAAACTTACTTTAAAATGCATTTATTATTATTTTATGCTGCTTTACTATCAAATAAGCTAGATTCATTCACCCTATCTATCTAAACACAGAAACCAAGACCGGTTTCCCCTATTTGATGGACAGACCCCAAAATAAATTTCAAAAAATACCTGTTTTCACCAAGTTCAACTTTATTTTGGGTATCTGTGAGTCAAATAACTGGCAATTTCACCTTGAAAACAGCAATAAAGCTGAATGACCAACTTAAATTCAAATAATTGCTGGCACTTTTATTTGACTTTGGAAGCAGAAATAAATCCTACAAGGCCTGGAAGGCAAAAATCAGCATATTTTACCATGAGAACAGGAAGAAATTTGACTGACCACCTGAAAGTCAAATAAATGCTGCCACTTTTATTGGACTCTCAAGACAGACATGAATCCTACAAGGCCTGTCAGAGCAAAAGTCAGCTTATTGTAGTCTCCAAAGCAAAATAAATGTGACAGACCATCTGAAAATCAAATAAATCTTGGCAACTTTATTGGACCTTGAAGACAGAAATAAATTGTCAAAGACCTGGCTTGTTGAAGATCAGTGTTTTTTTTTTTTTTTGGCTTTTGCTCTCTTGCAAAGGTGAGATTATTTGAAGGAACATTGGCCAGAAATAAAAAATTACAATGTTGCAGCCAAGACCATTTCAATTGCAAAGTTTCTGAATGCCATGATAAGAAAATTAAGGAATTTTTATTTGATCAAGTGTGTACAGAAAATAAGTCTGGCATGAATGATTAGTCAAGGAAAGCAAGGTAAAAAAATGTAGGACTCACAAGGTAGAGACTCCAGAATTATTTGACAAAAATCTGAAAGAAATAAAGTATACAACTTGCAGATTATTTGACTCAATTTCCTGAGAAATAAAGTAGCACACTATGTTGAAAGGGTGCCACTGACCTGCTCTATTGACTTGAATTATTTGAGCAGCTGAGAGGATGAAATATGCAACAGGTGCATGTGACTTGTGATGAATTGTGAAGAGGAGTAGAGGAAGGATTGATGTGGTTGAGAGCAAGAAGCAGAGTGTGGGAAATAAACAAACAAAGAAAAATTGAACAAGTCACATGACTGGAGACATGTTCAAAGGCTGAAACTGACCTAGTAGATTGCTTTGAAGTATTTGAACAGAGGAGAGGATGAAAAAGGACATCCTATCTACATTACGACACGTGACTTGCACCAAGCTCAGTTGAGCTCAGTTTCATGGACCTGGCTGTGAGATTCCATGAGCCATTAAGGGTTCAGTTGCCTCAACTCGAGTTGAGTCAAAGCACCCCAGATTCGGAATGTCCCTTGGAAAACACTGTTAAGGTTTGGGTGAATTGAAGTTAACTAAACTCTGCCCTTATTTGAGTAAAAGCTCACTGAATCCACAGTGTGTGCTGGAAAGTGCCAGTGGACACTCACCTACTCATATCCATCACACTTGGTAAAACTATCGAGTGCCCACAGTTAGGGCTGCATGCAACCGTCATTGAGAGTTAGGGCTAACCCTTATCTCACAGTCAGAAAAATTTCAAGCCCACATCTACAAAGTTAGGGCTAATCAAGATCTTCCAATTCCCACACTTCCACAATAAGCAAAAAAAAAAGCCACAGTCCTGTACTATTTGTGCAAGCTGTTGCATGCAGATACAAATTCAATCAGCTTGATCTTGATAAGAGATAACACCTTCTCTTCCTTCAAATACCACCACCAATACCCCCTTGCACTTCATTCACTATGAGGTTCTTCATGCTTGCCTTCTCATTTGGCTGCCTTTCTGACTATCCAACAGCAATGTCTGTCCATTCTGCAATGGAGAACTCACCACCCCAGGAGCTTGGAGTTGCATGTGAAGTGCATGCATTGCCATATTGCTATAGCTCTTTCGACAGGTAACACTTTCCTCCAACAAACCATTGTTCACTAAGCTTGAACAATCATGTTACCTCACAGATGTGAAGCCTAAGGAGATTGGTAGATCTGTCCAACCACTACCCAATGAACCCATCCCATGTCTTGTTGAATCATGTACCTTCTCAGCACACTCATGGAGGCAGATTGAGGGGCACATTGAGTTTAGGGACTTCCCAACATCTATCTTGTCCACCGTTGAATCTTCGACTTGTGGGACCTTGACTAGCAGGCGCTGCATACAAAACAAAGATATGACTCCAGATACCTCCTCACCAGAGCACTCTGACTCTGCCCCTGAGGTTGAGGTTGAACCAACACAGCCAAGGAAAGCTGTTTTGAAAGCTGTTCCTGAGCTTGAGGTTCATGCAACTCATCCAAGGACAGCTGCACTCACAATTCCAACCATGTCTGTCTTGCACCAGACCATATCAGTGTCGCATGGGCTCACCTTGCTCAAGGAGCCCCTCCATGTCTCCTTCAAAGCCATCAGGCATGACCAGCATTGCCTTGCCACTTATCCAAGTCTACTCTCACCCCACTTCCCCACTCCTGACTGAGGCACATCCAATGGACAAGGGTGAAGACTTTGAGGTTGAGCCAGTCACATCATCTAAAGTGACTGCCATGCAAGTGACTCAGACAGCCCCCATGGATGAAGTCCAAGACAGAGACAGCCAGGATGATGAGGTCAACGATGATGGCCAAGATGATAGCAATAAAGATGACACAACTGCTCGCAAGGATGAGGATGAGGATGACACCAACAGCAATGATGCTCCGGACCCAGGTTCCGATAGCATACAACCAATGGATGTTGATGTGACAGACACCTTTGCAATCAATTTGGCCCTTGAAGCTGCCTCTTTACATCGCATAACTCTTCCATGGACACCTATACCTCATCCCCAGCTTATCGCTTTCCAAGATTGTGAGGTAGGAATAAATCCAAAGGTGGCTCTCAAGCACAGCAAAGGCCATAAAGTTAGGCTCTCAAAAAACCAAGAGGACATCCTCAAGGACTTCCTGGTGACTGCAGAACTTGCGACTGAAAAAGACAAGCTTCCCCCACCACCTGCAAACAGTGCACCTATTGAAGGACTGGAAGTAAAACAGGGCTTCAAATGCAAGCTCTGTGACTACTGTGTTCCCTCAAGCTCCACTATGAAGAACCACTTCTCAGGAGAGCATCATGGTGTATGAGGGTCATATGCTGACAACTATCCAGGCTTATTTTTCTGGCACCCATGCTGCCAGTTTTCCTGTTGACACTGCACAAGTTGGCCTTACCTCTGATGACCTATACTCAGCATATCTCGACCAGGTAGCACCAAAAATTGAAGGGTCCACCCTTGTCAACAAGGTGCTGACATCGAATGAAGTTTCTGCACTTCTTAGAGTGACGATGTGGCACAAGCACCTTGCACAGTATCTTGGTGACAAGCAGACCATAGACGATCTCCTCACCCTCACGACCCTTCCAACTTCCACTTGGGGCATGCTCTGGCTTGGTGTTCCACTCTGCAAGGCCACGATTGCCTACCTGCATGACACAGCCAACAAAGTAGGAAGTTCAGGGATTGGCATATGTTGCCTTCTCCACGAGTGCCCAAGGTTTATACAGAATGGCAACTACTGGAGGCCACTGTCGAATGAGCAGTCGATCACAAAATATGTACTGACTCTTCAAAAGTGGGTCCATGCCATCCTGCTTTCCAAAGAGCCCAACAATGTATCAGGGTACAAGTTCCCTCTCACCGATCATGATCATGATCATGGAAAAGCATTGAAAGCCGCACTACTAGCCAATAACCAGGACAACACAGTCCTGATGCTCCACTGATTTATCAAACCATTCCTGTATCCACTGGATCATTCAACTCATGGACCTACTCGACAGTTCAGCAAGTGGGATGAGGTTCATGAGTGTCTTCAGGCACTCACAACCTTGAAGGCTGACAGAAACTTCAAACACCCTATGGATGTGACTCAGATGATGCTCAGTCCTCCTATCATATCAGGGCAGCCATTCTCTATGAAGGGCACCTCAATGTCACAAACTTTAGAGTAAATTTGTATGAGTAAGTTATTATCATGGCTCCCATGGCAGGCCTTAGATCCACATGCTGATCTCCTGTTTACTATCCAGTGCAGTGGAGCATGAGGCTCTTCAAAATCTGCGACCAGGAATCCTTTACTGTCAGCAAGATCAAGATGAAAGAAAGTACACCTTCACCATCTGTCCAACCCACCCAACCTGCTGACTTGGTCGTTGAGGTGACTCACTCTGGCACTCCAACCAATCCTATCACTTCTTCCTCTGACCTGGCAGTCCCTGCTGTCGATGCAACAGCATCTCAGCCAATCAACTCAACCACTCCTACTGCAGACAAGGCCTTTGACTCCCCTGCATTTTTACCACCATCCATCACTTTGCCTGAGTCAAAGAAGACTACAGAGGGGTGCGATGATGACATACAAATGGAGGCAGTTGAACCAACAAGCAAGGGAGAAGAAAACCCTTCAACCACACTCAAATGTAAGCGTTCTGAAACCACAAGTCAGCTACTATCAAACAATGGTATGTCTGTGAATTTCCCTATCTACTCATTGAATCAATAGTAATGATTCCTTCTAAGTGACATTTGAAAATTTGGCAGACGCGCTCAACCAATTGTTCACTGATTGGGATGGTGAGTCAATGATTAAACTTGTACTATAAAATATGTTCTCATCCCAATTTCTAAGCTGTGGACCAAATGGTCATTGCACAAAATGAAGTTATTTGCAAACAATTGGGAAAGTCAATTGCTCCCCACCAGTCTCCAAGTATGTTGACATTTTCTAATTACAGCTCCACTGAGTCTGAAGTCTATTACATACCATTGTTGCTGGTCAACAAGTTGAAAAACCCAAGAAACAACAGTTTGTGCCAGAGACCAAGCACACCACAATCGAAGGCAAAGTCAGAATCATAAAGCCCAGAATCGAAAAGATGGGGGATGACAGATGTGGGCAGTGCCAAACTAAAAACTTCAAATGCAAATTCTACAAGGGTGCTGAGGCCATCATTGAACGTTGGGCAAGAGGGGTTAGGGAAAGCACAGCTGAATCACTCAAACATCCTAACAACACTGCTTGCATGAAATGCAAGGCTTCCATAAAATGTTTACAATTTAAATGCAAAATTGAATTCAATGTCTTTGGGAAAACCTATTCAGATGGATGGGTACTGTGGCAAAGACTACCAAAACTTGCATCTTTTACAATTTTTGGAAAAGCTGTCAAGATGTCCTGAACTCAGTGTGGAATGGGAGACCACACCTTTTGATATATCAACTGAGATTGCAGCTGGCTTAGAAAGTGGCACTGCAACTTGCCTTACAGTCACTGCATAGTCAGTTGCAGTCACTATTGCTGCAGTTTTAAAATAGATGAGTGGTAGCACTAGTAGCTACCATTGCTAGGACCCCAAAGACTCATATTAGTCCCAGAAAATATTCTCAGTCAAAATATATTTCAAAGCCATTCCAGTGGAAAAATATATTTCTACCAACAATTCAGGGTCCTGGCATGAGCATGCATGGCATACACAATTTTGAGTTGGAAGTATTTTACATGGTTCAATTGTTTTGCTAATGAGACCTGCTATTGCTGTAACTTAATAGTCAATTGAAACTTGATTGTAACAATGCACCTCACAGCAAATAGTGTAACTCACAAATAATCGATTCAGGTAAATTTTATTTGTGGCACTTATTAATTTATTCCACATACGTACCACTTCCTGGAGACATATATGATGATGGAATAAGCTGAAGGAAAGCAATAAGGGTAATTGAGTGAAGGTAAACAGTAGTAGAAAAATTGGGTTTTCACACTTATAGCAGTGTGAGCACCATGCTCATGCACATACTGCCATGCACATTTCTACTTGCCAATTTCTGAGGAGAAAATGAGGAGTTTATTTTATTTTAGATTCTGAGACTCTGACACTGCACTGTGTGCATGCAATGACCCTTATCAATGATGTGCCACATTTTTTATTTAATTTACTCTTATTTTGGTTCCTTGACATTGGACCAACCCCACCACACTGCTCCTCCCCCTCTGCTGGTCATCATTCCTCCCTCATAAAATTAGTTTGTCAGAGCCCTTTGGAGCATGGGCCATCACCTGGATGTTGGAGAGCTGAAGATTTATTGGTTTGAGGGAGTGCCTCTCCCCTTTTTCATTTTTATGTTTTTGTCTTGTTTTTTGGAGACCTTTTAATTTAGGGAGTGCTCTTTGGCACATTGCTGCACTTGAGGGAGTGTGTTGCTGCTTGCTTGTCTAGGGGGGATAGCCTAAAATATTTTAAACCACTGCCAGCCTGCAGGATGACAAAAAAAGAGACAGACCAGTTCCATGAGAGTCTCATAAGCTGACAGGTATCATTTTTTGCTTCTTGCTCAATTAATCTATCATCTGGGATTTCCCTGTGCCAGACAACTGAACAATTGCAAGATATCCGATGTATCAATTCATTTGCATCATAGCCTTTTTACTTGGAGCTACAATGCCACTGGAGCTTTAACATAGTAATAAGTAATTGATGCATTTCAGTGACATCATTATATATTAACCCCTAACCTGCCCTCAGTTCTGCTGCTGTACACTTCAGTCACCCACTGACTACTATTAGTCATGCAAACTCCACATGTCTTACATGTTTAATGGTAGCACTGTATTTATTTATTGTACTGAATATATATAGAATCTTTACTGTATCTATTTTGTATATCTATCCTGAAATGTCACAAATCAGCTGTCACACTGCTGAATCTATTTTTTTGCACTAAATAAATCTTCCAAGTGCCAAGACTCTGAATTAAATATATTCTATGTTTTCAGTGCTGAATATTTTTTTTAGGCTTAATAAATCTTTTTGGTGCCAAGATAAAATGTCACAAACTTACCTGTCACACTACTAAATAAATGTTTTTTTACTATATACAGCTTTTCTCTCTGAATAGAATTTTTCTGAGGGGTGGCAGGGGTCCTACCCTCTAAAAAAAAAGTTATATATATTTTTACCATATGAAACTAACTTTTCAAATATAGTTTAGGAAAATGGTGGAGAATTGAGTGACCTGGGGTAGTTACCTACCAAAACAGAAAAATTAAAATATCTCCAGAATGCAGGAACATGCACCTCTCATCTCTATGGGGCCTTTAAATGACACAATATTATATTTAAAGAAACCTAAGATCATAGAAAATGGTGGAGAATTGAGTGACCTGGAGTATTTACTTACCAAAACAGCAAAGAATAGTCAGTAGTTGGTGGGTGACTGAAGTGTTGCTGTATCTGGAATGGTCAATATGTCACATTTTAGAATTGACAATGGCTTATACATTCATCTCTATAGGGCTTCAGCATGGTCAATAACTCTGCTGGGAACAAGTCAAAGGAAATGGTAACTGCCTGAAAGCAAGGCCTGATTGGTGCTCACCTAATTTCCACATCTCCTGCTAATCCTTTGTTCTCCAGGCTTTTTTTTAGTGCAGATTCCAATTTGTCATTTTTGCACATCTTTAATTTTGTGGTGTGCAGGGGTGAAATTATTTGACTTTCATAACAACTTATTGGGTACAGGCAGACATAGGACAGTGGCTCCTGATATGAATAGACAGCAAGTTGGACATGACATCCAAGCAAATGAACAATGGCAAAGAGCCCACTGATCTCAATCCTACAATCATGTCTTGATGAACCTATACATAGCCAAGGACACTTCAAAGTAAATGTCAGAAAAGCCAAGTACAAACTAGTGTAGTCTCAAAAGGCAGACACTACAAACTATTGTAGTCTCAAAAAGCAGACATTACAAACATAAAAGTGGACATTACAAACTTTTGTAGTCTGAAAAAGTGGACACTACCAGTCTTCTGTAGTCTATATAGTCTACATCTGACTTTTTGTAGTCTTTTTGTAGTTTTTTCTAGTCTATTACACTGGGCACATATCAAGATAATTTGTGTTGAAATACACTAAAAATATGTGATACATCTACAAAGATTATTTTCAGTGAATAAAGATCAAATACTAATGAAGCATGTTAAAAACATATGAAATACATTGATATAAAAATTCAATTTACTTGAAAGATATAGCATCAAATTGAATTGTCTAAATAATAATCTCAATGCATTTCACATGTTTGCAACATATTTTATCTATGTTTGACCTTCATTCATTGAAAAAAAACTTTGTAGATGTATTACATATTTTTTGCTATAAAACAGAAAGAAAATAAAGAACTTTCAAAAGATACTTTTAGAGTATTTCAGCATAATTTATCTTGTCATGTGCCCAGTGTTAGTAAACTTTGTAGTTTATATCTGACTTTTGTAGAGTATCCATCAGATATGTACCTCCAACTTAGCAATCACCATGAATTTTGAGATTTTTCTGATTCTCTAATGACATCCAGACTGGGCCTATTATACCTGCCATTGCCCTTTTTCAATTCTTCCACCATGTCCCCATACCCATACACCCAGGATCTTGGCAAAGTGGTGAATACAGCTAATATTAATAAGTTGATAAAATTTTGCAGTGCAGCTTTAGAGTTGTGCATGGAAGACTCAGAGTCACCAAGGAACCAAGCCAGTGTCAGTCCTACAACTGGCTGCCAATTGGTGCTTGTAGTATTAACAGACTTCTCACAGATCATAGAAACCTTTTGCCTGATCAATTTGGAGGCATCAGAGACACAAAGTTCCTTACTGCATTGTGGTTTTTTGAGAATGTCACCTGGTTTCCAGATGACCTGACCAAAGCCCCTTTCCAGTCAGTGCAAAATCCTTTACTTGCTGCCTATCCTGGTAAACAACCAGCATGCATTCCCAGTGGGCCACAAAATGAAAAACTCAGATGGACATAATTCCTGCAACAGTGTTACCATGCAGAAAATTGCTCCAACCCATTTCACCCCATAGTCCCACCAAACTTACCAAGCAATGGTGAGGAACAACATGATACCAGTTCAACTCCTTTTTTCTTTTCATCCTCCTACTTAAATCCCCATTTCCCCCAACCTGAACCTGGTGTCCAGGAGCTTCATTATCAAAGCCTCCCCTGCACCAGCTGCCATACCAAATCTAAGTATGAGTGTAGAGTTAACTAGTACAGTATATTAATTGAAAAATAGTTCTACACTGTCTAGTGTATGAATAGGTACCATACTAGCCCCCACAGACATGTAATGGGTGCCAGATGGACACCATGAGTCAATAATGTATCTCAGTGAGTTCTGTATCATTTCCTACCAACTGAGGGTTGATTACCCAATACTATACTGTCAGTTTCAGGACCTGTAGAGATAGGAGGCATCCACCATGCCATTTTGGAGATATCTGACATGCTGTGTTTCAGGAGGAGGGTGTACTTGATCTTTGTCAGTTCTCCATCACTCTCCACCATTGAGGGCTTGTTTACACTGTATTCTAGTATATATTGAAGGCCCTGGAGAGATGAGAGGCTCATGTGTCTGTGTTCTGGAGATATTCTGCATTTTTTGTTTGCAGGGCAGGTAGTCTAGGTCAGTCAATTCTCCACCACATCCTATGATCTTGGGCTTGTTTAAATCTACTATGGTGTTGTTTAAAGGGCCTGAAAAGATGAGAGCTGCACATTCCCACATTCTGGAGATATTTTACTTTTTCTGTTTTGGTAGGTAAATACTCCAGGTTGGACACCCCTTGGACCGGAACCACATGGCACCCCAACTAGGACCCCGAAAAATTTTGGGCAACTTATCAATTTCAAAACACAATCCCAGTCTACTTACAAAAACCCACTCTAATATTAGTATTAAAACGATCACAAACCAGCCCAGAACATGTCAGGGCCTGGAGGGAAGACTAAGAGTCAGGCGACTTTACCACTAAAAGGTAAAATGACAATTACTTGACAAACTCGACCCAGCACCAAGCCAGAAGTACAAGAGCAGGGAAAGACAAGAGCAACAGGTGAGCTGGAGATAGATGAGGATGATCAGGAGATCAGAGATGCAGAAAAAGGGAGAGAATTTCTTGAGGACAGGTTACTCATCATCCCAGATGGTGCACTGCTCACCATGGGCATGCTCTCTATGACTCTCTTTCAGGTGGCGGTGATGCAAGGCCTGGGACTCCAGGCAATTAATGCAGTTTGGGCAGTCACTTACCTGCTGAAGGAGGTTGAGGCTGGTGCAGTGGCAGAAACCATCAGAGACATAGCAAATGCACAGTTCAATGAGTTGACCAGAGACCTAAAAAAGTACATGGAAGGACTAAGGGAGAAGATAATGGAGGACCTGGAGAAAAAGACAGCAGCATTGGAGAAGAAAGCGACAGAGCTGACAGAAATAGTGGAGAGGGCGACACAGCAGGCAGGTAACCCCAGCAGCACTCCATATAGAGACATGCTGAACAGGGCAATCTCTGGGGCGCCGATGGATGCTAACCCCTGCTTAGCTGCAAAAGAAAACATCAGACAATGCCAGTCGCTAATCAACATACCAAAAGGATCCAGCCTCAAAGACTGCACCAACATGGTCCTAGTGGGCAGGTGTTCAGAGGCTATGGGCAAGGCAACAGAGCAAAAACACAAGATTAGGTTGGCAGTGAAGATACAAAATGGCAGCATCTTGGTCAAAATGGTCACAGACAAGGGCGCAGCATGGCTGGCTTCCAAGGCAAACACAGAGGCCTTCCTGCAAGAACTGGGGGAAACAGAGGCCTCATTCAAAATGAGGTCATACAACGTCATCACATACTACATCCCATTAAGCTGCAATACCAACAGCAAAAAGGACAGAAAAGAGGTGGAAGAACTAAACAACATGCTGGAGGGCAGTCTCATGAAGTTAAGGTGGATCAAGCACATGATGCAATGATGAGTGGACCAACTACTTTTTGATGGTAGGCCATTCTTTTCCAAGAGCATCAAAAAGAGCTTTAGATATATCCATCACTGTTTTAATGGATAGAGCTGTTTCAGTAGGCAAACAGTAGATGGGTTGGTGCTTGAAATATAAACATGACCCTGCCTTTCTGTTGTAATGCAGGGAGGTTTTCCCTTACCTTTGTCTTTCACCTGGTCATCCATCATATCTTCCCCTGTAGATGTCTTTCCCTCTGTAACTTCAGTGATGCACTGATGAGTGGGAGGTTTTACTGCAGCTGGCATGGAGCATGTGGCTGGTGTAATGGTGGATTTCTTTTTGATAATAGTCTCAAGCCTGAGAAAATCACTTGATAAATAATTAAAATTATTGGCTAATAAAATTTTCCTACTCATTGGTGGAAGATACAATTGTAGTAGCCTCTTGGACAGGCCTAGGAGGTGGAGCAATAGATGCTTCACTAGCAAGTAAAATTTTCTGAGTCCTGCACCAACTTAATAGGTAATCAAAAATGAAGTGAAGTAACTATACTTATTTAGTAAGTTGATCTGTGGTTCCCTTTTTAGCTGCAGTCTTTACAGGTTTGGCATTACATTTCCTGCAAAGATCAGTAAGTAAATCACTCAGCTAAGATAGAAAAAAAAAAAAACTGGTGAATCAGGCATATACCCAGACCTGTACTGGTCACAAGGCATGGAACCATCCACTGATACAAAATTGTATTTATGATATGAAAATTATATATGTAATTCCCTTCTTTTCCTTCTTTCCAGTACCTTTGCTATAGAGAGGTCTACTTCAGTGATAAATTCGGAGATTTTTCTTACTTGTTTCATGATATGCAACATCTATAGGAAAAATGGAATGAACCCCAAGATCCACATTGATACATTTGGTAAGCAATTTTCCCTCCATTTTCAAGTTGTCTTTCTGATATGCAGTGATTGGTAATAGATAAAGGTGCCCTGAATTGGGATATATTGTGGAAGTAGTGCTATACCTCTCAACACCTTTCATTACAGAAGGTTTGGGTAGCTGGGCCATCTATACCAAGAACAAGAAACACAAAATGGACAGTCTCACTACAGTAGTGGTGACCCAGATTATCTTCAACTTATTAACAGCTTTTCTTAACCAACCAAAACATGTGGAGGAGTCCTTGTTTCCTTTCTTTTCTTTAACAGTAGTAGAACCACCTTCATTATCCTCACCCTTACCTACAGTCTCTTCTACTTCACTATCCAGGGCAGGCTTCTTCACAGGTGGGGCCACAGTGAATCAACAGACCTTTCTGCCACTCCTACAAGACTTAGGAGGTGAGGTGGGAACAGGAGCAGAGTTCTTGGTAGACCTGGGAGGCATAGTAAACAAGCAGTTAACTCAGATGTTGTTAGATGGTGGTGGAGATAATAAACTAGGCAACTTATCATTACATAAGCCCCTTTTCATCAGAAACCTTAATTTCAAAGTTCAAGAAAAAGCCTAAGTCCAACTTACAACAAAAAGTTTACTTGTGAAGACACAATTTATGTATGGAAAATAAAAATAGATTTGTATATCAAAGCTATCTACTACAGGTATGTATTGGATGTAATATGGAAGAGGGTGCAAGTAAGGTTTGCAAGATGGGTGGGGAGGGGAGTCTGTGGGTGGGTGTTAGGCATCTAAATGTCACAAACATTTCTGTCAAACTACAGAATCTATTTTTTAGGCTAAATAAATCTTTTTGGGGCAAAGATCTTAAAATGTCACAAAGTTTTCTGTCACACTACTGAATCTCTTTTGTTGGACTACTAGAGGTGTGTGGGGTCCTAGTTAAAGTGGTTATTTTTGTTTGTTTATAGATGCTTTTCTGGGCCTGTGTCTTGCAATAATGAGCTTGGAGTGCTACTTATTGTTTGTACAATATTGGGTGCTATTTTTAGAGTCTAGGGGATGCTTTCACAAGCACTTTTCTGAGCACTATGCCTATTATTATTTTTTCACTCTTTGTATTTTTTGACTAATTTCTGGAGAGTTTTTATATATAGAATATTATTCTGGACCCTGAAAACAGTGACCAAACATTAGCACCAATAGTGAAGACAAGCTCTAGTTTTTCTGAGGAGTTTCCAAGTTTGGAAACAACCCCTAGTTTTTGCCATTTTTTGAAGAGTTTCCATATTTGGCAGTTTATCCTGGACCATAAAACAATGGCCAAATATCATCATATTTTTTTCTATTTTTCTTTGCCATTTCTTTTGAGAATTCTGACCTTGACCTTGAAAACAGTCTCCCAGAGTCATCACCCACAGTAAGCACCTTCTCCATTTTTTTCCTAAATTTTGACAATTTATTGACCATTTTTAGAAGACTTTCCATATTTAGAATTTTGTCCTGGATCCTGAAAGCAATTTTTCATTTGAAAAGGGGGGCCTTTCCATATTTGGAAATGCATCATATGGAATGGGTGGATTCCATAGGATTTTTTTTTGCTGGTAAGCCAGCCATTTTTCTATTCCATACCCACTATGGATTCCATGGAATTTCCAATGAATTTCTAATGGAAATCCATGTACTATTCCATAAGGATTCCATGGAACAGTCCATATGGATTCCATGGAACAGTCCACATGGAATTCAGTGGAAAAACACTATTAAATGTGTTGTCAAAAATAGAGTCAACATTAAGAATCAAACACTCAACTCCACAGTGCATCACATGCATCAACAAGAGGACATTCTTACTGCTGTACTATCTGACCATTGTAAGCTAATAAACTGACCTCGCTTAACCCTGCTGTGGCCTTGTGATGCTCAAACGAACATCGGCATTTGCCAATGTTTGTTTTGGGCATCACCAACAGCCCACAACCCTATTCCTCAACCACCACCACCACCATCCACAATGCCTACCACCACCGCCACACATCTGCCCTCACCAGTGACCACCACAACCCGCATGTAACCCAGGTGAGTCCCCTACCCATCACTCTCCCCACCTTCTGAACACCAACCCGGAAAGCAGTGCCGCCAGCAACCTCGAGGACAAGCACTCAGCGCCCAACACCAGCCTGTCCCCACCTCACTGCCATGTCACTGTCTTCGTCAGCGAACAGCAGCAACCCCAACGACGACCACACGGGCCCAGGTGAGTCCCCTGCACGTCACCCTCCTCACCTTCTGAATGCCAACCCAGACAGCAGCGGTGCCAGCAACCTCAAGGACGAGTGCTCAGCACCCAATGCCAGCCCGTCCCCACCTCACTCGCCCACTGCCATGTCACTGTCGTCGATGAACCACTGATATGGGTTAAATCAATTTAACTGTATAAAATTCGATTTTTGCGATTTTAGCATCATACACCTCTGTGGACACTATTTACAATTGCAATGATACAGAGAGTCTTTGGACACACCCTGTTCAGTAGACTAAAAGTGCAAATGCATAGAATCTGAAATACAATCAAGACCTTGGAGCTGGCAGCAGTACTATGCATCGTGACATTGCTTGGAGTCTATCTAGGATTCACCCACCACGAAATAGAGTATAAAAAGTGCTCTAGAGTAGACACCCCAACACAGGGAAT
>Ga0307507_10007478_pt1 | contig 15849 bp, 17 predicted proteins | sample 7_EM_MG_FD_207223 | JGI IMG/M metagenome (GOLD analysis project Ga0307507, IMG submission 207223) | Populus trichocarpa ectomycorrhiza microbial communities from riparian zone in the Pacific Northwest, United States - 7_EM | ecosystem: Host-associated > Plants > Roots > Unclassified | place... | reverse complement strand
TTCCCCGATTTGGCCCAGCACATTTTATCAGGTTCAAATTCAGTTCTGTAGCATTTGGGTTCTAATATCCTCTATACCTCACATATGAACTAAGCTGCAGACTAAGAAGCATTAAAGGTTGCTCAAAATATTTCCACTTTAAATACAGTCATCCATCATCAAATGTTACACCACCACTGAGTGTTACACTTTTCTAAGATGAATAGCTCACTCAAAAATGCATATTTTTCTATAAAACAAAGCTTTCCTATGAGTGGTACATAATATCTACAGGCTGTTAAATTTTCATGGTAATTGAGTAACATTTAGTTGAGAAACAGCAAGCTCAAATCCTGGATTTGGCTGAAAACTGTTTACCACACAGTGTTACACCTGTAATTGGGGAGTTTCTCAGCAAGAAGCTATTGACATCATCTGAAATTTTGAGTGAAACAAGGCATTGAATTAAAGGAATTATCAGATAGTTTTTATTGACAGACAGCAGGACTGAGAATTTCTATATGGTTTTTAATTTTTGGTGTAACATTAGCTGGTGCATAACTGTACTGCAATTTTATAAAATTTGGCCATTCTGAAAGCATTGTAGGTTGAAAAATGGGAGAAAACTGGACTAAAATGTGGGATAATGCCATAATGGACAACCAAATAAGATGTACAAAAAATTAGATAACCAAAGAATGTATTTGGGGAAGAAACTCACCTGAAAGGGGAGTTATAGTATGAAGCAGGTACGAAGGAGGGTGAACCGAAATTTGAATCGGCGGTTGGTGAAGCGCCTCCAGAGGCGCTTCACGACGGTTCAGGTTCAGCGAGTTCCCACGGTTCAGGGGAAAAATTGGTCTCTTTGAATCGTCTGTAAACCGTGTGTTGAATCATCGCTGAACCGCTCACTCTGACTCCCCCTAATTTTACCACTGACTATTGCATCATCTGTACGTGCTAATAAGGTGATCTATACCCGTACTGAAGTGAAGTGTGCATTGAACACTAGGCATGGGAACATAGCGTTCCATCAGAAAAGATTTCAAAATTGCATTCCTAGGAAGATGATTATTTAAGCACTATATGTGTAAGGATGGTTAATTGAAATCGAAAGGAGTCGGTTGTCCATTGAGGTAGAAGTTAAACCGCCCTTAAATCCAACATCTTCAGAAGTCTCTGAAGATGACCTGACTATTGGACGATTGAGTCCAACGTTGTGGACTCTAGTAACCATACCCGGAGGAACCGCCTGTGCCATACCCCGACGCACTGGAGCTGGGTGACGATCCACCGCCCGCTGGTGAGCCAGAAGACCTGCTTGATGATCCGTATGAGCCGCTTGATGGCCCGTAGGCAGTAGCTGTGGCTTCAGAGGCACTCGAGAACGATGGTGACACAGAGCCGCTATTTCCAGGCACCATCCACCACTGCGATTTACACTGAGGGTGGATAATTTTATCATTCCTATGAAGAATCGGCAGAAGAATGGACCTACTCTGCCGAGGCATTCCGATAGGCCGGTTTCCTTGACTCGTTGAACTTCAGTGGTTGTTGCGGTCGCTGTGTAAAGATATGTGACGGTTTGAAAACGAGTCATATCTTTGACTTGTGTGGATGTGACTGTATTAGGGACGGTTTTCGTCTGGCGCAAATGAATAATAGATTACCATCCAAAGATAAGAGACATACGTTATCCAGCGTCTGAGTCTCCACCCAAACACTCGTGATCGTAGTCGGTTCAGCCATAGTTTGAGTTTGAGTGACAGTCATGCGATCTGTCATGGTCTCCGTCATAGTGGCAGTCTGGATTGAGGTGATCTGATCTGTGACAGTGGCCGTTCGCGTCATCTCGATAGTCTTTGTCTGCGTAGACTGTAAACAAGGAGACAGAATACAGCTCATTAGAGACTTACATTGTCAAGAACTTTGGCTGAAACCCAAACGCTAGTAAAAGTAGTGGGCTGAACAACAGTCATCAATTGCGTTCTTGTGACGAAGTCAGTCAGCGTTTGCTGAACAGTCTGAGTGGCGGTATCTGTCCTCGTATCAGTCTTCGTGTAGACGTTAGTCTTTGTCATTGTCTCAGTGGCAGTAAGAGTATGCTCCATGGTCTTTGTCGTATCTACAATTTCCGTGGACACCCACACTCGAGTTGTGGGCACGACCAGCACCGACGTGATAACATTTGTTTGAGTTACCGATCTTGTGTCCGTGCGGGTTTCTGTCTCGTGCATCGTCACCGTAGTTGGGACCACCTGAGTCATAGTCTGAAAGCAAAATCGTGTGGAAATCGAGAAAAACTCACATCGGTCATTGTTACCGTCATCGTCGCTGTCGCTGTTGTCGTGACGGTGACTGTACTAGCACCGTAACCGTTGTTATTGCAGTTGTTAATGTGGCTAAGACAGAATTAATGTAGAAGGCATGCATTCGAGATCTGCACATACTTGATGATTGTTGTTGCGTAACAACCTTCATTTTGCCAACTGTACTAGAAATGATGTTAATGTACAGTACAAATGTCCTGATTCAGACTCACCCAAGATTCCGGACGACATGAACCGTCTGACTGTTTTGAGTAACCATAACCGCATTCTAAAGTTTTATACCCTCCACTCCGGTAGGATGAGTAAGGCATATAATCGTAGAAATTTGAAGGGGAAGAGGGCGCTGCAGGTTGTATCGAAGGAGCAGCATATCCATAGCCTCCGCTTGTAGCGGTGGTTGGCGGGTTGCTGCTTGAATCCATTGCCGATATCATCACCATCGACACACCGTCGGCAATTTGAGCAGCAGCAGCGCTGACGAAAGAGAGACCTAAAGCAATCGATCTCATGATAAACGAAAGTGGGGTTTCGATGCTGGAAATAATGTCAAGGAGAAAGAAGCGGTCTACGCTGTTGTTGATACTGTCTTGCAGTAAAAGTCGAAGCGAGAACACTACTAGTAAGCGTCCTGTAAAATCCTGTAGAACTTGGTAAGCATCATAATGGTTTTCAGGAAATGCCAGCTTACTGACGTCGTAGAAATAGAATTTTTTAAAAAGGGGCTCCGGAGAGGAGAATGCAGAAAGGGAGAACGAAAAGTAAAACTAGACCATCGCGTCCGACTGTATTTGAGTGATATGCACCTGGTCAACATCACAACGGCTCACGACAACTGATCACATCCCGGTGATCAATCAAAACATCACGCTTCTCCTGTGCTCTATTGATGGGTCTGCCAAGCTGTCTCCAAGAGCTCCATGTGCTTTTTCTGTAGTTCTATATGTATTCCGTGATTTGTTCTCAATCGCTTCAGTCATATTAGATTACCCATGTACATCGTCGTACCACATCTATGAGGATAGTCTTGGATTTGACAGCGACAATGGTCTCCCGCCTCTAGTAATTCGTCGCCCAAAATCTCCATGTACGTCCAGGAGTATCTTGAGAGCATTTCTCGCACGTATCTTTGACATTTCGTCAGGGCGGGATGTGAGAGCTGTCTCCACTTGTTGTGGTTTATCTTGCCAAGGATACTAGGAGATAGGGGTCAGAAATGATTTTTCGTGGTGTGTACGCTATAACTTACAGGAAACTACAGAGGAAAGTGAGACGCCCGGGTTAATAGCATGGTTAGTAGAGCAGAAAACTTACCGTGGTCTTTAGCGTCTCGTATCCTGGTCAGGGTTGTATGTAAGCAGTCTCATCATTGGCGGGGGTAGGTAGCTACCTAAGAGTGTAAATCCGAATTGAGGGCTGCTCCGAATCACTCGAGCCGGACCACCCTTGAATAAGGCACGGAAACCTTCTTCTCGATCTAATTTCAGGTTACTCCTTGACCTCAGGATGAAAGTGGGGACTGCACAGACATATTTTTACGAACGCGTCGCGTAGTCCCTTGTAATTCGTCTCGCCTTTTCTGGCTTCAACTTGCAGTCTGGTCTTCACAACATCTACATGATAAAAAAATGTTGGCCTACAAGACTATTATCGCACCAAGCAAACGAACCAGCTGGAGTGGTGAAGTACGCGGCTGGCATTCCACTGATGATCAGAACAGGTCACGAATCAGAAAATGTTCATGTGTTGAAAGATTAGTCAGTAACATACGCAATGGCAGCTGCACCTAAAGTTTCGAAGAACGACAATTGTTTTCCGTTGTGGCCCTCGTGGAAAATGTCCTTTTTAAGATGCCAATAGGCCGGAAAATAGATGGCGGAAAATGGAATGTCACGAAGTAAGCAAGCTGTGGCACCCTTGTATAATCCCAAGACACCAAGCTGGCGAATGATATGGATGGCGCCTTTGGGCAGCGCCCCTTCCAGTTTGGCTGCTTCACCTTGAACTTGAAGTCGAATTTTCCTGTTGATATCTGGGTAGGTTTTCGGCGACTCTGAAATATTGGTGCTTACACAATCTCAAGAGGATTCGTGAACACCTATACAGACAGTCGAACCTTTCCTCTCAGAGGTAATACTTTGTCCACATACCACCTGGCAACCGCCTGCCATGCCACCAGCGATAAGCTCCCACTGAAGTTTTATTCGCCCCGTTTCAGGATCCATGGCCCGAGCCCGGACAAGATCATTTACTGTTAGTTTGATAGCTTTCTCCGGTGCTACGCCCTGAAACGCGGATCAGACTGAGTGAATGATTCAAAGGGAAATCACATGCAATGAGTTGGGGGCCAAGCCCACGGTAAAAACCCAGAAAGCCCTCGTCACGGAAAATCTTCTGGGCGCAGTCTATACTGTTTTTGTACAGCAATTGACCAACAACTGTTGAACGTTGGTTTTGCATCCTAGTATGCGTTTGTCAATAGAACAGAATAAAAAATCGCCAATTGTTACACACCGAGTCTATAGGAGGCAGCATGTGCTGAGAAAGACGGATCTCTACAGTTCTGTGAGGAAGTGTTTCATACCTTTACTAAACCGAGAGTTTTTAAAGAGTTGCTGGTGATGTAACAGGTGACGACTCACCCATGTCTATTGGGTATACGATGGTGGCACCAAAGGCTCCAGCAAGACCTATTACAATTCCTTGACTTGAACCTTCGCGTGAACAGAATTGCTCACTCACCGCCCTGAACAAAGTTGTACGAGGAGTGTAGAAAAGTTTGGAGAAAAGATGTCTTCGCTGGTATCTTTGAATCGTCGAACTCATCATGTGGGGCACGCCATTTTGGGTCCAAGAGCTGAGCGAATTCCAGCAACGCTAGCCTTTGTGACGTAACTCCACGGCCAGCAAAATGAAAAATAATAGAAGCTTCCATGGGGGTGAACAAGGAGTAGCGTGAACTGGAGGCGGCATGATTGAGAAAGTCCGATTGGTCGATACGCCCATCGTTGCTCTTTGCCGTAGCTTCCCGGATGATCCTGTTCCGAAAATGATAAAATTTGACTCCAGGGAACGTGGCTGACATACCTTTCTACCATGTCCATTTCTAAAAGGACGCATCAGCACAATGAAAGGTGCTGTACGGAACGCTTTACCTCTAATAACATTATGGAAAGCAACAACTTCAGAATAAGATATCCGTTGTCCGGGAGTCAATGTGCATAGAGTGGGTAACCTGTCTATCACTGCATCAGATAGCTTGTGTCCTGCAATTTCCTAAGAAAGGTATTGAGAGATGGGAAACATAGACAGTGAATAGGGTGCACGAGAATGATCCTTTTGAAGTGCTCTGGCAAAATAAATCCGTCCTGATCCTCGTCGAGGTATTTGAATGCTTGACGAAGGCGCTCGCCCTGCAATCCCTTCATCAGCTGGGTAAACTCATTATCTAAATAGCGTTAGATCGTCGTTTCCCTTCTTCCCATTGGTTTGGAGCCTCACATCCTAGAACATGAGTGCCATTCTTTTTCCCCAAATAAAGTTTGATCCAGTCACTGGTTACATGTGGGTCAGAGGAAGTCATTTAGGGGGAGAACAAGTAAGCAACCAATCAAAGTCAAAGGGGATTGCGTCGGGGCCAATGTTGGCGGAGAAGACGGTCTTGAATTCATCAAAGTCAATAAAGCCTGAATGATCTCTGCACGAGTGCCGACATGAGCGGTAAGGCATCAAACTTATTTGACGACTGCGTACACGTCAAAGTATTGGAATGCCATCCAATAATCCGCGTCAGGCCTCTTCAAAAGGGTCTCAAAGACCGTAAAATCGTCCCAAGAAACTAATCCGCGTCGCGAAGTATCGGCGACACGGAAAAGGATCGCAAATTGAGCACGCCCAATCTTTGTAAGATCCCCCTTCGGTGCGATTGCATTGACGAAACTTTCTGGGTCAAGGTATCTAAGAGTTGGAACAGGAATTCAGAACCCTTTATGACTCCTGGCATATGACTGAGGTTTACCTCTCGCCATTAACAATCTTGGCATAAGAATCAAAGGTCCGTCTCCACCGTTTTAATTCATTTTCCGGAACTGACACTGCCGTACGAACGGTTTTGAAGGCTGACGCTGTCAGAGAAGAAGGCCTGTCCGAGTCACAATGTGCAGTCGACAGGACTCTCGGAAGTGACATGGCCTTCAATGCGCCTGTTGTCTATGATTGGGTATTAGTGTGGGGTATCACGGTAGAAAAGGCAAAGCAAGGCAGGGAATCGCTGCGGGAACGGCGGCAAATGTTGACGCCCGCTGTTAAACGCTAAACGTTGAACAGTTGAAGTTTTCTTCCTTGTTTCTATTTTAGGTAATCCGAACCATCACAGCCGACAACGTCCCTTGAAGGCTTGGCTCGGAAATCATTCCTCAAGTTGACCGGCAGATTGTGATTCCGAAGGTCTCCTATCGACATTGAAATTACTACTATTGAGTACATGTCTTTAAACCCTCTCATCTCAATTACGTTGACAGGGCAAAAGCAACTTCGGTAGGTAGGCGGAAACTGACGCAATACATTTCCTTGTTGGGTGCAACAGACCGGACGAGATGAAAAGAAACGTCGTTAGTTATGGGGTAACCCAACTTTTCTTCGACCCGCTGCGAGTCGATGAGCATCGACGGAAAGGAACGAACGGGTGACGAACCATGCGAATATCCCTCTCTGCTCTATCTCGTTCTAACTCTCGCGTGAAACAATGGCAATGAATCATTGGCATCGTTTTGTACAATGTGCTGAAATTCCGAGTACTATCAGCAAGAAGGCCACGAAAAGCATCAAGGAATTGGATAGCGGAATCGGGCAAATTCATCACAAAGTGAGAAACATATCGCCGAGGCGGCAGTGGTTCGGTGGAGGGTGTATGTGCAGCAGCAGTTGTTTCCTCCGTCATAAGCTTCTGCAACCTTCGGCGTTTCTTCTCTTCCTGAACTCTGCTAAGCTTTGGACCCGTATACGGGGGGAAAGGATTGTCTGATAGTTCAAGAACGCATTGACGAATAAAATCGCGGCCATCTTGGCAAAACGTTCGAACGAGATCTGTCACCTAGTCCTCGAAATTAGCTACTGAAGTCGGTTTTGAAAAAGTAATCTATACCTGATTGTTTTTTACGTTAATGGCGAGGTATTTTGCACTGTTCGGATTGAGATCGTTTGCAAGCACAGCACACCCTTTTTTCGCCGCTGGAACAGCAAATGGTCCGACACCAGCAAACACGTCCGCAACAACCTCGATCGGCTCAAAAAGTCGGACGAGTCGATCGTGTTCGGTGTGGAGTCGAGAATTCCAATAAACTTGAGAGAAGTCGAAAGTAAAACGGCAATCTGACTCGTGCTGCATGTAACTTCAATGGGATGTCTACTCAACGAGACAGTCACTCACATGCTCCACAACAAAATCCGAGTCACCTGCAATCAACTCCATCTTGAAGAAACGAAACTGGTTATCGATGTTATTTAACTTGTTAACGACTGTCTTGACTTTCTTGTTTTTCTGGGGCGGTATTACAGGACATGCAACAGTGGCCAAGCACAAAGACCCACTTCAAGGATCAGTTGGCCAATTATGTGCTTGTAAGGGAGGTACTCGTCGTTTAAGTTGACGTGGGCTGACACATTTTTTTATGAGCAGCACATGAAGCTGTCAGCAAGTAGCACACCGATATGCCCAGTCATTGCGAACCCCGTGGGTGATCTTTCACGCAAATCAGGAGGAAGGAAAGTTTGTAATATCTCATCTTCAAAATCATTGTAAAATCAATACAACTTGGTAAACCTAAGACTCACCAGCTGTCCAGTAGTCATAATCTAATTCAATATCATAACTGGTCAATCCTTTAGATTCCTTCTTCAGGTATTCATCAGTTTCGGGGGGAATATCAGCTAACTTGTCGCTTTGTCAACCTGAAGCGCAGTGATGCCATGTATTAAATGTACCCTCTTTTGTCATCCGGAGCAAGACCAGTCGATCACCATCAGGATTTGCTGCATCGGGTACAACTGTTCGTATTTTCGGTAAATCCATGAGAGACCTGTTAACTAGAGGGTAGAATCAAGAGACTTGGGGGTTGTGGGCCAGCCTACCTTCTCATGGCCTCAGCCCTCAAAATTGCGCCCGTTTTCTCTGCTGGTACCCTTGCCGCCAGAACGGAAATTCGCTTTGTAAAAGCCTCCTTGTCCAGAGTATCTCTGGAACCTGTGTATATCGGAGCGGATGCATCAATGAATAGGTTACGCGACATGGTCGTTAAAGCTGGGCGTCGGATAAAATGCTTGCTGAGACGTGATAACATCCAACCTATTAGGACTGATGTACATAGCATGTAAACAGCGGCACACAACTACTACTCGACGATGACTCTGGCGCTGCCGCACGAAGATGTTTTGCGACATATCGTTGACGTTCACTGCCACCCAACTGACGCTGCTATTTCTTCTGAATCCATGGATTGTCTTAAGATCACCGTTTGCGCGATGTCCACCATGAGATCAGATCAGCAGCGAGTCAGGGACTTGGCAACCTTGTACCCACAGAAGGTTGTGCCATGTTTTGGTTAGACCAATAGTCAGAGTCAATCATTATGTTGGATATCATACTAAATTTTATGTTCAGGTTATCATCCGTGGTTCACTCACCTGATCGCCGTTGACGAAAATTTGTCAAAAGAGGCCCATTACCGCAGCCTTTTCAACTCATCAGTCAAAGTACATGACATTGATGTCCTCGCTAAGCTCTGTCATTCGCTGCCAGATCCCACACCACTCAGCTTCGTTCTCGCAGAACTTCGGCACAATCTCTCCAGCTTTCCGAGTGCGATGCTTGGGGAAGTTGGGCTGGATCGCGCGTGTCGTGTCCCTTTCGAACATTTGGCTACTCCCAGGATTTTGAGCCCCTTTACAATCCCACTGAACCATCAAATTGCTATTCTAGAGGCTCAAGTAGACCTGGCAGTCGAATTTGGTCGTAACATCAGCGTTCATAGCGTCAAGGCTCAAGGCGCAACGCTGGATTTTCTAAGCAGAATGAAAACGAAACATGGAAATAGGTGGAACGAAATTAGTATAGATCTGCACAGTTGTGGGCTAAGTAAAGAAACTTGGCTAGATATTGAGGTAATCTACAGTATCTGTTCTTTTCCGCGCTCACTAGCACGACCAACACCTTCGCAGAGGAAATACCAAAATGTTTTCTTATCACTCTCAAATGTGATCAACAGTCGCCATCCTGACCATCGCGCACTGCTAGTTGCTTGCGCCTCCGACCGTATCCTGGTCGAATCTGATTATCACGACGTTAATATGTGTACTGAACAAACTTGGATCATGCTTCAAACAATTGCCAACGTAAAAGGTTGGAGTATTGAGGACACCTGGATCGACAATCTTGAAAAGGAGAAATGGGGTACTGTGAAAAAGTTAGAGGAAAATTGGCAGCGCTTTAGGGGGCGCAATGATCAGGTGCCTGCACTTAAGGGAGACTCTTAGTGTTGAGACTTGATGGTATGTCGATATACTTCTTGATATGCATTCCGCCGTGTGCTATTATGTAAAGAGGTGAAGAATTGACAACGTCACGGGTTCAGAAACTATGTCAATTCCAAATGTACGAGAGGATAATGATAACGCTAACTCCAATGACAACACCCAGGATTATAGAATCCCGCCGTCGCCTAGACTTTATCATGGATACCAGGTTATTAATTCCAGGCATAGTATCTGTAGGTAGCATAGTGAGGTTCATGTGCTTAAAATCGACACTACCCAATAAACATACTTATGACATGTAACATACGATTCTGGATGCTCGTTAGAGAGCCCCGCTGTCTTGAGAACTCGGAGCGTGTTTCATATGCTTGCCTAGTAAATGAGTGATTAGATGGCTAATTGATATGCAAAAGAACGATTTTTTTACTGTAATATATCGTCCGTCATCCGATGGGAGCTGTCAATTCTGCCCCGTTCAGCAAGCAACGAATCTGCTGCCGAAGACTTGTATGCACTTATAAAACAAAATGAGTGACAAATAAACGGATCAGACGATGAAGAAATGCACTCAATGTCATTTCGCACACCAGTTAGAAGATTCGCTTGGTCGAGAGCGGTTTGCGCATTTGCCTGTCAGATTGGGTAACTACAGCAACAGAGAAAGTATATGATCAGCATGCCTTCGTTCTTCTCAGCTCGCGTAGATGATCTTGCTGCAATTCTCGATGCCTCTGAATTGCCCGCAGTATTGAGGGAGAGAGGAGTTCGGGATTGGCGGCTAGTGTTGCAAGTTGATCATTGATTTCTTGGAGCTAGCCACATGAGATGAGGGAAGCCTAAAAGAGCACCTCAAGTAAAAAATCGCCTTGCCTTGAGTGAAAGGTCATCCAGTTCTGCTTCGAGGTCATTCCATCGTTCAGCGGAATGGGCGGCCTCCAAATCATGTGAAGGACGGACGATATTTGACGCCACTTGGGCGTATGAGGTAAGTTTGGCATCGAATAGATTTTCGAGGGTTCGACATTGCCTATGAAGTTCATCGTAGTTTGACATCCCCGACTCTAAGGAGGGTTGCGAATGAGCCTCACGTAGAAATTATGGTTGTGTTTGGCTGCATCCTCCCCAAACCAAATCGGGCTTTCTACATAAGTCGTCCCTGACACACGCGATGCTTAACAGCAGTTACTCGGCAATCACGAAGCTCTGCTCCGCTTCCCACAGAAAAGCAAATTACACCCGCTCTTCACACCTTAAACTACCCTATTTCGTGTTCGGCCAAGAGCTGAATGTATCATGAGCTCGATTTTCAAAGGGGATAAGCCTGGAGTCCTACCATGTTTGGGATACCGTTTGAGACCGGATAATCATGTTTGCAGTTCGGGCAGATCATTGAACCTTCTTCAACGTGGATCTATGGAAAACTCATAAGCATCCCACCAGCGACTGATGTTTCAAGATCAACCTCAAGAAGAACGTGGTGCAAATTCTTCAAAAACTCATCATCCAACATTTCCGGTTGTTCAAGAGGTAGCGAGGTGTCTCCCAGCTTTGAAAAATGTTAGGAATGAACTTTAGATGAGAAGAAAAATGAGACGCACCTGTCTAGCCGTATCAACCAACGCCTTCCACTCAATCTTCGGCAGAAACCCCTTGATGAATTCTGGATTATATTCGGCCTCCCGCAGCTCAAGCTTCGCATCCTTGAACTCTAAAGGGAAATTGTTTGACGTGCATCCTTTTACGTGGCATGCAAGGAGGTTGTGCGTAATAAGGCGGACCATTGGCGCGTCTAGAGATGGTAGATTGTTGACGTCGGGAGGAGATCAAAAGTGATCGGGATCAAATAAATTGCTCGTCCGAGTCAAGTACTTAGTACACCAGTCTGTCCTTAATCATCAACAGCTATGAGACCATCGTCGCCCTCGATTCCAGAGAAGGAGTTCCTCTTCAGCGCTCTCAAACAATCCTTACGACTCGATGGTAGACTACCCTTGGAGATGCGCTCGCCAACCGTCACGTTTGGACCAGATCTTGGTTGGGTGGAGTGTGCTCTTGGAAAGACAAGGTACGTCGATATCGCTGTCGTTTCATTAAAATGGTGGCCTACGAGAGACTACGCGACAGGGTTCTTGCTCAGGTGGAAGCGAAAATGGTGAAACCTGCGCCAGAGCGACCGTTTGAAGGAACAATTACGATTCACTCAGAGATTTCATCTATGGCATCGAGCGAGTATGAACCTGGCCGGTAGGTATGTGCTCAATTCTTTCATCTCAAAGTGTATTAAGTCAATGGTAGGCCATCAGATGAAGAAGTCACCATTACACGTATGCTCGACAAGGTTCTTAAACGGAGTGATGCCGTGGACAAAGAGTCGTTGTGTATCTTGGCTGGGCAGAGGGTGCGGAGTGTCTTCAATTTAGAAGGGACGCTTATAATCTGTCTTACAGGTTTGGCACATCCGCTTAACGTTACATTTTCTGGCGGACGCCGGAAACATGCTTGATTGCGCGTGTCTGGCTGGAATCACAGCCCTTCGACACTTCAGGAGACCAGACGTTGAAGTTTTTGGAGACAAAGCTATCGTCGTACGTCGATCTTTTGTTTCCGTCTGCGCTTTCACGCTTACTTATTGATATCCCTCATCTTTTCAAGCATTCTCCCTTGGATCGGGCTCCAGTGCCTCTAGCCATCCATCACACACCCTTTTGCTTTACTTTTGCCTTTTTACCAGACATTACGACACTCCCTGTCCTTGATCCAAATCAGCTGGAGCAAAGGCTCAGCGCCGGTCTCGTGTCGATTGCCTTGAATGCCCAGAAAGAAATATGTGTGCTTCAGAAGCTCGGTGGAGTTCCTCTGGAGACTGAAGAGGTCTTGAGCCTTGTTAATGTGGCTGTTGGAAAGGCGCAAGAGCTGCACAGATTTCTCGACACCCAATTACGCGAGGATTGGGTTGGTCGAACGGTTGAGGTTAGATAACCAATAAAAGGTGTTTCGCACTATCATTTTTAAGTCTACGCAACATCTTGGAATTCTTTCACCAGATATTTCATAGCATGTCGTTTGTCTGGCTTATTTGTGGATATGGATATGATTTTGTTAAGTCCGACCAAGCAGTCCAGTCGACGCCTGACGTCACTTCTTCCTCACCACGATGGAGGACCCAGATGCAGAGATCGAATCAGTGGTGCCCAAGGTTACTGCGACACTCACCCGACGTTCAACAGGCAACCTTTCAGTGATACATGAGTCAAGATATGGGTTTCAGACACCCTGTCTGTTTCTTTCATCTGGGACCAAACTCGAGGCACAAAGTTCTCGGAGTCTACCAGCGAGCCTTTCAATCACACTACACTTATCTTTATTTTGTTGACCATGATCTCGCAGGTGGTATCGTGTCCTGTCCCCGCGCATCGATATCCGGATAGACAGTGTCGGTGAGCGACACACTCTGCCCTGACAACGTATTTACTCAATCCGATTCTAGTTTTCGACGAAGCTAGAAGATTATTATACGCAGAAGAGGTCCAGTGGTTTAAATTGTTTTTCTTACCGGCAAAGGCAGTGTAGGTCTAGTGTTATCGCATGAGCACCTCATAATCTATCTATTCATCGTTAGGCTGATCATTCGTTTAACTTTGCGGAAAGAAAACGATCTTTTTTATATCGCTTTTCAAGAAGACTTCTACCACACCGAGGTATCGTCTAACCATGTCATTTATGGGCCCCACTTATATATTGACTTACAGGACTTTGCTGCCCTACTTCTACCTCTGATTGCGCCATTCGTGAAGTGTGCGCTGGGGTTTAGCGGATTAGTTTCGAACGTCCTCGCACAGGGTGCACAAATACTTGGATATTGGAAAGTAACGAACGTGGAGTCTGAACAAGCCTCGTTTCCGAGTCAGGACAGTCATTTGTATGAACCTGACGACACCAGGTAATTAATAGAGAACCGCCGATTCACGACCGTTATGGGTAGCCAGAATGAAACATTATGTGTATTTTTTTTTGTGAGTTTCAAACTCACAGAGAAGTTTTTGAATGACACCAGCAGACGCCATTCGACACCATTCTCAACTTGACGTGCCGAAATTTTAAGCGCACGTTAAGTTCTCGCATATGTACTGGTAATATATGCGGGACCGTTGAACTTGCGCCTGAAGTCCGTACTTTTTTTTTTTTTTTTTTTCTATTCTCGAGATTTACGTGCAACAAGTAGTCTAGTACTAAGACGCTGCTGCCCTTAGGTGTACAGTTGACATTCTCATAATGCATAATGTTGGTCCCCAACTTTTTGTATGCATGGTGACATTTCATGCAAGGTGAAATGTGTCACATAGCATGACTATTTGTCACCTCTGCCAAAAATGTCATGCTTCTAAATTCATTATGTAGCAAGGCAAAAAATAGTAAGTATATATTGTGTATTTACATGGTATTGACATTCATGGGGGAGGGGTCACTGCTGAAATAAGAATCAAGAGAAGTTTGATGGACTGAGTTTGCCTGAACAACACAAAGATGAGCCCTCAATTTGTGCAATTGTTGTTGCAAAAGTGGTGTTGACACACTGAGCCTCAGAATGGATGACAAAGAGCTTCTGTAAACACTCATACAGCTCCATTCCAGTTTGGATACTATGCTCAAGGGGTGTATTCATGGCACACAGGGCATATTAGGGTAGATTTTGGCCCCAAAAAATTCAGGTACAGTGAGGGGAACAAGTAATTACCTTGGGAACCAGTAAATTTGGTAATGCATAACCCCAAAATTCGTTATGCATTATTCAATATGACGTTTCATGCATAAATCCCTGTGTACCAAGTTGGTCCCCAGAAAATCTCATGCATTACAAGATTTATGCATTAATACTATATGCATTATGAGAATGTTGACTGTAATTAGGTTCTGTTGGTAGTCACTTCCGTGAGTATTGGTGTGTGATGTGTAGCTGTATATAATAGGGAAAATGTATTAGAGTATGGTGAAGGGTTCCGAGAGGTCGGGGTGGCGGATGCACCGAGGTGCTGAGGGAATAAAGAGCGCTACGTCGCTCGGGTTGGGTGTCTGCGGATGGGCACGGTGTGGGCACGGTGTGGGCACGGTGTGGGCACGGTGTGGGCACGGTGTGGGCACGGTGTGGGCACGGTGTGGGCACGGTGTGGGCACGGTGTGGGCACGGTGTGGGCACGGTGTGGGCACATTATTGGTCTTGGTCGGAAGTCCATACTTTGTTTGTGCTATTTATGCTAGGCCGCTCCCCAACTCTTTTTTATAAAGAATTGATCTCTCAACGCCATATATTTCTGTCTGTCTTTTGCAGCTACTAACTCCGCCCTACACATCGTCCGGCCCCCACCTTTCGTCCACTGCCAAAATTTTGATCGTCCAGTCACATTTGTCACAACTCCCCGCGAAAAAGTGTGACTGGACGAAAGGTAGGGCCCGGACGATGTGTGGGGCGGAGTTAGTATGTAAAAAGATGGGGGGAGTTGTGAACAACGAACAGATGTAAATTTACACACGGTGGAGGCTAAGAGTCAAGAAACACTACTTAACGTAGCGGGCACTTGAATTCCTTGGTCATTCTTCACCAGTTTGTGATCTTCATCGTCGCCTTGTGTTTGAAGGAAGAAGACTGAAGAGGCTCTTGATCTCGGAAAGCACATTCGGCGCGTTCCGTTTCTCCCCGTCCAAAGAAGATAGGGCAGCTGCGGCCACTAGCTCCAAGGGGGTACCGGGAATTCAGGCCGTGACCCGAGGTAGGGGGGGGGGGGGGGGTTCATGGGGCCTTAAAAAAAAAATTCCAGGAGGTCATATTTCGTGCATTTTGGTGTACCCTAAGACAGATTTGAGTCATCCTGAGTAAACTGAATGACTACCGGCATTTTGACACTGTCTAAACATAATTCTGGGGCCAATCCTGCTTCCTATTTGAGTTTACTGGTCAATTTGCAGCCAAAATTGGCTGAAATGGTTAAGAGTTCAGACTGAGAGATATTTTCTTGCC
>Ga0307507_10007477_pt1 | contig 15853 bp, 18 predicted proteins | sample 7_EM_MG_FD_207223 | JGI IMG/M metagenome (GOLD analysis project Ga0307507, IMG submission 207223) | Populus trichocarpa ectomycorrhiza microbial communities from riparian zone in the Pacific Northwest, United States - 7_EM | ecosystem: Host-associated > Plants > Roots > Unclassified | place... | reverse complement strand
AGCCTAGCGATCGACGTTGCTAGATAGGAGTCAACGGACTTAGCTATCGCAACAGATATTGGGCCAAGAGGAGTGATCGTTAGAAGACTATCGGTTACCTGCTGCAAGTATCACCCGGAGAGGAGAGTATTGTAACATGATCATTCCTCCTAGAAGTAGTTCTCCTCCCGTTGAGTTGTCCAATTCGGCTGCACTAGCCACAAGGCGCAATTCGTTCCAGTATTGTGTGACCGATCGTGTCCCTTGTTTCATGTTCTTTAGCCTCATTCTTGCTTTTGCCTTGGCGTCGATTACCCCAAATTGTCTTTGTAACTCTGCTATGAATCCTGCCCAATTGTCCCAGGTCAGAATGATTCTTTCTTCTGCCTAAGGTGTGATACAGGTCCCTGCATTGTCCCTTAGGAGGCTTGTCGAATAAAGGATTCTTTTCTCATCAGGTCCGTTTTACAATCCTACCGTCCTGTAATACACTATGAGTTGGGCTAGCCATCCTGGTGGTTTGTATCGTTCTCGTTGGTAAACATCCGGTTCCTTGGCCTTGGGCTTGCTAGTTCCTCCGCGTAAGGAGGCAATGATTTGTCCCATCTGCTCTGGGTTCAGGCTCGGGGTTGTTTCCGGAGAGGTCGCTCCTCCTTGTTCTGCTGTAGCCGCCATTGGGTTTCGTCGTGTCCTTCCTTGTTCTTCGCTTTCTTCTGATCCATTTGGTGATACTGGCTCTGGTGTTGTAGGGCTTGTTGCCCTCTCTTCCTTTAAGGCCCTTTCTAGTCCTTCTGCTAGTGATGAAAGGTCGAGATTTTCCGCTAGCGGGTCGATGTCGTTTACGTTGTTGGTTTCCGTTTTGTCTGTTTGTTAGGTGCTGATGGTTGACGCAGGCAAATGTTTCCATCCTCTTTTCTCCGGGTGATACTTGCAGTAGGTAACTGATATTCTCCTAACGATCACTTCTTCTTAGCCCGATAGCTATTGCGATAGCTACATCCGTTGACTCCTATCTAGCAATGTTGATCGCTAGGCCCATATAACACCGTCTAGTCGTGATTCCCGAAAGCGTAACAGATAAACATCTTTGTATTAAACGTATAGTGTATGACAGAACTTAGATGGTTGTGTGAAGAACCCAAATTCTCTGCCCCGAGCCTGCCTTTATAAAAGAGTTCTTCTCTCAACCCTAACCCTGCGTGACTCGTACCCTCGCATCACGCGACTCATCACTCATAGTGAGTCATAGTGTGAAATCCATCAGCTGACTCGTAAGAGTCAACTGCGCCATATCCTCCAACAAATCAAAACCCATAAAACAAGTCATGTGGCCTAACGTGGTCACATGCGTGAAACTCATAACTCATCACTATGAGTCATGTGCAAAATAGATTAACCCCATGACCACAATTGTGCGTCATATCAAATATCAAACAATAACAATACACGGATGACACGCTATTTCGTTATCATGTGAAAACCTATGAGTCAACTGATCTCATAGCGTGAAAGATTAACAAACCAATGACTAATAACCATTAGTCATGTGAGAGTCTGCCCTGCTTAGTCACCGTTAGTGACACCAAGAAAGGCCCGACGGCCAGCGACCAGAGCGTCAGAGTTAAGAAGCTATCCTCTGAACACAGAATGCCTCCGAAGGGATCTGGAAGCGGGGCAGGACACGACCTGTACGCAAACGAAGGGACTACCCTTACTCCCAGAGGGCAAGCAATTGTTGGGACGGGGATAGCTATGGAATTACCACACAACACCTATGGACGAATTGCAGAATGAAGCAGTCTAGGAGGCAAACACCGAATCATGACAAATTCAGGTGTGATAGACTCCGACTACAGAGGGGAAGTGACGGTGGTCCTAGCCAACCGAGGAGAACAAACATACCATGTGGCAAAGGGAGACCGAATAGCACAACTGATCATCGAAAAATCAACAACATGCTACTAGAAGAAACCCAGTTGGACGCTACGGACAGAGGAGATCAAGGATTCGGAAGCTCAGACACCACCATGGATCCAGGAGTCAGGGGGCAGAAGGCCAAACCATATATGGAAATCAACGAAATATTGTGAAGAGCTTTCGGGCAGTTCTACCGACGCCAAGAAAGGACCGGCATCCTAAGATAGGACGTGATTGAGAACGAAATTCAGCAGGAAGCTATCAACATTAGCCCCGAGCTGTCGATAAAAAAGAAAAAAAGAAACAAGGAGCAGGGTATTAGGGACACGGTTCCCAGGGAATATAATCACCTGTTAGATGTATTCGAAAAAGAGAAAAAAGTGACACAACCACCCCACCAAGCAGGCAACGATCTAGGAATCAACCTGGAAGAAGGAAAAACAGTACCTATCAAAAAGATATACACCCTCGGTTATGACCAGTTGGAAGAACTCCACCAATACATCAAACAAAATGAGAACCGAGGCTGGATCCAGAGCATGAAGTCGGGAAGGGCTTCACCTATCATGCTTGTGAAGAAAAAGGATGGCAAACTCAGGCTCTCTGCCGATTATGGGGTGCTCAACGAACTTACCAAAAAGGATCGACACCCGCTACCGCTCATTTGGGAAGCACTGGATAGGCTGGGACCAGCCAAGTACTTTACCAAGCTGGACATCAAAGACGCCTACCACAACATTAGAATCAGAGAGGGTGACGAATGGAAGACAATCTTTTCAACAAAACTAGGAACTTACGAATATCTAGTCATGCCATTTGGAGGATACAACGCACCGGTGGCGTTCCAATGATGGATCAACAAGGTCCTTATGGAACACCTCAACATGTATTGCATCGTCTATTTGGATGACGTGCTGATATATTCAAACACCCTACAGGAACACCGAAAAGACGTCAGCAATATCCTCCAAGCAATACAAAAATCAGGGATGAAAGTCAAACCATCCAAATCCGAATTCCACCAAAGCGAAACAGAATACCTAGGATTCATCATTGGACAAGAAGGGGTCAGGACAGACCCACTTAAGACACAAGCCATCTGGGACTGCACAACATCCAAGAAAATCAAGGAAATCAAATGCTTCCTAGAATTCTGCAACTGCTACCGACCATTTATAGAAGGTTTCAGCAGGACAGCCAGACCGCTTTACGCAAAAACAAAAAAGGAATGCATCGGCAACAGGGAATGGGGAGATACAGAACAGCAAGCGTTCGACGAATTAAGGACAAAACTCACCACAGTACCAGTACTGGTCTACTTCGACCCCCTCGCACCTACCAAAATCGAAACAGAGGCCTCAAAATACGTCTGGTCGGGTATACTGTCACAACAATGCCAGGACGGAAAATCGAGACCAGTGGCAGACCGATCCAAGACAATGTTGGACGCCGAATGCAACTATGACATAGACGATAAGGGCCTACTGGCGATACTTCAGTCATTCCACGAATGGAAAAGATACGGGAGGAAATCGGAAACCAATACGGGTCCACACGGACCACATGAACTTAGTAACCTTGATGAGAACAAAGGAATTAAATGAACAACAAGCACGAAGGATTCAAGAATTAAGTCAATACAACTTCAAAATTGAATACCGACCAGGAAAAGAGGGAGGAAAACCAGATGCCCTCATCAGAACAGAAGGAGACCTACCCACAGCGGGAGATAAGAGACTCACTCGAAATGTGGGAATCTTACTACCCATGGAACGATACTGGGATATCCCAGAGATCGAAGAAATCAAGCTCGACATATTGGGAACCAGCGAATTTCGAGATAAGGACGAAGGAGAAATACAGAAAGCCAGCAAGAACGACAACGAAATCCAGGATATCAAAAGTAACCTGGACGAAGGGAAGAAAGAAATGAAAGGAATAGCAATAGGACTGTGTCAATGGAATGACGACCTCTTATGGTATCAAAGAAGGATTTGGATCCCAAACGACGAAGGAATACGGAAGACTCTTATCACCAAAGACCACGACCGCCCAGAAGCAGGACACGGTGGAACGCCAAAAACTACTAAACTCATCAGTCGACGATACTATTGGCAAAGAATAAGAGAAGACATCAAAAGATTCATAAGAAATTGCGACACATGTCAGAAGACCAAACTGGTCCGACATGCACCCCACAGATTGCTACATTCAAATGAGGCCCCCGATCGACCGCGGAAATCAATACCTATGGACTTCATTACCGACATTCCGAAATCAGACGAATAAGACACCACAGTGGTGGTCATCAATCAGCTAACCAAAATGAGGTATTTCATTCCAGGCTCGAAGGACCTCGACACACAGCAGTTGGCCAATCTCTTCATGAAGGAGATAGTCAGGCTACACGGACTACCACACGATATCAGCACCAACAGGGGGACACTATTCATCACAGACCTATGGAAAGAAACTACGGGGGGATGAGGAATTGAACGAGGACTCAGCAGGGCTTTCCATCCACAAACAGACGGACAGACCGAACGGACCAACGCCATATTGTAACAATACCTCCGAGCATACATCAACTATCAACAAGACGATTGGTGTGGTTACTTACCACTGGCAGAATTTGCATACAACAAGGGATATCAGGAGACCATCAAAAACACACCCTTCTTGGCAAATTATGGAATCCACCCCGAATACGAGATGATCGGTCATCTGATTCAGGAAAAACAAACGCAATCAGAAGAAATGACTGTGTTGCATGAGTCATTAAGAAACCCAAGGGTGGCCGCACAATTACGACAAAAACGAATACTACCCTTTACACAGAAAACCTGATCCAAACCGATTGTGAGGAGATATAGAGTGGGTGTTGCCACGCAATATCAAGTCCACAAGACCATCAAAAAAATTAGACTACAAGGAAATCAGACCATTCAAAATCTTGGCAAAGATTGGGACAAGCGCATATGATAAGCTGGCCTTGCCGCCCTCAATGGCCATACACAACACATTCCATATCGCCCTCCTGGAACCATACCAGGACAACCGATTCCCCTCGCAAATCAAAGAACCCCCTACTCCTATTGATATAGAAGGAGAAGACAAATACGAACTTGACAAAATCATCAACTCTCGACTCCACTACAATAAGCTCCAATATCGAGCCAAGTGGAAAGGATACTGACCTGAACATGATAAAGTCTGATACCCGGCAGAAAGCTTCACCCATGCAGAACACAAAATCCAAGAATTCCACCGGCACTACCCAGGAAAGCCCAGAGTTGGTAGATGTCACGATCAACAGATCGTTCTCCGCACCTCTCGCCCAGTCAAACAAGAACAACTCTGGCACACTCCGGAGGAAGAAGCCCAGCGCATCGCTAGCAACGCTACCCCCACTACCCCAGATTACTCGGGCTGACCAAAAAGCGAGGTGGTACACGCCTCGAGGGGCTGGACGGACTGCGTCGATGATGGATGTCAAATCCAGCTAAGCGAGAAACAAGGGTCAGGCTGGTACCCACAATTACCCAGGGGATCGAGACAACCAAGTGTCACCCACGACCACGACTGGCGAGAAGAGATGGAAGCCAACCCAGGAGAGGACTGGGCCCTCCAACAACCTCTTCAGCGAATAGACAGAAGGGCTCATCACGAAATCACGAGCTGGGAGCAGTCTTTGAAGGACAAGTGCAACGACCACCGATGGGAAAAGGTGGACGCCGGCTAGTACCCCCGACAAGTGGGAGAAAAAGAGACACTGTTGAGGAATGACAGAAAGGAACACAAGAGGAGAAGAGCCGTGAGGACACGGCTGGGGAGAGAGGGGAGCGAAAAAACCATTCCAGATGTGGAAGCCCTGGAAGGCCAAATCTCAAACCTCCGAAGCCAACTCGATCGCGGGGCTGAAATTATTGTAACAAAAGACAACAACCGGGAGCGACTCGACAAGGAGAAGGAAAAACTGCAACAAGCCTACAATCCAGCCAAACAGAAAATGCGCCAAATCGGAGCGACTTTCTGAAGGGAAGGAGTTCAGCATTGTGGGACCGATGCAAGAGGGGGAAGGGAGCTAATGTCACAAACGGTAACTAAGCAAGGCAGACTATCACATGACTAATAGTTATTAGTCATCCGTTTGTTATCTTTCACACTATGAGATCAGTTGACTAATAGGGCTTTACATGACGACGCAATAGCGTGTCATTGGTATATAGTTATTGGTTGATATTTGACATGACACCCGATCGTGGTCATGTGGTTTATGTATTTCGCACATGACTAACAGTTATGAGTCATGGGTTTCACGCATGTGACCCCGTTAGGCACATGACTTGTTTTATAGGTTTTGATTGGTTGCGAGATATGGCGCAGTGGACTCTTACCAGTCAGCAGATGGATTTCACAATATGACTCACTATGACTCAAGAGTTGCATGACGCGAGGGTACAAGTCACACAGAGTTAGGGTTTAGGGAAGAACCCCTATCTAAGGCTACCCTCGGGGCATGGGATTAGGGTCACGAACCATCTCCTCTACACGAACCATCTCCTCTACACCTCCGGCTATTGAAACCTCAACACCATGAGAATTCATCGTCAACATCCACTCCCGCACTCACAGTGAGCTGCATCCTCACTCTCCGTGAGCTGCACCCTCCCCCCCCCGCCTTACTCCCTTTATCAGGTCCTTGGGCCCTGGCGTCCTTGTTTCTCGAGGTCGTTTGGCACTACTCTCTCCATTCTCCGCACTTGCTCCGCTGCCTCGCTTAGCATTTGCCCAGTCGGCAACCCCTTTCTTTCGTCAATGGGTCGGTCGCAGTCTCGCGTTATCGTCGAGGTAGTGGGCCCGGGGGCCTTGCTCCCTGGTATCGTACTATCTCCTGGGATCACTATTGGGTTTCTCGTTGGGTTTTCGCTAGATTCTTTCTTTTGGTTGCGAGTTTCTTGTAAAATGTTGTTGTAGTCTTCAGCGCCCAGGCGCTTGGTGCGGGTTGTAGACCATGGGTTTTCTCCCACATTTTCCACCGCCTCGACCATGGGTTGGACTGGGTGGAAGTTTGTTGCGGCCATAACCATCACGGTTACATGCTATTTTTGTACTTATTGCTTCGGCCTAGGGCCTCAGCGAGAAACAAAATTAAAATATGATAAAAAAATAAAAATAAAAATAAAACTAAAAATAAAACTAAAGGCATGGGATTAGGGTCACAAACCATCTCCGCTACACCTCCGGCGATTGAAATCTCAACACCATGAGAATTCATCGTCAACATCCTCTACCCCCGCACCCTTAGTGAGTTGCACCCCCCCCCTCCCGCCTTACTTCCCTTATCATGTCCTTGGGCCCTGGCGTCCTTGTTTCTAGGAGTCGTTTGGCTCTACTCCCTCCTCTCTCAGGTTGCGCTTCGCTGTCTCGCTTAGCGTTTGCACGGTCGGCAACACCCTTTTGCCCATGTTACCTACGGCTGGGACTACAGTTCGCAGTAGGAGAAAACATTCCAACAGGCCACGGTCGATTCCTCCGTTCTCTTCACCTCCGCTAGAGGCTGCCTAGTCAGACACGCACACGGTTACTGATAGTTTCCACGGTTGTTGGGTCTACCCCTCCTCTCCCCCTTCACGTCTCGTCCCGTTGCTCGGTTACAGCTACAATCCACTCACTCGGCTGGCACCCTACTGCCCCTCTAGCTTACGCCGCCCTCGCGATTTCTCCGCGGTCGCAGCCCTCAGTTACGCTCAGTCGTCGTCTTGCACTGCCTCGGTCGCGGATGTCAACACCTTGGGTTCTTGAGTAATGAATGCAACGCCGCAACGGTTCTTACTAGCCCCCACTCCCCCATTGTTCTTCTTTGATTGTCGTTTACTTTGGGTTTCCTTAGTGGTTATAACAATTATTTATTTTGTTGGTGTCTACGGCAAGGGCTTTCCTGTTGATTCCTCCCCATGTATTTATTTGATTTTCTTATTCCGTCTCTTTAGTCGGAGTTTGATTTCCTATTTTGCGTGGCTGGTGTGCCGTTGGTCCCATACCATAGGGACTTGGGTTGATCGCTTTTTCCCTGGTGCCGGGGTGGATACAAAATAAGGGATGGGGTTTATTCTTTACCATAGCTAGCGCTGCACGTAGTCTTTGTTCCCAGTAGTTGAATAATACAAATTACATGATAAAAAAAGAAAAAAGAAAAGAGGAATGGGATTAGGGTTCTTCACGCAACCATTTCAGTTATTTCATACACTATACTTTCAATACAAAGATCTTTCTCTATCACACTTTCAGGAATCAAGAGACGACTGTCTTATATGAGCCTAGCGATCGACGTTGCTAGATAGGAGTCAACGGACTTAGCTATCGCAACAGCGCTCGGGCCAAGAAGAAGTGATCTTTAGGAGATTATCGGTTACCTGCTGCAAGTATCACCCCGAGAAGAGTGGATTGTAATAAAACTGAAAGGTCTAGGTAAGCAACGCTCATTCTTTCACAGGGAACAGATCCAGGGCTGAGATTCAGGTTGGTGGATACCCTTTCTTGGCCCATGTGGCTTCTGAGAATTCCCACATTCCAGACGTCACCATAGTGGGTATTGATTTCTGTGCACTTCATGGGGTCTATAAGTTAGAGGACTATGAAAAGCACTAGGCTAAATTATACTTCCTTTGGCATAAACTACTGGTATAGAAGGAACCAGCGCTCTAGTAGAAGTTCGTTGGTGGAAGCGGAAGGGGAAGGGGAAGGGAGGAAATGGCGAAATTCTTTCCTGCAGTGTCTAATCTTTTCCTTAGTCTTGCTGGTACATTTATGTAAGTCTACCTAGTTTCCGGCCACCCCTAGCTTCTTGCCACATTGGCACTCTCAATCAAAGTACAAGAATTTCTAATTCACACCTCTTATTGAAACATACATGATTCCATTTTGCGTCTCTTGCAAAGTTCTGGAGGTGCTTAATGCAGTCGCCTCGGCAGAAGGCTCTTTTGCCTGCGCCAGAGCACTTTTTTCTCTATATCTTGCTTGTTTCTCTCTGCCTCCCTTTAACTCTTCTGCCTCCTCATATAACCTTTTTATACTTTCTACATTGGCAATATCAGCAAAAACATACCCTACATCAGGCACACCACTGTTGCTCCAGGATACCAGGTACACTAACTTTGCACCCTTAACGTTAGGTGCACCCAGGGCTGGCTTGCCGCCTTCGTTTGCGCCAGGTGAGTCCGGGGTACACTTGCCATATAGCCTTACCCCGGCCGCTACTGGCTACAAAACCTTACACCCCATACTACCTGACGCAGTTCACCACACCATTGTATCTCCAGATGCACCACTCATTTACTCCACATTCACGGTACCCTTTGAATATGACTCATATCTCTTTCCAGCCATCTCTCCTCCCTGGAAAGGGGGTACCCTTGGCAAACATGATTCGGTCATTATGGGGGCCAAGTGAGAAAGCCACTGTACTCTTAATCTTAATATAGCGCTAATCACACCGGCCTGCCACTGAGCGTCAAAGAGTTCTATTTTCAGAACTTGATCTTTCCGAGAGTGAAAATGCCAGCTAACTCCAGTCTGAAAGTGAGTGATGCCTATGACAGTTTGTACTACTAGTACTAGGTGTTGTTGTGGTTTCTCGGCACTTAGCCTTTGACCCGACGCAACTACTCTCTTTCCCCTCACCGCTCAACATTATCACCCCCACAGCTACCCTGAAGACTACACCACAACCACACTACCGATCCGGATTCTGACACCAGCATCATTCTGGGCTCGTCGCCAGCTACACACTGGTATGGGATTCATCCCACCGTGACAGTTATTGATGAGATTATAGGGCTGGCGATTTCCAAGTTCGATGGCTGATTCCTCTACAACCGCAGGACAGATTCCAGTTCTGTTTCTTCAAGGGTGTTGGGCTCTGCATCAGCTACACGATGGTATAAGGCCCATCCCTACACGGGCAATACTCATGGAGTTGCTGAGCCTGCTTTAGGTCCTAGCAGAATTTTACTTGATGGCTGATTACGCCAGAACCACTGGACGGATGCCAGTTCTGTTTTTCGGGCGTTATTGGACTCAACGCCGGGTACACGCCGGTATAGAGTGCGTCCCTGTCGCATCAAAACTCAGACTTTCGCTGTCTTCTGTGGAGGGGGTCTTTGGGAGCATCCTGGCGGAACTTTATTCAATGGCTGATTGCTCCACCACCACCTAATGGATTTCGATTCCGTTTGCGGGAGGTTGTTGGGCACAACGCCAGCTACGTACTGGTATAACATACCTCCCTATGGCATCAAAACCCAGCATTTCGCTGACTTCGCTGGAAGGGGTCTCTATAGTAACCCTGGCAGAACTTTGCTCAATGGCAAATTACTCCACGACCGCTTGATTGATTCCAATTCTGTTTGCGGGAGCTCGTTAGGCTTGACGCTGGCTACGTAACGGTATAAGGGACGTCCCTGTGGCATCAAGGCCTAGGATTTCACTGACTTCTCTGCTGGGGGTGTTAGGTAGCCTGCTGGGGGAACTTTACTCGATTGCAGATTACTCCACGACCGCTAGATAGATTCCGATTCTCTTTGCGGGAGGTTGTTGGGCTTGGCGCTAGCTACGCAACAGTATAAGGGACGTCCCTCTAGCAGGAAAGCCTAGGATTTGGCTGACTTCTGTGGAGGGGGTCTTGGGTAGCATGCTGGCAGAACTTTACTCGATGGCAGATTGCTCCACAACCGCCTGACGGATTCCAATTCTGTTTGCGGGAGCTTGTTGGGCATGACGCTAGCTACGCAACCGTATAAGGGACGGCCCTGTAGTATCAAGGTTCAGGATTTCGCTGACTTCTGTGGAGGGGCTCTTAGGTAGCATTCTGCTGGAATTTTACTTGATGGCTGACATCTCCACAACTACATGACGGATTCCAATTCCGTTTGCGGGAGGTTGTTGGGCTCAACGCCAGCTACGCAACGGTGTGAGTTACACCCCCGTCCCATCAATGCTCAGGATTTCGCTGCCTTGGGTTGACGGGCTCTTACATAGCATACTGGCGGAACTTTACTCGATGACTGATTACTCCACAACCGCTTGACGGATTCTAATTCTGTTTGCGGGAGGTCGTTGGGCCCGACGCCAGCTACGCAACGGTATAGGATACCTCCCTCTCCCATGGCAACCCATGAAGTGACTCTCTTCTGTAAAGGTACTAAGCGGGCGGAATTTTACTCAATTGCAGATTGCTCTACAACCGCTAGACGGATTCCCATTCTATTTCCAGGAGGTTATCAGGCTCGACGCCAGCTACGCAACGGTAGAAACTATGTCCCTGTGGCATCAAAACCCAGGATTTCGCTGTCTTCTGTGGAGGGGGTCTTAGTTACCATGCTGGCGGAACTTTACTCGATTGTAGATTCCTCCACAACCGCTGGACGGATTTCACTTCTGTTTCCGGGAGGTTGTTGGGCATGACGCCAGCTACACGCCGGTATAAGGCCCATTCCTACGCCGTCAATAACCATGAAGTTAACACTCTGACTGGGAGGGATAGCGTGAGGGATACCCGGAGGAATACCTGGAGGGATACCTGGAGGAGCCATATGCAAGCTATGAGCGAGGTGCCGCCTGTATTTAGTAGAATTAGAAATTCAATAGAAGACTATCTAAATGTACTATATGAGTGTAAAATATATTGTGACCCAGGTCAGAAAGCAGAGGGGGGACCCTTGACCTGTTTCCAGAGTGAATCCTGAAGATTAGGTTGTGTATCAGGCTGTGCCCGGCAAAAGTGATGGTGCCCCAGTGATGCCCAGAATATATAGTGTTGTACCAGTTAAGGCCCGGAAGATATGGTGTTGCGCCACGTGATGCCCTGAAGAAATGGGGTTGCGCAAGTTGCGCCTACTGATAGTTAGTGTAACTGGTTGCATCCGGATTCGCGGTTGACGTTATGTACGCTACGTGAGCCAAGGATTATTTTTGCTGATGAAACTTAGTATTTGGATCTAGGATAACCTTTGTTTTCTTCTTTTTACTTTCTAACTCATTTGGCTATAGTGGTAGGCGCTGGTTGGTGGCATGAAGGAGGCCATACTGGGCAGTAACTTTACAAAGGGCTTTCTGATCCTTGTGAAAAACGGTTCGCTGATCGCGTGTGAGAGAACCCAGATTTCAGAAGGCATAATGACTGTCATGCAAATGCTGAGGAGTTTGGAGAAGGATAGTATCATTGATAGTTCTGCGCAGGTTTGGTGGTGGAGGGTGAAGGTTGTGGTGTTTTGTGACTAGTTGGTGGGGTAGGAGTAATTGTGTTTATTGGTGTTATTCATATTTGATGTAGCTCAGAGGAGTTAAGAGTCTTGTTGGTGTTCCAAGGAAAGAGGCTAGCACTAACCAGCCAGCACAAAGAGTTCAAGCTGTGAAGGTTTTTGCCTGGGCTGTTTGATAGCCTTGAACAAATCGTCACTTCTTTACTGGTGGGGCATCATCCAGATGGGTGACATCTGGAATATGGTTGCAGTCCCGGAACTTGAGCGGAGAGAATGTGACAAGGTCCTGGGCTTGTCAAACATGCCTTAGTTATGCAGGCGGATATAGTATATCAAGCTGGTTTTGTTTTGAAATCGACATAAACCCTATTATGGTATGGCTTCCATGTTAATCCAAAAGTAGTATGCGATGAGCTATTCAATTGTTTCATAAGGTAAGGGCAGTCTCTGAGAAAAATACCTCTTTCAACCAGGATATTCCGATATCATTGGTGGTCCAACCCTTCGCGGTTGTTGTTATAAGCCAGTGGGGTATATACTCAGCATTAAACCATGATGTTTGGACATCTTGCCCCTTAAACATTACCAAGAGATGAACTTAATTGCCAGTAGCACTAATTGCCTCAATTACTGAGACCCATTCACGATTTTCCGGAGACTGGATAGAGGTTTGGCGCTTCCCACTTGCTCCCAATTCCACTGTGTTGGTACAGACCCCCAAGGCAATTCCATGCTGATCCCGGTTCCAAATATCCACTTGCTGGGTCTTATGACGCCCTCAAATATTCTCTAATTGTGCGTAGAGCTCCAGAATATGGTGTTGCTTGATACTCCAGATGCCAGCCGAGTCAATTGCCTTCCCAATCAAACTTGTAATTATGGGTTTCGCTCCTTGTAGTACCCAATCTACTTCTTCCAGAGGCTCTTGGTGTCTCCTGCCATGGTAACCATCAGAGTGGCCATTCCCCCTGTCCTCGTGTCAGATGGAGCATAGCCACCTGCATCCAGATCTATAATCCAGTCACATAAACCACTTTCTTGATCAGGGGACTAGCGTTGTTGATCACAATGTCCGGGGTTTACGGTGGACCCTTCCGAAAGAGAATCTTGCTGTGGAGAATGTGGAACACCATACTCTTTTGCTGCTTTTCTCTCTGAGGTACCATTCTCAATGGCTGCTAAGAGTAGGATGATTGATTCCTCTCTTGTATTACTGTTGTGGTGGTTATATGAGATGTTTTCTGAATGGTGTTTGATTGTGGAACCGGTTGTTGAGGTGGCTGCCTGCTAGGGGTGGACGGAAACTTGGTACCTTACTTAGTTCATAAAATGTCTTTCTCCAATTTGTCTGCTGTCCATCTGAGGGGTAGCGAGGTAGAGTCACATATAGTCAGAGGAGAGAATGAATCGCAACCATGGTCCTAGTATAGAAAGAACTAGGTCATGCAAGGTGTATCACAGTGTTTTCATTTTGCTCAATAAAAAATACGGAAAGTGATCCAGGTTTTTCAAAATTTGGGTGTGGGAACATGAATATTGTCGGCCCATGGGCTAGATCCGGGATGAAGCTTGGGTATGGTGATATTTTATTTAAATAGTTAGAGAGTACTCCTCTCTTCCCGTCCAGAATAGGCACGACTCTGCTCTCCAAGTACGACTCGCAAAATCCTAGCTTGTTCCTCCAGCCCTACTTGATAATTGCTGGGGTCTGGTCAATCTACTTCCATTTTTCTGCATATCTCCTTCTCTCCTGCTTTTCGCTCCCTCTTACCAAGCTCCTCGACATTTCAATGTCCTAAGGTTTCGACCAACACAGAAGCTACCTACCGTGATGGCTAATTTACAAACACACCAGCTAGGAAAATGGTCATTCAGAGGAAAGAGAATGGAAATTTTTCACCAGGCAGTGTTGTGTGTTCTAGGAGGCCATAGACACCTACACCAAGAGAGGAATGACAACTGGTTACTAAGATTACTTACAAAGTTGAAGAAATCAAAGTATTTTTCAGATATAAAATACCTCTCCCGCTCCACCCTCCACTACCTCATGCTTACCACATAGCCCCTACTCTAACTTTGCCTTTTGCACCACATCTACATGTCTATTGAAGTGTAATCCGGCTCCCGTTTCCTATAGTTCCCTACCTTGATGACAACCTAAAGCCGGCAAAGGTTGGTGCCGACTAAGTTGATATCGTGGAAGTGGGAGCCTGCAGAGGCCACATAAGTTGGGGAAGGATCCCCACCAATCGTAACCATCGAATTGGGCACATCTGGCCTAATTCAAAGGGCTTTTCTAGCCTGTATTGCTTAGCAGTACACTGCCACTGTCACAAAGGGGCAAGCTCACCTGGTCTGAAAGGTATGTCTGCGGACACCCACTATCGAGAATGAAAAAGACACAGCGAGCCTCATCTTTGTAAGTAACGATTAAAGGGACTATAGTCCTGCAATAGCGACTGTGAGTATAATCATGAGCGACACGAACCAGCGTCTTGGGCTCAGCCTTTGTAGCCTCTGATAGATACGGCAGGCTCAATATATCTGAGACCATCGTTTCCAATGTTTCATGCTTGATATCTGGGAACAATGCATCATAAGCATTCACTTCACTGCTGGTTTCATGGTTGCCATAAATTTACCAAGATGCTCATTAGTCATCTATTGGCGGTACTTAGGCAAGCAGAGAGGCTGTGGATCAGCATCAGAATTGGAACATTGAAAGGCAGTATTGCAGCTTGAAGGAGGGATGAATGCCGATTGTGTGTTAAGGATTAGCCATGATGCAGATGGAAGAAGCATCTTGAATCGTCGGCGACTGAGGAACCTCTACATGTTTGGCACCATTACTCTATTTCTCTGGCTTTCTTGGTCAGTTTTCAGTGCCGTAGATAGAGTTATTATTGAACAGACTCACTATGTGACCATCTCGGGTTTGTGTGTCCAAGTCACGACTCTGTCTGGTGTCTCTTTATCGATAGTGGACTTGGATTTTTAATCGTGTTGCCACTCATGAAATGTGGGCACCCAGTTGTTTTATAACCAATATTGGCTTACCTAACCAGGAGCTACTGGGCTTCGTCATAATTCCGTAACTCCTGGTTGTCCGCCACCTTGGTATCATCTATGAGGCTGAATGGTTTTGGTAAACAGTGGAGGCTACTATTTACATATACTAACTTTACCATACTGAGAGTGTAACCGAACCACTCAGATTGACTCATTGATCAGTCTTCACAAACACGAATTCTATAAATAAGTCTCTTTTATACAGGTGCCCATACGAATTTCAATAGTACACACACGATTCAGCAATTTTCTCATAGCTTGCCTGCACAAGCGCTAATTCACTATAAAATTAAGGGTAAAGTCACATATAATAAATCGCTGAGTTTCCAGCTGCCCATAGGTGAGGTTTGGTAACTATTCGCATTGAGGATCTTGTTGTGCTGCGTATTTCTTCAATGGTGGATTTCGCTCATTTTGGCGTGCTTTGGCCAGTATCACACAGGCCGGCAATGTTCTGTGCCCAAGAACTACAGGATACAAGAGATATTGGAAAAAGACTTGTACAGGGCAGCTCATTAAATGTGACTTTTTACTAGCACAGCGGGGCAAGAGCGCAAAGGCCAGAAGTGGAGCCTCGGGCCATGACGCGCCAAACTCCACCCCTGGGTAGGGGCTGGGAACACAGC
>Ga0307507_10007476_pt1 | contig 15854 bp, 19 predicted proteins | sample 7_EM_MG_FD_207223 | JGI IMG/M metagenome (GOLD analysis project Ga0307507, IMG submission 207223) | Populus trichocarpa ectomycorrhiza microbial communities from riparian zone in the Pacific Northwest, United States - 7_EM | ecosystem: Host-associated > Plants > Roots > Unclassified | place... | reverse complement strand
GAAATATCCTTCCTTTTACTTATTCATATGACTTCCTCCCATGAAATTTGGATTTCTGTTTTTGTACCAATTGTATACTATTCTTTACTAATAGTAGTGAAGCTCAATCTTAGCAAATCTGAAACTCATTTCATGCTTCAATATATAGTTAGTTCTCCTTATATTTATACCCTTAATAGTAGTAGTAATCTGTTTCTCCTGTACATTGCTACTCACTTCTCAAATATCTCATAACCACTGGCAGATCTTTTAATTCAATATATATAATGATGTCTTCTCTTTCTTCTATGATTTCTTTTCTGTTATAAATAATAAACTGGCAATCATTCTATAAATGACAAGCAATATTAATTAGTTCAATCTCATCACTTCTTATCCAATAATAAAAATAGAAATGATAATTTGATGTTCCATCTTATTCTTCTTGCTGTTGACCTCTCTATACTTGTCATAAGCAAATTCTACACACAATATCTCCAGTATATGATATATCCTAATATTTTTTAATTGAAATTTCTTCTATACATTCTCTTCTCCAGTAATTCTACACCCTAAATTCCAAGTATATATCCTTCTTCTAGTGATATATATCCAACTCAAAAGTAACATCAGTTCGGATTTCTAAGTTCTTTCAAAATATCCATACATAAGACCTGTAAGAAAAATAAATTCAGTAAGCTACCATCTTATAAGAAAATATGTGGTATAAATAAACCAGAGCAATTGTAAAGTTGTTGATGGTCTTTTCTCTCTCAAGATTAGTACCCTAAGAGGCTAACGGATATCTTATTAGCCGATAGTACCTTATCTGTTTCTCCAAAAGCTAGTCATATATTAAAAAGCCACTAATTATAATCTACACTGATATTGTTAGAAGACAATTCTAGTATAAAGGCTAGACCATTTAAGAAGAACATGGTAAATTGTTCCTCTTTTCTACTAATAATAAAAAACCAGTATATGACTCAAAAGAAAGATAATAAATAATCGCTCTTTCAACTCTCTCATATAACTCTCACACCAATCTTTTGTTTCAGAATAGGAGATTTTTCCTCTATTTCACTATCCTTTGTAATAACAACCATGGTAGTACTCAAAAAATTAGCAGAAATTGAAAATCCTTGAATAAATATTGATTTTACTATCATATTCAAAATCATTTCCAAATACCCCATCAACGAGGTTTCTAATACCAAGTTTTTCAAGTTACAATCAACTCTTATAGTAAAGAACTTACTTTTACTAATGAAAGATAATATCTTTTTATGTTTTGCAAGAATTGTCGAATTAGTGACTAATTATGAACCATATTCACTCCATTCTCGACATTCACAAGATATGCTCCTCCATACTCCCTGGTTTCTTGCTAGAGTTCTTAAAAAAGTTGTAAGATATTTAACAGTTATCAAGTATAGCTCAAGTAGTATTACAGAAGGAGAGTCTTAGCAGAGAGGAAGAACCTTCTGGGAAAGACATTATAAAATGTTCTTCTTCCCTCCCAATAATGAAAGACCTCCATATAAAGAAAGATAAATAAATTATTTGGTATTTCATCCTCTCATGTAATCCCAGCACCAATCTTTGGCTCCAGAACTGTTTCCTCTTTACTTTCATTCTCCTTTATAATAAAAGAGTAATAATAGTACAATATTAGTAGAAATAGAGAAACCATAAAAGAATGTTTATTTTAATTTCATCATTCAAATCATTTCCAAATCTATTATCATTAAATGAGTTCCTAATTCCAGCAGATTGGCAATCAAATTGAAACTTAAATGACCCTTATTTGAAAGAAAACTTTCTCCTATATTTTTGGATAGCCATTGTAGTATTAGCTACTAGCCTCTTATATTTTCTCCATTCCATTTTCCCATAAAGTATCTGAAGGATTCTGTTTTCTGGTACTTCTTGTAGTTGAACTAGTAAAGTCCTTTCAATTCCTTCAGTACTCTTCTTGAGCTATTTCATAGTTCCAGTAGTTGTCCTAAGTGAAGATAATATCCATTTCTTAATCCACCACTATTAGCCGTAACTGTACACTTCCTCTCAGAATCAGCTAATATTAACTCCTCTTCTGATAAAAGTATTATATTTTTCGTTTCTCACAACTCTTTACCATTCAATACTTGCAAGATATTTTTTTCAAAACCACTAGTATCTTGCTAGCACTGATAAAAGCTAGTACTATATTGGCCATCTATTAATCATGACCAAGGCTGATGTTGTTTGGCGATAGTATTAGTAGATGATTCCAACTAAGTTGGGATGATATGGGAAATATTTTCCCTTCTCTTATAATAATGTAGACTTGTATATAAATGAAAATAATCACCCTTTTCATTTCCCCATGTCACCCCCGCACCGGTCCATCGCTTAGATACTGCCACTGGTACTTCCTCTACCAAGTCCATCCTATTATCCTTTGAGATAATAGTAATAATAGTTAGAATAGTAGTAGAAATAGAGAAACCATGAGTAGATATTTATTTTAATATCGTACTCAAAGTTATTTTCAACCCCTAACGGGTTTTTGATGCCAAACTTTTGGTAATCAATTGAATCTGAAAGTAAAAGACTTATAATCAGGAACATAATTCCATTCCCCATGGCTTTTGATAGGCATTGCAGTTTGAGCGACTAGTCTCTTATATTCTCCTCACTCCCATTTCCCAAAGTATCCGAAGAGCCTTGTTTTCTGGTACTTCTTGTAGTACTAGTCAGGTACTATATATCTGTCTTCTAATATTGAACTGTTGATACCTCTAGAAGAAGTCCTAAGAGAAGACAATATCTGTTTCTTCTTCCACCACTCTTAGCCTCAAGCATAGGCTACCTCTTCCCAGAATCATCTAGATTCATGTCTCCCTCTTATAATATAATTATTAGTCTTTGTCCCATTAAGAAGCAACTCAAAACAGAATTGAAAAAACCCTACCAGAGTTGTGTTTCTTCTTTTTTAATTATTCCCAACTCTTCTTCTTCGGCTTCCTTCTAGGTGCAGACAGGCTCCGAAGAGTCCTATTTTCTGGTACTTATCTCAAGTACTGTATATCTTCTGCTGATATTGAGCTATTCATAGCTCTTTTATGAGTCAAAAGCAAAGGAAACATTTTTTCTACTTATCCACCACCATTTCCCTTTAATGTTGCACTCCTTATTGTGCTGGCACTTCTTCTTCTTCCTCTGATAATATTATTGTTAGTCTTTGTTCTGTTAACAAGCAATTCAAACTGGAATTGAATAAACCTTTCAGGATTGTGTTTCTTCCTTTTGGCCATTAGCAAATTGGCCTTGTGTTTTTCCTTCCTACATCCCCACTGGATCTGAGGAACCTCTTTTCCTGATACTTCTATCAAGTACCCTATTTTCTCTTATCATAACTTAGAGCTATATATAGCTCCAGTATGTAAAGTGAGAGTCTTTGTGAGTAGATGTAGAGAGTTTTTTCTCATTTTCCTTACTCATCTGACCCCAATTGTCATTCATAAATGACATTGGTATATGGCCTGACAGTAATATAATTGTTAGTAGATATTCTGTTAAAAAATCAACTCAGAAACAGAACTGAATCAACCTTTCTTGACTTCTCCCCAACAATCAATCGGGACTCTCCTTGTGTTTCCCCCTCATATCATCATTTATCATTAAAATAATATACCTAGCTATTCAACAAGTTGAATGCCTTGGTGGTATATATTTTTACCACAACTCACAAGTTGATTCTTTAGAATCAACTCTATTTCCCATAGTCAATACCAACTTAAAACTTCATAGTAGTAAGAATTGAATAGATAGAATGAAGAAATTATTTCATACCTGGGAAGGCAAGTGCCAACATTATTGTTAGCATTCAAGATATTCTGTGGCTTCAAGGTATCAAGAGGAGAGTATTTAAAAAGAATGAAAGAATGACAAAGCTGTTTAATAATAAAACATGCTTTAGTATAAAAAGTAAAGAAAGAAAGAGAAGAGTGCCATATATGGCATGTCAAATTAAATGATAATAATAAAAGAAGAAAGAAATGTTCTGAGAAATGTACTTTTGTAGTGAATACCAGAGGCGGTATATGATTGTAAATGTTCTGTAAATGCTCTGTAAATGTTCTGTAAATGTTCTGTGTGGATGGAAGGAAGGAAGGAAGACGAAGTGAAAGAAAGGAGCGCTCTACATGTCGCCTTTATACGGTGCGCTCGAATGTGCGAAGGCGTGGAGACTGCTTCTACTGATTTGTGCGAGTGCGGGCTGCCTTACCCGCACACTAGTTGGTTCATGCGGGTAAGGTTTATGTTTTCATTGACGATAAGGGTACTCCAACACTCTGCACGGTGCGAGCATATATTATCACTCGATCGTTTCGTCCATAGCAACCCAGGCGATGTGCCCTCAGCAGCACAGATTCCAACGGTACAAGTGAATAGGTGCCATACATTCAACCAAAGCTTCGAGAAAACCACACTAGGCACAATTCCACGGCCTCAAAGTCCCCACGTTCAATCAACTCAAAGAGTACACGTAACTATATTTAAACTAGTTAAGCAGTCAACTCAAAGCCTAATCCAGCTCAAGAGTAGACACTACGGACTAATAACATCCCCGACTCTAACTTATCTGATATGTTGCATGCAAAAAAGGGAGGAAAAAAAACTAGAAAGGGGATAAGGAAAGTTTCATCATGACTTCATAAACAAACAAAAACCACCCTCCGGCAACCTTATCCTAGCCCACCTTCCTTAATATCGTACCTTCCGCCTCTTCCGTTCCGCCCCCATCCTTTCCTGAAAACGTGTGATGAAACTAGTTGGGCCGAGTTATTTCACTCAGCTCCAGATATGAAAAGTGATGGGTATAGAAGTATAAACAGTGAATGGTGAAAGAATGGATAACAAAAAGGAAAGGAAAGGAAAAGAGAGGATTTCGTAACGTTAAAATAAAGAAGAACGCCAATCAGACGCCTGAACAAAATACTCAAAACAGATATGTATATAAAACAGAATGCCATGCAAGGAAAGGAGAGCCGGAATGGCAGTCGGTGTTTTCGTAATAGGAGTAGAGAAAGTATGTAAGTAAACTAAGCAAGACACCATCCACCGTAAAATCTGTAATGACCCAATGCTCCGATAAGCTGTTAGCAATATCCCCTTGCCTTTTTGTTCGTCCCCCCCCCGGCCGAATTGTTGGAAGATGCCGATCGTCAATCATTCCCACCCCAGATACCCCCCCAGAAAAAACAAACACAAAACACAAGGAAAGAAAGGTTTGTCATGTCTAATCATCGCCGTCGTCACCATCACCATCAAGCAAACAAACTCCACAAACCCAGGCACACCCTAATAATCAACTCAGACGAAGGTACACTCGGCTCCTAAGCTAGTACAGCCACCCTCCGTCCGTATTATCATTTCTCGATTTTCCGCTGGCCGCAACACCACCATTGACGAAATCCAATTTAGGAAGTTGAAGCTTAAGCTCCTCTTGTTCACGCTGCTGCTCCTTCTTCCTTCGTCTCTCCTTCTTAGCCTCTTTTTCCGCACCTCTGCTGTGCGGCTCGATCCTAGGACCAAATCGAACGTCGGAAATTTCCCACTCGTCTGCCACGGCTGCGGCGACCCATGTTTTAAGCCCTTCGTGAAGAGCAGTGTGTAACCGCTCCTTGCATGTCCTCAAACTGCCCCCCATAAGTTTCTCCCATCCAGAGTTCCTAAGGTCTAAGCGAAGATTGTTTCGCTCCTCACGGGTCTCCAGGCTCGCAACGCACCCGTTAAGCAAGTCCATGTGGTTTGCAAGGTAGTTGGTAGCCTCCCACTCAACACCGCCAACATAAGGGGCTGCGGGGACTGGTGGACGTTCTGCAGGGAAGTAGTTTGTGCAATATGTGTATTCCCTGCTCCGACCATAGTCTGGCGATGGCAATGGCAATGCAATGACATTGGCGCCGTGGAGGAATATCCAGAAGACTTCCTTGGTGATATTAGAAACTTCTTTGCACCATCTCTTGTACGGCCGTCTCGTATGAGCAACCTCAATGAATTCAACTGGCCGCTGATCTTCACTAGGAACCTTATCAGCAAGGTATGCTAGAATTCTCTTTGCCCGCTCTGACTTCTGGGCTTGCGATGCGGTGGACAGATGCGTGAACAAAAGATTAATGATGAGCCCGCGGGTTGTAAATTCCGACGGCCCCTTCTTTTCCTCATCAAAAAGAAGTTCAATCAAACGAGGAAAAACTATGTTCTCCATCTCCAGTAGCTTCTCAAGGGCTAGAGAAGCTGTGCAGAGCGCCTTAAGACAGAGTAGAAGCTCGTGAAGCAACAAATCTTCATGCTCCTCCCTAAATCACAAAAACAGTAAATAACCGAATGACCTAACAATTAGAAAAGTCGCCGGGCAGTATTACCTCCACTCAATGCGCAACACCCTCTCCAGAACACCCCAAACTGCCTGCATGCCACCAAGCTCAACGAACCTCTCAACCCAGCGCAAGCGTTCATTCCGGAGCACGAGGCGGAGCTTATGAAGCACAGAAACTTCAACATCCTTCATACCCTGCTCGCCCCTGATACATTTTCCATCAATACCCTCCACAAACACCTTGTGTCCCTTGATCTTAGGTCTGGCCGCGTCCCGGAGCCACTCAGCCCATTCTTGAGGACCTAGCGTGGGAACCATGGTTGGAGAGGTTGAGCCGTTACTCGGAATGGCGGATGTTGAGGTTGGAGGGAACACAATACCCTTCACGCGTAGGCTTTTGTCACCGGTTGGCCCCAAATCAGAACTCTTTTGCTTCTTTGGCGAGCCTAAGAACAGAGGGGTGGACGAATCCTTGTCTTTAGAAGCTCCAAAAGTACGGCTACGGGGTCTAGTCTTCTTGGTTGGACTAGGTGGTGCATCGAGACTCTTAGTTCCCTCCTTTGACTTTGGCCTTGCTTCGGACCTTCCCCCATGTGCAGTTTGTGGCCTTCTCCCAAATAAACCGGTTGAAGAGGGCGTCGCTATAGCCTTTTCGGCAGTCTTCTCCATTTGAGCCTCCTTCCGAATGAACTCTTGTTTTACCCTGATATCTAGCTTTCGCATCCGGTCCCGGAGATTTTCCGGTACACCCCGTGAATCCTATTTTAGATAGGTTAATGAGAGTAGAAGAAAACGGGTTACAAGAGAACTAACAAGCAGAGCTTCAAAGGCAACGTCAATCCCTTCCAAATCCAAGCCAGCGTTATGGCTGCTTTTGGCACTCTTTCCACTCCCCTGACTGCTTTGGCTTCCCTGGCTAGTTTGACTACCAGTAGGAGACCTCCGGCCATCTTCTAATCGTTTCTTCTCCATGCTATGCCGTAGCTCGTTACTCCCCTTTCTCGGTGATGCGACACTAAATCCACCGGATAGTAACGAAGCCGAAGGAGGAATATAGGCACTCTTTGGTCTCTGCTTAGGCTTTCCACTACTGCTACCACTTCCAGTTGAACCGTTTACAGGTTTCCTGGTTAGGTTGGGCTCGTACTGGCCGAAGAAATTGCGTTGAGATGATGGCGTGTATTCGTTTGGAGTATACTTCCTAACCAGTTCCTCCGTGCTTGCTCGTTCTTGTTGGGCGGAGATAGAAGAGCCTGAAGACGAGAACGAAGCTCGCGGCTGCTGCTCGATCGATGCGGCGGGAAGAAGACTGCGCTGCAGAGAGGTATTTGAAGATGATGGTGTAATTCGAAAACTACGATCTTTGAATGGTACTGGAGGGGGCTTCTTGCTTTGCGAATGGGGGTGGTCTTTTGGCAACGAGAAAAGGTGTAGACCTCCAATCGACCCCGGGTCATTGGTAAACCCCGACCCTGTGGATGTGCTTGGTGTAGGTTCAGGAGCCGGTCTCTGATTTTCCTTATCTCTTGAAAGGTCTTTGATATCAATGGAAGGCTTCTTATTCCTTCTTAGAATCGAAAAATCGATCGTACTTCTGGCTTTGTTCGGCTTCTTTTGACCCCCAAAGCGCCCCGTATTCTGAGCTGAGCTCTGTTCAGCCACTTTATTGAAATTATTGATCAGATCAAACACAGTGCCTCCCCGAACCTCCAAGCTACCTCTCGTGGGCGAAGAGGGAACGGATTTATCCCTCCTTGAAGTAAACGACGAAATCGATAGAGACGAGAGGGACCTCTTATGCATCTTTCCACCAGACTTCTGAGCAAATGGTGGATTTGGCGGCTCCAATGGCGGCAGAAACGAGGAATTGTCCAGCGACAGTTCCGGTAGCTGAGGAGGGGCCATTGAACCTGTTACCAAATAATTGTTCAGAGGATTCGAAGGCTCACTGCCGCTGAAATATGCAGATGATTTGTTGCCAGGAAACTTTGGAGGAGATTTCTGGGGTGACTTTGATGGTGACTTGTGAGGGGAAACAAAGGAGCGTATTATTGCAGTTGCCGACCGCTTGTGGCCTGGTGTCTGGGGAGTAACGGTGGTCATGGTGGTCATTGGGGTTGCAGCCGTAGGGTTATCCGGAAAGAAGGGGGGAGTGCTCGAAGGTGAAGCACGATAACAATTAAAAACACATGCAATTGCAACGACTAACAACGGGAGACAGTCGACGAAGGCGAGGAAGGAAAGGAGGAAAAAAGGGAAGAGAAAGGAAAGAAAGGAAAGAAGCAGAAGTAATGACAAAACAGTACGGTACAGAAGAGCAAAAAGGGGAGGAATTGAGTGAGACAACCACAACAATGACACGAGAGAGATGGGAGTCACGGGTTTGAGCAAGGAACAAGGTGGGAGAATGAGGAATTCAGGTGGAGGAGGAGCAGAAGAGGGGGATAAGTATGTAGGAGGCAGCGGAGAGGATTTGTCTTGTTTTATTTCACCTACCCGCAGCCATTATCCACACCTGAAAGAACCTTGAATGGCGCCCTCCGTTGTTTACCACTGAGCTGGCAACAGTTGGTGAGGCTCTTGGATGGTTGCTAGGGCAACAGAGTGGCCCACCTTACCCCCGCACCATGAAATTTGACGGATAGGGAAAGTTCTGGGGAAAACTTTCTTTGCTTTCCTGTCTGGTCTCCTGGAGCAACGGTGGCAGAGTGAAGCAGGGCAGGGGATATTGATCCAATTCGACCAATTCGACCGGGGGCTGTTTCCCTGAACAGGCTTTCTTTACTTTTTCCCATTCTCTCTTCCACTGCGCAGTTCTCGAGTACCGGTACCGGCATCCCTCATTGGTCATTGTTGGCTATTGACCTCCTGCGCCCTGCATCTCAACGCCTGTCAACTCGCCCATTCCCGACTTCCCCTTTCCATCTTTGTCATTTCATATCGAGCCATGCTGCTCAAAGCTATTTGGGCCGTCATCCCATTTCTGCAGATAAAGACCGTACAGTACATGCTGCATGCTGGTACCGGCACTCGAGCACTGTACGAGTACACAAGGAGATTCCAGCAAGCAACCCCTCCTCCGTCAGTCATTCAATTCAGACCAAGTAAACAATTAACTGAGAATGGGCCACCTTCCCTAATACGTGAATACCCAATACAATAGGACACAAAATAGGAGTTAACTCGACTGCGATTGTTGTTTATTTTTATTTATTTTGTTGGCCCAAGAGGGGATTGAGAAAGAGGAGGAGTTCCCCACATTCTCTCCCTCCACCCGCAAACCAGACTGCTGACAGTGCGGTGTTGGGCCACCGTCACACAAAACTGATCATAACAATACAAGGTATTTTCTTCATGTGTGTGCAACCCTTACCACAGTAGCGCATCACTACACATCACCTCAGCATACCAGGCACTGACTGTCGAGGACCGGTATCGCTCTGATTCTTTACAAAAGCCCCTTTAGCCTAAATTTTATCTTGTACTTTCTTTTTCCTCAATTACATTCCCCTATTCATCAGGATTACCGTACTCGACCTTGGTACTTGATCGTAGCTCGGGGCAACCAGATTCTTGAAGCAGTTATAGTGCCATACCGGTACCACCCACCAAGTACCGTACGGTACTCGAGTACCCACCCACAAGGCGTCAATCAGGCACGAACCACTGTGCCGGTAGTCTGTAGACTTTCAGGCCCTCGAGCGGGGTCATCAACCTTTGCAAGTGTATCATACATAAGGATATCTCCCCGAAACCGGCGCTCATCCATCCCCTATGGCCACCAGCTCACAACTGCCATCAAGCTACCAAACTGCCTATTCACCCACGGACTCCTTCACTTCGCCACCTCTCAGCCGAGTCCAGCGTGGCGCGAAAATTGTATTTCTCGGTGCTCCGACCCGCTCAGCAATACTCCATGCGAAATCGCCCAGACTCCTTAAAGACACCGAACTATTGGATGCTTTCCGGGATCGAAATAGCAACGGAACTGATGGTGATGTTGTCCCCACGCCAACCACAATCACCTCGGCAACAAGCGAGCATGCAGCCTGGCGGATACTCCCGTTGAAGAGGAAACGGCTACCAACTGGCTTCTCCCAACAGCCGGATCTGCCCACACCAATCATTCCACCAGCTGAACCTTGTGATGAAACATCATCCACGGAATACTCATCCTCCTCTGCCGCCCCGGCCAGTATCGGTAGTGAAGATCTCACCCATTCCTTTGCTGTTCATAATATTCCATCCTCTCCCGTGCACATTTCAACTACGGCCTCAGTCAATACCTCCGTTGTTACTACTACGGATGGCTCCTTCGCCTCCTTCACAAGTGATGCTGCCTTGAACTCCTGCATTCCAGCACTACCGCCTATCGGCATGCTTACAGACTTACGGAGTCTTCCCAACGCCCGGTACTTGACCTCAATCCAACCGCAAACAATGTCGATATCTACGGTCGTGGGAATAATATCCATCTCCCCCGTCCGGAATATAGTAACCAGGAGGTTCCATAAACCCTTAATATTCCAAACGCTCTTGGTGGGAGACGAGACCGCCGCTGGATTTAAGATTGACATCTGGATTCCTCTCACAACCACTACCCCGGCCAGCAGAGCCTTCAAAGAGACGGTCGACTCCCTCCGTCTTCAGGATATCATACTTATTGAAAACCTGGCTTTGGGCGTTTGGAACAATAATGTCAATGGGGCCACGTTAAGGAAAGACCGTACACATATCAAGCTAGTCTACAGACTTAATCGGTTCGGATCACGAGAACGAAGGAAATGGGGAAATGTCAATCTGCAGAGCGGAGGTGAGGACCTTGGATTAGAGAAGATCAGGAGGGTTGCGGAGTGGGCAGAGAACTTTGTTGATCCTGGGAGGGCAAGGAGAAATAAGAAGCCAAGAGAAGGCGCTGGAAATAACGAAGGGGAGAACGTCCTCGAGGATTGCGAGGAAGAGGAAACACAGTTACCAGACGATACCCAGTATTGATAAATGGGGGGGGGGGATTCGGTTTTGGCAGATAAAAATGTTCCCGCTGGTTGGGCTTGGACGGACACCCAGATCACCCGCTAGGCCTAATATGGCGAGTACGATAAGTGTTTGCGAGAGGTCATCCAGAGCAAGAGGCTTTCGGGAAAGGCGCGATTGTAGGTTCGGTCATACATAATCCTTTAAAACACTGTAATAAGCTTCTATCGTACCGCCTTGTAGAGAAGAAGTACTATCATGACTACGATTGCACAACCCATTCGCCGTTTGCGCTTCTGGGAAATGAAGAGGCAGGATGAGGTGAATACCAGTAGGCAGAGCTCATACTCGTATTACAATGTAGGTGGTTACAAACACATACCTACCGAATTTTCATGTCATAAACTACCGCGGCCATCGCACGAAGAAATTGTACCATTCGACAATCCAAGGATTTGATGCATATTCTACCTGCAGCTTAAAACTATCGTTCGCAAACTACCTCTCGGCTACCCAACCGGGAATGGAAGCGGCACTGGCAATGATAGCCTCTAACTTTATCATGCGGCAACGAGCGCAATGATTATCATGCATCATTTCCTCAGCCAAACACCATACAGTTATATCCCGTAGTCCACCCCCCACTCTCTACAATACACCAGAATCTCCCGAGCAACTCAGGATCTTTATCTATCATAATACCTATCATGAATACCCCCGCCCCACTACCGGTCATTATCAGCCCTGATATCCTCATTATAACTCGCAACAGCACGATCTGATATGATGCGTAAGAAATCTCTCGCATTGCATGGATAGATGACGCGTATAGCACTGACCGTACTACGGTATTCGCACAGTAACCACAAGGCTTAATTAAGAGAGGAAGTGGCACTTTTGGTAGGCTGTATCATATCATGGCACCAAATTACGCGGCATGACTGATACGGTGATAGGGGATTCCCTGGCGGCAGGGACTCCATCTGAGCAAATCCAGGAACAGGGCTAGGCTGGCTAGGTTTTGGCCGACGTGTGCCTTCCAGCGCAGTACTGTTACACTCACTTTGTAAGGCAGGGCGGAAGAAGAGCTCTCTGCTTAACCCACTTACTTACTCACTTGCCTCGTGGTTAATAATTCCCCTCAGCCTTCTGTCAAGTCTTTTACAAATCAAGCCCTTTCTCTCTCCTCTTAAGTTTGTTTACCCTTTCATTGCCTTCTTCTACAAAAGGGGGCCGACGAGGAAACCACGTTGCTAACAAACCCTTTATCGATACGTACCCGTAGCAACCCAACCGCATCCAACACAACACTGTCTCCATCAGATTGTCTCCATCAGATAACGGAAACTTCCCCAAAAAAGCACTTTATCGAACACCAAAAGAAAAGAAAAATGCCTTTCGGAGCACTCATTCGCCGTGGAACCTCGTTCTTCAATAACGGGAAATCCGTTGGCACCGCAACGAAAGATACTTTGTTTCCCGTCGTTTCCAAGGAGGTTGACGGTGAGGATTGCGACCACGATTGCGACCATTGTCCCGGTTATGGAAGGGCATTCGACAAGATTGGGATTGAGACAGGGGAGGAGCTGTGGGGTGGGATTAAGGGATTTGCCAATCACGTCATCGTAGCTACCGGCGAGACTGACTGGATTAGAGATGTGGAGGACATCAGTGGGTCCGTTATGCGGGAGCTCAAGAAGAAGAGTGAGATGTTGGAGCAGGGCGTGAGTCCTACCCTAATTACCTATCATTCACAGGACAATATTCACGGAAGGTCAATTTAACTAACCGGTGCTGCCGCTGTTCAGAGGTTAATGATTTCGGCTTCCAATTTGCAGCCGCCTCTGGAGTATCACTCTGCCCCGGAGGAAGGGAAACCACAACCTACAACTGTCATTGTTCTTCCTTCATTCACTGTTGTTGAGAATGTCAGTCCGAACGAGACTCCCGAGCTCATTAGACGATTCATTAACATTGGCCCGACAACTTCGACTCTTTTAAACCCCCCTCCGCTCACTCCCATGAGCCCCGTTTCTCCAGCTACCCCGTCGACATCTCTGGGCCTTCCCTTTCCATTCCCCTTCAGAACCGAACCCGGAGGTGAAAAGGAACCCGAAGTAGTGGAAGTCAAAGCTCCCTTTCCCGCTGCTAAACCCTCCTCCGAAGCCGCCAGCGCGCCCGCCGCAGAAGGGAAAGCAGAAGGAGAAGAAGGCACCGCAGAACCCTCCCCCCTCGACGACTCCTTCACGACCCTTTCCCTCGCGCCCTCCTCGACACTAAAATCCTACCCCTTCCCACATGCCTACCTAATCCTCATCTGCTCACACCGTCGCCGCGACGCGCGCTGCGGCATCTCAGCCCCCGTCCTGCGCAAGGAATTTGAGAAGCACCTACGCCCGCTCAACCTCTGGCGCGACCTCACTGATACCCGTGATGGCGGTGCCAAGGTGCTTTTCATCAACCATGTTGGCGGGCACAAGTACTCTGCCAACGTCATTATTTACAGGAAAGAGGATGGCCAGGGGATTTGGCTGGCAAGGGTCGCGCCGAAGCATATTGAGGGGATTGTCAAGTTTACCGTTTTGCAGGGAAAGATTGTCCATCCGGATATGATTCGTGGGGGGTTTAATAGGAGGGTTGGGGGAGTTAGCTGGTAGGGATTGGAGCAAAGTTTTGGGAAGGTGTTTTTGGCGGTGGGTGGGTGGGATTTTAAAAGTTTTTTTCTTCTTCCCCTCTTTTGGCTACATGGTACTTTAATAGAGTCCTGAGATACAGTGTCACCTCCTTGCTCATGTGCAATGCATACATACGTACATACTCGAGTACCTTAATATGTCAACTGTTTTTTTTTTTGGCTTTTTTTCCTTTTTGGCAGCCTTGCTATGATATCCTGTTTGTTTTGTTTACTTTGGGTTTTGCTTTTTAGCTTGCTGCTTGAGTACGGTTACCCTTGCTAACCACTTGCATGAGACTATCATGCCAGCACGAAAACCCGACATGCACAAATCATCATAGATATACTGTACTCTAACTTTTAGCGGCTCTTAATTTGTCTCTTTCTAGCTATACACACTCACTCATTTTATATACATACATACAATACAAACATTTCCATAACACAATAGGTACAGTAATGCGGTTCCATTCGAGGATGAAAGAATGAACAGAGCCGAGGATAACCCCCCCTGACTGGGTATGGCAGCGAAAACAAAACACTTATCGCAGAGTTCCTAGCGCGGCAGGGTGGTCCAACCTCGGTTAGAACTACGCTATTTCCCTAACTTAGCCCGACCAGCTCGCTGTCTGGTAGGCAGTTTTTTTGTCCTTATCCGACCGAGTCAGAATCGCGATTGCCGGTAGGGTCGAATTGATGAGTTCTATGGGAACTCCCGAGGAGGAGGAATTAGTCCAGGAGTTGAAGGAGTATACTTCCTGCGACGTGAGTTGGTTTTACCATTTAGTCTACCGTGCAATGGCTAGATACAAATGCTGACGTTTTAAAAGGTATCAGACGCACTGCTGAAACTTGGGTATTCTCATGGCGGATTTCTGTGCGATATTAGTACCCCCCCCCCCCTCTCCCTCCCCCCTCCTCCCTCTCCACACTGCTGACCCACCACCCCTAGCACCCCGCACACCCCTCCCCCAAACACCAATCATAGCCCCCGCAACTACGGTCCAGTTCGCCACAAAGTCAAACACAGCATTCCGTCCAGGCCCAACATGCACCGTGCCTCCGGCAGGAGCCCACTTCGCAGACCTAATAGCGCCTGGCCACGCCGTTGTGATAACACAAGAGAAATACACTTCCAACGCGCTCGTCGGCGGCCTCGTCGCGGCAAGGATGCGCAAGCTGGGTGCCCCGTTGGTGGTTGTGGACGGCCGAGTGCGGGACGTTCCAGAGTTGAAGCTTCCAGCGTATGCGCGTGGAACGAGCACTGTTGGCGCGGGGGCGGGGAGCAAAGTTGTGGGAGTGGGCGGGGAGGTGGTTGTTGCCGGTGGGGAGGAAGGAGAGGGAGTTAGGGTTAGCGAAGGGGATTGGGTGTTTGCGGATGAGCAGGGCGTGGTCGTTATCCCGAGGGCAGAGTTGGAGGAAGTGGTTGGGCTTGTGAGGGGGATTGCGCTGGCTGATCAGAAGGTTATGAGGGATGTGCTTCATGGGGGAGGGCTAGCGGAGGCTTTTAGGGAGCACAGGGGGTAGGACTGCAGATTGTCGTCAGGTCTTGGGATCGGCAGTAGAGGGGAAGGGAGGTGAATGATTGATGTGGGGGGTTGGGAGGGAAGTAAGGAAGGGGAGAAGATATGAAGAAAGGAAGAAGCGATGGAGGGGAAAGGGAGGGAGCTTAATCCAACTCCCCCTTCGCGCATCACTAATATACCAGAGTTTCTTCGCCCGCGTGATATGTTATCCCGACGAGTTCTCCCGGCCCAAACATCTTTGTTTCTGCCGCCCCCACCCCCCCCCCCCCCCCCCCCCCCCAAAAACGAAAAAAAAAAAAAAAAACAAAAAGAAACCCAAACACACAAACCA
>Ga0307507_10007475_pt1 | contig 15854 bp, 19 predicted proteins | sample 7_EM_MG_FD_207223 | JGI IMG/M metagenome (GOLD analysis project Ga0307507, IMG submission 207223) | Populus trichocarpa ectomycorrhiza microbial communities from riparian zone in the Pacific Northwest, United States - 7_EM | ecosystem: Host-associated > Plants > Roots > Unclassified | place... | reverse complement strand
CAGGGTCCTGACATGAAAAATATATTTCTACCAACAATGCAGGGTCCAGACATGAAAAATATATTTCTACCAACAACTCAGGGTCCTGGCATGAAAAATATATTTTGTAAAAGTGAAGATTTATAGGTGAAATATATATAAAATATAAATATACACCACAACTTTTAGTCACGTAATATACCTGGAGTTTACATGACTAATAGTCTGTTACCTATGGGTGACTGAAGTGATTGCTGACAACAACTACCCAAAGTGCAGGATTTCAAGATACTCGAGAAGCTCTGCAAACACTGGGAATCCTTTTCCACAATGTTCTCTTGCCATATATATGCATCAAATTTTCTCTTTCTGAACAGCTCATTTCACTGAGTGCAGCCACCCATATGCTCCTTGCAATGGCACACAAAGATAAAGCTGGAACAATGTTGGTGCCAACACAGCACCTCATGATCATGATAAAGAATGTCTGCTTCTGTGTCACAAAAGCCAAGATTGATGATCCAACCAGGTGCTTTGACATAATTCTTCTTGGAACAGACTGACTAGAGGGGTTTTTTCTTTTTTTCAATCCATTTAATTCCATTGGGGCCTAGCCCTATGTTGGAATTTACATACAGTTACTGTCTACTTGAGGGTCTGTCCACTGGGAGTGGTCTACTTGTCTGTAAGAGTGGGTCTGCCAGTGCAATGCATGGGATGTAATATGGCAGTGGTGGCCTGGTAGGATAATTATGTGGGGATTGGGTATGATGTGGCAATATAATGTAAGGTTCTGTTTGGTAACAAGAATGTGAGTGCATTCTCATTTTGATGGCAGCTGCATTATTCCCACAGACCAAATATAGCATCGACTTACTTAGTCACAGATCATCACAATCTGCCAAAGGTGCAGCATCATTTCTTTAAAATTCTGCTCCTTTTACTGTGAAATGACTGTGCAGGCTCTAGCTCATGCAAAACATGTCTGATTAAGACATTTTATAGCTTATTCTGACTGAATTTGTAATGTGGATGGGACAGTGTAACTTATATTTGAATCAGATCAAAATTTATTGCACTATCTTGTAAATAATGTGTTTTAAGAATATGTTGTATGTTCAAAATGCTCCTTTCTTCTGAGATGTGAGCTATTCATGTCTGACATGTATTTTGAGAGCCCAATGGCAAAATTTGAAGACAATTGTACTTGGATTCATGATGCTTTGTGGGGCACTTCAAATACATATGTGTTACAGCTTGTGAATTCATCAATCACATCACAAATCCAAGTCCAATTGTCTTCAAATTTTGTTGGACTCTCAAAGTACATGTCAGACAGAAATAGCTCACATCTCAGAAGAAAGTTTGTAATGCGGAGGGGACAGTGTACAAAATTTATTGCGCTATCTTGTAAATAATGTGTTTTAAGAATATGTTGTATGTTCAAAATGCTCCTTTCTTCTGAGATGTGAGCTATTTGTGTCTGACATGTACTTTGAGAGTCCAACAAATTTGAAGACAATTGGACTTGGATTCGTGATGTGATTGACAAATTCATGAGCTGTAATGCATATGTATTTGAAGTGCCCCACAAAGCATCATGAATCCAAGTACAATTGTCTTCAAATTTTGCCATTGGGCTCTCAAAATACATGTCAGACATGAATAGCTCACATCTCAGAAGAAAGGAGCATTTTGAACATACAACATATTCTTAAAACACATTATTTACAAGATAGCACAATAAATTTTGATCTGATTCAAATATAAGTTACACTGTACCATCCGCATTACAAATTTGGTCAGAATAAGCTATAAAATGTCTTAATTGGATGTGTTTTGCATGAGCTAGAGCCTGCACAGTCATTTCACAGTAAAGGGAGCAGAATTTTAAAGAAATGATGCTGCACCTTTGGCAGATTGTGACGATCTGTGACTAAGTAAGTCAATGCTATATTTGGTCTGTGGGAATAATGCAGCTGCCATCAAAATGAGAATGTACTCACAGTCTTGTTACCAAACAGACCCTAAGATGATTGAGAGTAATCGTAGTGTAGGAGCAATATGAAGAAAGAAAATGAGAGGAAAGAAAGGGAAAAAGAGTGAATGCATGAGAGGTGGGAACAAAATGGCAGACTCTCACAAGGGAAGGGTCTGAGGAATGAGTGGAGCAAGGGTGAGGTTCTTAGCCATTGTCAGGGTCTGAATAGGCAAGGCTGCCATATTGTTCTGTGAATCATTGTGTGCCTGTGATGAATTCGAACAGGTGGGGTAGCATTTTCAGGTCTGATAACACTTTTGTGATGGATTTGATTTCTTGGTGAACTGCCCTTCTAAACTTGGTGTGCTGCTCCTCATAGGCTGGGCACTCCTGTAGGTAATGTTTGATCATCTTGTTCACTTGTTCGCAGCCTTTGCAGAGCAGTGATTCTGCACGTTTGAACTGGTGGAGGTATTGATTTAGTGGTATGTGACATGTTCTGAGCTGTATAAGCAGGCTTGCATGGCATCTTGGTAGCTTGGTTATCATTCAGTGGAACCTCACTGATGGCATTGTACTGTTGATGTGAATGGCTCTTTGGTATCTAGGGCTCTTTGCAAAGCTGCTGATGACCTGTCTTCTTCCCTGTATGCCTGACACATGGCTGCTTTGCTCTGTAGGAGTCCTTTCACTAGGAAGGGTATCCTGTTTGATGTGTTGTTGTGAGCCCCTTGTGCTGCTTTCTTTGCCTCTTCATCAGCTCATTCATTGCCTGGTATGCCTTTGTGTCCTGGGACCCAGTTTAGCATGAGTTCCAACCACCTGTGTCTCTTGATGACCCTCTGATAACTCATGTGAATCTTGTCCACAATATACAATCCCTGTGCTGGTTTCCCTGTCCCTGTTGAAGTGATGGGTGCTTGGTTGTCCACCCCCATCATTGCTTCCACCCACTACCCATCCTGTCTCCCTCCATATCAGCTCCAGCCCCAGCATCATTGCCATGCATTCTCCTTCATAAACTGTGTGTTCCCCCAGCATCCCAAGGTAGTATCACAGTGCCTTCACTGGCCTGAACCCTCTATACAACACTGCTGCTGCTCCCACCCCTCCTTTGTAGCCCGATCCATCCGAAGAAACCCTAATATCTGCCTCATTATGTAGTTCCCTTGCCTCCACTTTTTTCTTGTCTTCTGGTATGACCATGGTTATTGCTGACTTCCAGTGTGGATGCTTCCTCACAGGTGGTATTTTCTTGACCTCATCTGGGTGCATGCAGAGCATCGCCATTATGTTGTGGAGTGGTGACAGCAGTTTCTTGACATGTTGATGCACTTCCCTTCTGGCAGCCTTGCCAATTGGGTTCATCTGAGGTAGCATTGCAATCCATAGCACTGTGCTGTGGCATATCTTTCAAAGGTGCTGTTCCAATGGTGTGATGTCTGCATGTGCAAGGAGCAGGTCCATTGGTGTCATTCATAGTGCACCTGTTATCTGTATTGCTGCCTGTCTTAGCACCCTCTCCATTCTCCCAATGAACCCCATTGTCCCCCTGGTCTGTTTCCCATTATCTCTCATCACCAGTGGTATGCACCATATGTCCTCCACATAGAGCATGCTTGGCAGAGCCACCCCATACAACATTGCCCTCATAAACTCCCCCTTCATGCCTTTGCAATCTTAGCCATCCTCTTGAACTGTGTGACCCATTTCATTCCTTTCGCCAAGGCATGTGCTGCCTGCTCCTTAAACCATAGTTCTTGGCCCATGATGAGCCCCAAGAACTTGTGGCTTTCAACTGGTCATATGGTGTACTGTCCAATCTTAATGTCTGGCCTTGTTTCTGGCATCGTTCTCCTGTGATTCCTGGGGTCCTTCCTCCTTCTCCTTGAAAAGCCAACATATCCGAATTTGTCATAGTTGTAGGTTGCACCCTGTGTGTGCACCCACTCCTTTGGTCCCCCAGGCTGGTTGAAAAGGGCCATCACATTCTCCACCACCTGTTGCATTGTCCCACCTTCTGCTGCCCCCATCGAGTCATCTACAAAACCTCCCCCTATCTCCCCTTTCTTGCCCCTCGATCCTTCTACCTGTCCAGCATTGTAGTGATTGTAGAGATACATTGATAGAGTACAGCCTTGATATAAACTGGTCTTGACTGCAATGGGGTCTGATTGAAGTCGTTGAAGCTGATGACCGTTTTTCAACCTGTCATTTTGCATGTAATCCAATCAGTATATTCCTTTGGGATCCCCCTCATCCTCATGTTGTGTACCAGCCTCCTTACAGCTTTGCTTGGGAAAGTGCTCTTTACATCAAGAAATAAGGCGGCCACCACCTTCTTCCTCCTCCATGCGTCCATAATGAAATTCACCAGGATGTGAATTGAGTCCATCGCTGATCTTCCTGGCCATCCAGCAAATTGCAATTGGGGAAGGAGCTGGTGCTTCTCTGTGTGATATTCTAATGTCTCCTTGACACATGCTGAGAGTACCTTTGTGATCACATCCAGCAGTGCTATAGGCCAATAGGCATTGGGTATCATATAGTCTGTTTTGCCTGACTTTCTGAGTACCACCATTTTGAACTCTTTCCACATGTCAGGGTAGATGTGTAGACTGAATGTTGCCCTGAAGATTGGTCCTAGGTATGGTACCAGCTGGTCCACACACTTGATCAGCACCACATTCACCACATCACTTAGCCCTGATGCCTTGTATGGCTGCAGTCTTCTGATGGCCCTAAGAATCTGCTCATCACATATCTGTTTGAACTCAAATACTGGCATGGGGTACTGGGGTTCCTGTTCACCCTCATCATGCACTGGTTGGTCTTTGAAGAAGGTGGCATGAAGTGTTTTAAAGTCCAGTCTGGTCCAGTTTTTTACTTCAAAATGAGGCAACTGGCAACTGCAACCAGTCTAAACTGATTCAGATATTGAGGGACTGAAACCGGACCCTTAAAGACCAGTCCTAATTGGTCCAGACTGGTTGCAACTGGTCTTTTGTTGTAAAATTTATTGTATTAAATAAAAAAATTATCACCTCATGTACATTGCATACATAGAGATTTTAATTCTCTGTAGACTGATTAAAAATTTAAGCAATTCCATCAAGATTTGGCTGAGATATGGAGAATACAGAAAGAATATACATTTGAATTGCAGTTTTTAGTTTGTAGTTGCAATTCAGTTGGGATGTTAAATAGATAAAATTACATGGTACAAATGATTAAATGTGTTGTTGTTATTTTTATGATGTCATATAGCTGTAGGTAAAATAATTATAGGTCAGGTAAATTTACAACAAAATATGCATACAAAAATGTTTTTGGCCATATCTCAACCAATTCTTGACCATTTTTGATGATTCAGGGACCGAAAATTAAGTAAATATGTGTGTGAGTAAGGTCCAACATGTGACGGGACAAAAGACCAGTTGCAACCAGTCTAGACCAGTCTTTTTCAGTTTTTAAATATCTACAAAAACATGGCAACTGGCAACTGAACTGACCCCAAATGTGGGCAACTGCAACTGGAAAAAGACCAGACTGTGGTTCAGTCCAGTTCAGTCCTATGTACATTTCCAGTCCTTTAGACTGGACTTGTGAACACTAGTGGCATGTAGCAGCTTGCTCTTCTCCTTGTTGTCCTGTACCTCTCATATGACCCTTCCATTGCTCTTCTCCTTTAGAGTAGGCATCTTGATCTGCCCGCCATCTGAGCCTGGTGTGGAAATGAACCAGTTAGTGTCCCATATTGATTTTGCATTGACACCTTCTAGCCAGTCCATCCAGTAGTCCTTCTTCATCATTTTGATGAGCTCAGAGTACTTGTTCCTTGCCCATCTTGCATCCTCATGGCTGGGGTGCATTGGGTGGTTTCTGTATCTGTACACTTTTTCCCCAGCTCTCCTAGCCTGTGACCTAGCCAAGTCGAGGTCCTTGGTCCACCACTGTTTGGAGTGGGGTGATGGCTTATGCCTTGGTACAACCTTCTCTATCGTATCAAAGATTGCCTTGGTGAGCCCACCCAGGGCATTGTGGAATTGATCTTCATCATCTATCTGCTGGGGATCAGGTATCTTCCCAAGGTTCTTGATCAGGTCTGTGATGAAAACTTCCCACTCCACAGCCCTGTAGTTGAAGCTATGTGAGTGAGCAGCCCCTTTCATTGAGAAGTCCATAGTTGTGTGAATGGGGAAGTGATCTGCCTTTGGTGGGGTCTCCCCTGGCACTGTAGCACACTGTGTCACCCAGTCTTCTATACCCTGACTGCAGAAAACATTATCCAGTCTTGTGTAGTTGCCTTGCACATTCTTGATGGTGGGAATGCCCTTCAGTAGCACCATTTCCATCCCTCTACTTGCCACCAATTCTATAAGCTCCTCCACTACATTGAGGTTTGCTCTTGTGAAGAGCCCTACATTAGCATTGTCAGGGTGGTGACTGTTGAAGTCCCCCAGCCATATATCCCCCTCCTCTGCTCCCCTCTCTTCACCACCTCTCATTCTTCTCTGTGCCTCTCTGTCCTGTCACTTGAAATGTGTCTTGAGGGTCTGAATTGTTCTCAAGTGGGTGCAATCGTTGTATATGTTCAGCCACCCATTTGGTCCTGTTAGTTGTATTGCTGTGACATCCTTGCTTGCAACTTTGATTTGCCTCCATGCATCTGATGAGATCCTACAGTGAATGAGTATCAGCAACCTGGTCACCTCCCCTTCCCATACTTCTGCATGGGTGGATGGATATACCACAGTCCAGACCCCCATTGCTCTTGTGATTCCCCTGAAGTTGAAGTGCGGTTCTTGTATGCATACCAGATCATATTTGTCCTTCAATCCATTCAGTAGCATGTGTGTGGCTATAAGCGATTTTCAGATGTTTTGCTGCCATATTCACACCTTCATAATCCCTCTGGTCTCTTCAGAATTTTGTGTGATGTTTGTCTGGAAGCTACTCAAAGCTACTTGTTGGAGTTGTGCAACACTTGCATTGATCCCCCATATAGATCCCTATCCACCTGTGCCCGTTCCCTTTCCACCTCTGCACTGGTGAACCAGTCAGTTACCTTAGTCTGTTGGTCTGATGGCATAGCCCTGGCTTGGCTTGACGTCCTGCTCCTTGCAACCCCCTTGTTGTGGCTCTCTGGTCTTCTCACCTGGCTCCTGTTTGTGGCTGCTGGTGCTGTGTCTGGACCCCTTGTCTTGCTTAGTGCTCTAGCTGGCTGACTACCTTGTACTGTGACTGCACCCTGCATGTTCCTTGCCTGTTGCACCCTTATGTCTCCCATTGTACCCACTTCTAGCTTGCCTCCCCAGCCATCATCTCTGTGCCCTCTCTCCTTGTATGCCCCATGTTGGAGGTTACCCCTCCAGTAGTTCAATTTTGCCTCTTCCCCATCCTGGTTTTGTACCCATGTCCATTCCTCATCCCCAGGATAGTACTTGTATCTTGTGTCTGGTTGTCCTTCCATTAGGTTGTCCTTATGTCTCAGGAATACCAGGCACATCCTGTCCCAGGATGCATGGTTGCAGTTCCTCCTTTCATGTCTGCAGTTCATGCAGATGAACTTGGCCAGGTCCCTTACTGGGCACTTTGCTGTAGTATGTGTTGACAATGCACACATTCCACATTGCTCCAAAGAGTCCTTGCAATTCTCCACAGTGTGGCCTCTCCCCAAGAACTGGCACTTGAAACATCTCCTTGGGTCTGCTTCCAGCTTCCTCACCCTTAGCCTCTGTCCATTGATCACCACTCCCTCCCTGATCATCACATTCGCAACCATCCTGTTTGTCATAACCAGGATGAAGTGTGCATACTGCTGTCCTTGCTTCCAATGCTGGGGGTTCTTCATCCATTTCATTCCTGCCTCCATTCCTCTCCCTGCTCCCACACTATCCTCCACTGCTTCCATAACCTCCTTATTCCTATCCCTCATCTCCATCAGCATGTACTGCACCACAACCTGAAAACTTCTGTCTTTAATCTGTGCTGATCCCCCAAAGCTTCCTGTGAATAAGCCCCCTTACATCCTTCTTCTTCAACCAGTCAGCTGCCAACTCGCTATCCATCTTGAGCACCATGCCTCCATTCCTGAGCTTCTTTGCTGCCACAAACTTAGTCCCTGTCAGTTTGTCTGATGCCATGAGTCCCATCCCATCAAGCGCAAGGTTGGCCTTTTCCACCAGCTCCCTGTCTGTCAAACCATTTGCCACTGTCTTCACCCCTTCAATTCCATCCAGTAGTACCTGCCTTCTGCAGTGTTCCTTTTGCCATTGCCACCTGATGCTCCCTTTCCATCCCTGTACTTGTTTCCCTTGCTGTCATAGATGCATAGGATGGTCTGGTTGTCTGCCAATCTGCTGTTGCCCTTGGTGCCTCCCTCAGTTGTGCAAACTCTCCTTTCAGCATTTCCCTTGTTTCCCCAACCACTTTCTCCTCCACCACCCTTGTGATCTCTGTTACTGTCCCCTGCATGATGTTGCCAATGATTTCTTGAATGTCTGCTATCACCAGTGAGATTGCACTTGTGATTGCATTCACCACAGTCTCTGCTAGGTTCTCCATTGCTAGCACATCTAGGCAGAGCATAACTGCCCTTATCCCACTGATCAGCATCTCCATGCTATCCCCTGTGTTCCCCTCCACTAGCTACATTAGTGTGCACACCAGACTACCTGTTGTGAACACCTTGTCCTCAATCACGAGATTTCAAGCTTCCAGCCAGTCCCTGGCCTCCTGCATGTTTTTCAGATCCTTTCTAGATTCCAATATCATGGTCATCCTGGTTTTGAGCCTGTCACTTCTGCACATCTGTTCAGCCCCTGTACTAGCTGTCTGTGGTGTGACTGTTCTTGTGGTGTTCACAGTCGTTTTTGGTACTTGTTTGAACATATGTATAAGCTCAGTAGTGAATAGATGTTAGAATTAGGTATTAGAGATAAGTTAGCTCCTAGAGTTCTCCCTAGAGTTGTCCAAAATGGCCAGCTGTCCCCTTGCCGTTCAGGGTCCTAGAGGTGCCAAATCGAGGTGTTGGTGGTTGTTGGTCAAGGAGCTCTCCCAACTAGAGGAGTTGTTTGGTATTCTCCAGACAATGGTTGGGAATGATTCCAGCATTGATATCCATCAACTTGTTCTGCATCTAGTCAGCACAACAGAAGTATCCAGTATTCTTGCTCAACATCCTGAATGGGACCAGTCTCCATGTTGGATGAAACTTCCAACAGTGTCAAGGGAAGGTGTTGTGGTTCACAAGAATGTTGACCATATCAAACCTGCATCTTGGGAAGGTGATGTCACAGTCATGAATGTTAACCTAAACACCTGCTGGATGCTTGGTCAACAAGAAGTAAGAACCTCAGTCAAGTACTTACTCGATACCACAACTTGATCAAGTTCTTCAACAACTTGAATCAAAAAATAATCCTGACATTAATATGCTTCAGCCATTTGGAGAACACATTGTACTTACACAACATGATGCAGAGGATTATGACAATACTGCAGAAGACTTTGAGAGTGGTATTTTGGGAGATTCAATGGCTGCTCCTCAACCACACCCCTTGGAAACTGATCTTGAAGATGCAGCAGAAGAAGAAGAGCTGGTTGAAAAATATAACCCTTTCTTTGAGCATAACAGTGAGCAAATTTGGAAAGGCTGTTACCTCAAAGATCTCTTCAAGGCCCTCAAGATCGACTCAAACATTATGCAGACATTCCTAGGTATGCTATTAAGCATAAATTCTGAATGGATACTGTTGAATCCAATAACCTCAACCTGAACTTGCCTGCGATAAAAATGGATTTTCCACTTGCAAGTCTTTTGAAGTGCGATGGGTGTCGTTGGGCTTGCATTGGAGAGGTTATTGATATAATCTTTGATTCAAAATCTGCTGACTGTCTTTCTGTCAACCTCTTATCAGAGCCATCCACATTTGTTCAGTTCCAGCTGCTTTATCTCATACCAGCTACAATCGAAGATGATCCAGACCTCAAAAATGATCAGCATTGGTCTACCAAATGAGGATCAACATATCAAGTACCCAGACGACTTGTTGAGCCTGTTAACCCTGAAATATGCACCAAAACACCATGTAAACCCTTTTATCTGTTTGATAGCCAGACATTGCAGGCTATTGGTTCGCTTTTGCTGGAGCATCTGACACATGAGGATGGGAAACATATCCCTAGTGCTTGAAAGTCCAGTCTTTTGGCCCAAAATGAAAAGACTGAGACCAAGACTGATCCACACATTTTCTAAAACCTCAAAAGACCAGACCAGGACTGGAAAAGACCAAGACTGCAGTCTTTTTCAGTCTTGGTCCAGTCTTGGTCCAAACTGGTTACAACCAGTTCAAGACCGGTTTTTCAACTACATATGCAATAAATTTTGCAATTGTGAGCCACTACATTTATTGCCATGCTTCTTAGCATTTAAACAAGTGCAAGAATGTTAAATTATGTTGAGAATTGATGTATATACAAAATTACTCAGGTACATCTACTATTTGCATGAAATATTTTACAGTTTTGAGAATATCTTCATCAGTCTTTGTCCTAAAAATATGATCTTAGGTGTGTTTTGAAGGGTAATTATAGGGTTATAAAAGACTGGTCTTAACTGACAAGGCCAGTATGCCATAACCAGTCTTTTTGCAGTCTTGGAATCTCAAAAGTGAAAGACTGAGACTGCTGGTCCAGTCTTTTGTGGTCTTGGTCCAGTCCAATTGCAGTCTTTTTTCAGTGTTGGGACTGGACTTCCGAGCACTACATATCCCTGAGGTGGAATGTTCTCCATGTTTCCCTTATGTTGAAGAAACAGGCAAGTCCTCCCATCAATTCTCTTGATTCTTAGTTTACATTGAATTTGCACTCTACAGGCAAGGCTTGCTTCCTTTGCGAGGACAAGGCCAAAGAGCAAGAATTGCTGGAGAAAAGGCAATGCTTGTACTGTCAGGTTGACCTTCTCAAGTCAGGTCAACAGGTTCTTTAACATATGGCTGTGTCCTAATTCAGCACCAGCTGTGTGGCGATACAACATGCAGTATCATCTTTGTGCTCACCATGCTTATGTGTCCCTTCCAGAAAACCAAGCCATCTGGAAGATCAGAAACTCTGAGAAAGAGGGTTTGAGGAAAGTCTGGGCTGATCAGAAAAAGGTTAAGAAAGCAGGAGCATCAAAAAAGACAATGGGCACACCTCTCATTGTATCAGCAGCACATAGTTCATGTTTGATGTTACTGTAAGTTAATGCTTGGAAGTCCAGTCCCAAGACTGAAAAAAGACTGCAACTGGACTGGACCAAGACTGCAAAAGACTGGACCAGCAGTCTCAGTCCCTCAGCTTTGAAATTACAAGGCTGCAAAAAGACTGGTTATGGTGGACCAGTCTTGTCGGTTAAGACTGGTCTTTTGTACCTACCTAATGACCCTTCAAAACGCACCTAAGATCATATTTTTAGGCCAAAAACTGACAAAGATATATATAAAACTGTAAAATATTTCATGAAAATGGTAGATGTACCCAAGTATTTTTGTATATACATCAGTTCTCATTGTAACTTAACGTTCTTGCACTTGTTTAAAAGCTAAGAAGCATGGCAATAAATTTACAGACTCACAATCACAAAATTTATTGCGTATGTAGTTGAAAAACCTGTCTTGGACCAGTTGTAACCAGTTTGGACCAAGACCAGTCCAAGACTGAAAAAGACTGCAGTCTTGGTCTTTTCTGATCCTGGTCCAGTCTTTTGAGGTTTTAGAAAATGTGTGGACTGGTCCTGGTCTTGGTCTTTTTGTTTTGGGCCAAAAATTGGACACTTGATGCATTTTTTTTTTTGTGTCAAATTTAAGTCTATCAGGGCAAAGCCCCACATCAGACCTTACATTTTTGTAGACTACCTAAGGCCCCCAGTGCCTGATACCTGACCCCCCCAGACCATCCCTTGCACTGATGAGGGCATGCCCAAGGTGATCATTCCCCCACTCAGCCTGGCAGGGAAACACCATTTAGGGATGTGTCTTTGGCAAGCAGGGTAGTCGTGTAGCTGCTTTACTGTGCAATCCATCAGTCTTGAGTTTCATCTGCCAAGTACCCAACCACATTGCAATAGGTACAGTCATATGGGACAAGCGTGAACAAAGTGAAAATAGAGGTTTTGAATATGTTGCTGATATCTTGAGTGAATGATTGATAAACTTTGGGCTAGCATGCATTGATGTGAGCTTAATGTCTGCATGACTGAGATGCAGGTAAGAGAGGTAGAAGGGGGGTTTGAGGGTGAGCCCACTGGCCGAAAGCCAGCTTTACTGTCATTGCTCCTTGCTTTTGAGGTAGAATCTGTAAAATGGGGTGCTACCTATCAAGCTTCTTTGGGTTCGAGGTGAGATACGTCACCTATAGAGTCTCCTAGCATGTTCTTGAACCTTGCCATTCTTCCCACAAATTTTAGCAGCTCTTTGATCCTTTCCAACTCTAGGATGCCCTGGAGATCCCTCAAGTAGCAACCTAGGGCTCTATCCATGTCATAGCACTCTGCTGTGTATGCTTGACACTTGAACAAGTAGTGTACTGCCATCTCTGTGATTGTCAGCCATCCCCTATCAAAGCATGACTCACATCACCTGGTGCCTGACTTTTTGATGCAAAAGAGGTGACTGTTTAGTGGTACATGTCCTGTTCATACACTGCATGCAAGCCACTATAACTTTTGACAAAAGATTGTAAAATTATGTTAAAATTGAGAATTATTATAAAGAAATTATAAAATTTAGGATTTTTTCACTATTACTTTACAATGTTTTCAACAAAGATATTGTGACTTGCATCCAGTGATAGTTGTGTTAGCAAGCTTGTTTGCGATCTGGAGAGCACTTTGCTGATTTTCTGAAACTTGTTGAATGGGAAGTCCTTATCTATATGTTGGAATCTTGCATATCACGGTGAGGTCTTCATGTCTCCAGCCATTTGATTTTCTGCTTTTCTGTGAACTCTTGCTTGACTGCTGTGGCACTGGTTGGTAGGTGCTTTTGGAGGATCAGTGGTAATTCCTCTGGTGGGTTTGAGTCTCCCTGTGCTGCCTTCTTCGCTTCCTTGTCAACTCTCTTGTTTCCTGCTACTCCTTCATGTGCTGCTACCCATTTTAGTGTGAACTTTGTTGTGCTAGGGGTATTAGTTCCATCTTTCATGATGTCTGTTAATCTCAGATACTCCAGCACCAGGTACTGCCCCAGCCCTGTTTTCCTTGCTCCCATTGCCTTGATGAAAGCCTGACTGTCCATGTAACTGGTTGCTTCTGACTTTCCTACTTCCAGCTGTCCCTGTAGCATCCAGGCTGCAAGTATTGATCCTACCACCTCTCCTTCAAATATGGTGTGCTTCTTTAGTGAACCTAGATGAAATCTTAGTATCTTTACCAGTTCTTCAACCCCTTTCCTATAGAATACTGCAGCTGCCCCTGTGTTCCCTTCGAACCCCAAGCCATCTGTGTATATTCTTATCTCTGATTCATCTTTTCCTTTGTCGTTAATCAATTCTTCTTTTGTTTCTGCGATGGTGGTCATAAAGTCCCTCTTGTAAGTTGGCAGCCAGGGATCTGGCATGATTGTTTCGAACTGTCTCAGTTTGAACTTGATGCATACTATCAGCAATGAAGAGGCAGATGTGCATGAAGAGGAATTGGATAATGTCAAAGAAAATGAGGGGGCCGAGGAAGAAACAAGTTCAATTACCACCACAGATGAGAATGACAAGGCATTGAGGGATGAATTCTTTTCATTTGATGTTGATGCTGCTCCTGCTGATGCAAATATTGTATTCCTGGAGGACAGGGAGCATGGTGATGCTGATCAGGGAACCAAATCAATGATGGACATCAACACTGTGAACCCAAATGTTGAAATTTGTAAGTTCCCAACCACACATATTATTATCAGACAATGACTCACCTGATTTTATGATCCTATTCATGCAGCAGCATATGAGTAACCATACAGTCTTTCCCATCAATTCAGAGCAAAGTGTGAGTCTCACCAGTGTTGCAATCCCAACTGCTGATGTTCTTAATGGTGTGGGTAACAAGATCAATGATTCAAAGCCCAATGAGGAAGGAGGCCATTCAACTCACAAACGGGGAAGGCCAAAGGTGGTAGTCTATGAATGTGTTTGTGGAGAAACAGTCACCCCAGTGGATATTGAAGCAAAGACTGGTGTGGTTGAATGCAAAAAGAAAGGCTGTGAAACAAGATGGGTTAGTACATTTTCATTATGATGGCCACAATATTTACTTACTTCTTAATGACAGTTTCACCTTGGTTGTACAGACCCAAAGCTGGACTATCCTGTCAATAATTGGAAGTGTAAAGGGTGTGGGGAAGATGAAAGACCTCAAAAACGATGCTGGTGAACTTGCATTGAACAGATTGTCTTTGCCTGGCAAAAGCCAAGATCAAAATTACTATATATATGGATATATATTCCCACAACAGTTAGTTAGTCCAACATACATTGGCCTTAACAAAAAATTCGACCCCATATCAGATTTTTTTTTAGTGTCACCCCCTTGGTTTCAAGTATTTTAAATAGTTTAGTTGATTGAAATCCTTCTATAGTTGTTTATATTGAATGTACCACCACAAACAACAGAATATGTTATTTCTCTGCTTTATACCTTTCCGATACATTTAATTTTAAAGAAAACGGCCCAGTATTGAGCTCATAACAAGTGTAACAAGATTGCAGGCAGCATGGAGTCAAACCTAAAATAGGCGTGGTTGATCCAGGAACCGTGGTGACCATACCGTTCTGTACCGTATTTGGTATAAACCGCGGTTTTCATATGGTCGGTTGCTAGTCCTTATGCAATGGCAGCAATGCTGAAATGAAATCAGGAACACAAGAAATTTTTTACTAAAATTTTTAGTGGGCCAGTGCGCAGATTACTGGTTGGCGCCCATTATTTTTCTTCCCTTGTCCAAAGTCTGAGTTTCATGCTTTCCTTCTTCAACTTTGCCTCCTCGTTGGAATTACCTCGAGTTCTCCTTCGTGTTGCAGGTTCACTCTCCCATGTTCTCTGTGTGCGGCCTGTAGTGGTGCGCACCGTACCATAACGGTAGACGGCCATATTGTAGTCAATGAAAGAGGCTCACGGTACGGCACGGCATAACACTGTGCCGTACTGTATGCCATAGGAGGACGACGCCGAGCAATGGGAAGATGCGGGAAATCCGGCCTGACTGCGGAAATAGCATCAAATAGAGAATCCAAACCCAAACGGGATGGCTTGAGCCTTGACCAGGCAATATTTGACATAGCCGTAATTGCACCGTAGATATACGGCCGCAAGTCTTGATGAAAATATGGCTCACGGTACGGCACGACAACGGCTCATGGCCGATGCTTCACCGTAAATACGGCGACGGTGCGCAGCCCTAGCGGCCTGAGTCACTCCTGACTCCTTCCTCCTGTCATTATACATCATCTGGCATGGCCCCTACTTCTGCCCTTATATTACGGCTCTTGTTCAGATTAAGGTAAATGCGAATAAAACAATTCGACAGATGCTTATTGGACAGGAAACAGGATCCAGGTGCAGAATACAGTCGTGGACAAGCAAAGTCAACAAGTCGGGTAGTCTAGGAACGGCTCGATAAAACTCTAGATCTGGAGAGGTACACCTTCTGCAAATGGTTGTGACTGCAAAAAAAACGAAATGCTTGGGCATTTCAGATATTCTACACTGTAAAATTTGTAGCCATGTAATTAGAAATATGTCACCTTGCTTGTCAAGGTCTATTTGCACGGTCATAATGAAGTGTAGTAGATCGCTCTAGAACTGTACAGCATGTTGTATGGTTGGGTTAGCCATCAAAGCGTACCTCACCAAGGTCATATCCAT
>Ga0307507_10007474_pt1 | contig 15856 bp, 8 predicted proteins | sample 7_EM_MG_FD_207223 | JGI IMG/M metagenome (GOLD analysis project Ga0307507, IMG submission 207223) | Populus trichocarpa ectomycorrhiza microbial communities from riparian zone in the Pacific Northwest, United States - 7_EM | ecosystem: Host-associated > Plants > Roots > Unclassified | place... | reverse complement strand
GCTGGGTGTACGACGACCCGCGTGGCGCCGCGCTGCTCCCCCGCACGTACGGAATGCATGCCTTGATCGAGGTTCCGCCCAGCGCGACCCGGCTCGCCGGCGTCCTCACCGTGCAGACCGAGGTGACCGGCGGAACCCTGTTGACCGCGTCCATCGAGTTCAGCGAGCCGTTCGCGGCCGCCGCCCCGGCCGGCGCGGCGGTCCATCTGTGCCTGGCCGCCGACGTGGTCGGCTACAGCCGGCATGGCAACGCCGTCGCCGAGGAGCTTCAGCGCGACCTGGTCGAGGTGCTGGCCCAGGCCCGGCAAGCGGCCGGCGTCACCGAATCCGACGTCCGCACGCAACCGCAGGGCGACGGCCAGTTCTCCGTGCTCCCGGCCGGCATCGACGAGTCGGTGGTGATCCCCCGGATGATCGCCCGGCTCGGCGCGGGACTGCTGGATCGCGACCGGGGCCGCGCGGCCGAGGAGCGGATGCGGCTGCGGGTCGCGCTGCACCGGGGGCTGGTCAAGGAGGCGGCCAACGGCTGGATCGGCACGTCCGCCATCGCCGTTCATCGCATCCTCGACAGCCCGCCGCTGCGCGCCGCGATCAAGGAAAACCCCGAGGCCGCGTACGTCCTGGGCCTGCCCGATGTGCTGTACCAGGACGTCATAGCGCACGCCGTCGAGCCGCCGCTGCCCGCCGATTTCCGGCCGATGACCATGGCGCTGCCGGAGAAGGACTTCGTCGAGCAGGGCTGGGTCATGATCGGGGCGGCCCGATGACGACGCTGTACGCGCTGCTGGTCGGCATCGACCACTACACCGCGCCGGACGTGCCCGACCTGCGCGGCTGCGTCCGCGACGTGGGGAGTGCGAACGCCTACCTGGCCCGGACGGTCGACGAGTCCCGGCTGCGCGTCAAGACCCTGCTGGACGGCGAGGGCACCCGGGATGCGGTGGTCGAGGCCATCCGCACGCATCTGGGGCAGGCCACGCCGGAGGACACGGTGCTGTTCTGGTTCAGCGGGCACGGGTCGTCCGCGCCGTGTCCGGAGTGGGCCTGGTTCGCCGAGCCGACCGAGGAGTTGCAGACGCTGGTCTGCGCGGACAGCCGTACCCGGGACGTCCCCGACCTCTGGGACAAGGAGTTGTCGGTCCTGCTCGACGACGTGGCCCGGCACGCCGCCCACACCGCCGTCGTGCTGGACAGCTGCCACTCCGACGGGGCCACCCGCGAGCCGTCCGACGACTGGACGTCGGTGCGGAACGTGCCCGCGGCCGCGCCCCGCGGCCGCGCCTCCCTCATCCCGGAAATGATCCGCGCCGCCGCCGGCGACCGGCCCGAGCACATCGCGATGGCCGCCTGCCGCTCGACCGAAAGCGCCCGCGAGACCGTGCTCGACGGGCGGGTCCGCGGCGTCTTCAGCTGGTCGTTGCTGCGGGCCCTGGACCGGCTGGGTCCGCTCGCCACCTATCGCGAGCTGGCGGCGGCGGCCCGCACTGAGGTGGAGCAGCGGATCACCGGCCAGACGCCACAGCTGCGGCCGGCCGCCTCGGCGCTGGCCGATCACCCGTTCCTGTCACCGCTGGCCGGCCGGCCCGGCGCGAGCATGCGGATGCGGTACCTACGCGGCGACTGGGAGATCGACGCGGGCGCCGTGCACGGGTTGCCGGCCGGCGGCGGTCTCCGCGTGGGCGTTCGCGGCGGCCCGCCGGCGCAGGAGGCGGCGGTGACCGACGTGCAGGCGCACCGCTCGGTGGTCGAGCCGGCCCCCGGTTGGGCGCCGGAACGGGACCGGCAGTACCCGATGGTGGTGACCCGTGTGCCCATGCCGCGCGTCACGGTGTCGGTCAGCGGGGCCGACCCGGAGGCGGTCGGCCGGCTGCTGCTCGAACTCCGGACGGCCGGGCCGGCTGGCGGTCCGTCGCCGCATGTCCGCGACGTCGAGCCGGGATCGGCCGATCTGCGGGCCGAGGTCGACGTGTGCGGGATGGTCCGCCTCTCCGACCGGCACGGCCACCGCCTGGCCGAGGTCCGGGCCGAGGAGGCGGTCGGCGCGATGGAGCACGTCGCCCGGTGGACCCTGCTGTCCACGCTGGCGAACCCGCGGTCGGAGCTGAGCGGCTCGGTGCGGATCGAGGTCGTCGAGGCGGAGGCCGAGGCGGTGTACCCGCCGCGGACCGGCGGATCGGTGCTGGAGCCGGCCGACGGGGAGCTCACGCTGAGCTACACACGGGAGGGCTCGGGCTGGCGAGCGCCCGAGGTGTTCATCCGGCTGCACAACACCTCGCAGCGCCGGCTCTTCTGCGTCCTGCTCGACCTGACGCCGAGGTTCCGCGTCCACGCCGGGCTCTTCGCCGGCGACTTCATCGCGCCGGGCGCCCGCGGCGCCGCGGCCGAGGGCCGGCGCATCCGGGCGTACCTGCCCGACGGCATGACGCCGGAGCCCGGGGCCCGCGTGCGCGACCGGCTGACCTTGCTCGTGGCCGAGCAGCAGTTCAGCGCCGAGCCGTTCCTGCTACCGGAGCTGGGCGGACGGCTGACCCGGGAGCGGAGCGCGCTCGGCCCCCGCGGCCTGCTGGAGCGGATCGGCGACACGGCGGTGCGGCGGGATCTGGGCGGCGCCGAGCCGGACCGCGGCGCCTACGACTGGACCACCGAGTCGGTCACGCTGATCACCGAGGTGCCGGGCTGAGCCGCGGTCACGGCCGCGCGGCCTCGTCGGCCAGCGCGCGCAGGCCCGGTTCGTCCGTCACCACGATCCGTTTGTACCCGGTCCGCAGGAGGTTCCGATGGCGCAGCGCCCGCAGCCCTCGTTGCACGGTGTCCTCGCGCGCCCCGACCAGCGTGGCCAGCTCGAACTGGCTGAGCTCGACGCCGATGAGCAGGCCGTCGCCGACCGCCTCGCCGCAGCTGGCCGCGATCTCGCTGAGCACCCGGGCCAGCCGTACGTGCACCGGGAAGGTGGCGAACCCCGAGCGCCGTTCGTTGGCCCAGCGCAGCCGCCGCCCGACCGTGGCGGTGACCTGGGCCGCCACGTGCGGGTTGCGGCTCAGGAAATCCGTGAAGTCCGGCCCCTGGATCACCGTGGACACCACCTCGCCGCCGGCGGTGACGGTGGCGCTGCGCCCGCCGCCGGTGACCGCCGCCAGCTCGCCGACCAGGTCGCCGGGCAGCCGGATGGCCAGCAGCTGCGGCATGCCCCGGACCGAGGTGGTGACCTTGACGTGCCCCTGGCGGATGACCTCGACGAACGCGTCGACCCGGCCCTCGACCAGCATCTGCCGGCCCGCCGGAAGGGGCCGCGTGGTCCCGAGAGCCAGCAGCTGCCCGCGCTCCTCGGCGCTGATCAGCGAAAGGAACGATCCGGGGGCCCAGACCGAGTCGGCGTCGGTCATGGCCGGGCCGTCGGCCCGTTCCGTTCGGCGATGATGGACAACACGGTCGTCACGATCCCGTCCAGCCGCCCGCGGTCGGCCAGCGCGCCGGTGACGCCGCCGAGCGGGTCGGGCGCGGCGTGCGGGGCACGGTCGAGACCGCCGGCGAAGAGGCCGCCGAAGACGTGCCGGATCACCTCGGCCACGGTCGCCTTGGCATCCTCGCCCTGCCCGACGCACCGGTCGATCAGGCGCACGGCGTGACCGGCCAGCCGGACCAGCTCGGTGTCCACGTCGCCGTCGGGCTCGCCGAGGACGAGCGGGGCGGCGGGCTCGCCGTACACGGCGGCCACCGGCGCCTGCTTCGTCCCGAGCGGACGCTCGACGAAGGACTCGTACCAGTCGGGGCGGGTACGCATGGCCCGCAGCACCTGCCCGACCTCGCGGGTGACCACGGCCGGATCGCTGCCCGTCCAGTCGCCGACGCACCGGGCGCGTTCCTGGGCCCAGGAGTCCAGCGGCCACACCTCGGTGCCCGCCGTGTCGGCCACCCCCACCCAGACCAGGATGTTCGTCGCCAAGGTGGTCAGCCACGGGTCCCGGCCGAGCTCGTCGGCCAGCCAGCCGGGCAGTCGCGGGCGCTGCAACGCCCCCCGCTGCCCGCGCCGGCGGCGGTGGGCGTCGACGGTGGCCGCGCCGAGCCGGGCCGCCACCCAGGCCTCGAGATTCTGGATCGGCCGGCGGGCGTGGGCCAGCAGGTCCTCGACGACCGCCTCGACGTCGTCGTGGAACCGGTCGAGGCACTCGTCGGCCAGATTGCCCACCCCGGCGGCGCAGGCCGCGTGCCCCCGCATCTGCTCGAAGCGGCGGGTCATCCGGCTGAAGACGATCGGCCACACCACCTCGTACGCGGCACCGCTCAGCTCCAGCCGGTCCCAGCCCCGCGCGGCCTCCTCGGCGAGGGTGCCCTCCGCGGCCAGCCGGCGCAGCCGTTCGGCGCCCCGCCGGGCGTCGGGCCGTACCCGGGCGGCCCGGGACACGTACAGCCTGCCGCCGGCATTGCCGGACCTGCTCTCCAGACGCCGGGTCTGTCCGCTCGAAGCGCCCACCGAGGACTCCTTCCGAACCGTCGCGCAGCTAGCAAAAAGGGCGTACGAAGCCTGGCGCAGACACCCCCCGTGCTCCAGAGAAAACAAACGACTACGGCGGTTCGCCGATCTAATGCGGATGATCGTCCTTCGCCGACCGTTACGTCCGGACCATCTAGGCAAGCCGCTCGGTGGATGCATTCTGCAAACCCGATGTGGACGAACGCGCTCGCGGCCGGGAATCCCGGAATGGATCGGTCGACCACCGGGCCTCGCCTCTTTCCGGACACGAACTTCGTCCCTATCGGTCGATCGCCGCCACGCGGCCGCTTTCCTACCGTGAAAGTTACCGAGAACGGAACCAGCCCCGGAAACGGTGAACGACGTGCGCCTCGAGCCCAAACATCACACGATCATCGCCACCGACGTGGCGAAATCGAGCGGCCGCAACGACGCCCTCATGGTGCGGATGCGCCGCGATCTGCGCGAGATCCTTTCCGAGACGCTGGAGCGGCAGGGCCTCGACCCGGCCCGGCTCACCCGCGTCGACGACGGCGACGGTTACCGCTATCTGGTTCCGGCCGACGTCGCGCCGCCGCACGCCGCCCTCGACCCCTTCATCGGCCGGCTCGGCATCGAGCTGCGGATGCACCGGGTGGCGGTGCACAGCGGACTGCTCTATGCCGAGCCGGAGGGCACTTATACGGGTGTGCCGCTGAAGGACTGCGCCCGGTTGCTCGACGCCGACGCCGGTCGTGACCTGCTCGCCGCGCATCCGGAGGCCGATCTGGTGTTGCTGGTGACCGACCCGTTCTATCGCGAGGTGGTCGGCTCCGGCGCGTCGCTCGACCCGAACGCCTTCCGGGCGATCCGGGTCTCGGTCAAGGAGACCGACCGCACGGGCTGGGCCTACCTGCCCAACGTCGCTCCGGCCGCCGCCGGTGAGCCGATGTCGCCGGCCCCCACGATCGAGGCACCGTCCGGCGTCTCGATCGTGGGTGACCGCAACACCTTCCACGGGCCGATCGTGGGAGGCGACTACCGACATGGCTGAGGTCCCGCCGAGCGAGCCGAAGGAAGAAGCCGGAAAAGACGGCCCGCCGCCCGTCAAGGACGACAAGGTACGGCCCCCGCGCAAGGACTCGACGCTCTTCGCCGACACCGCCGACGCGGCCGCGAGCGGCAGCACCGACGACCGGCGCCGGGCGCTCGACGACGCCCTCAACCGCTTCGGCACGCGCACCTCCGGCGTGGTGATCATCGGCGACGGGCTGCACATCGGCAACGTCACCGGCGGAAACGCGTTCGGCGGCCAGTCGGGCGAGCAGGCGGGCCCGGTGCTGTCCGAGGTCGGCGCGCGGCGCATCACCGAGCTCGAGCTCACCTTCGTGGACCCGCCGGGCTTCGCCGAGCTGGGCAAACCGCTGCGCCGGCACCATCTGCTGCTGCTCGGCACCCGGGCCCGGTGGGGCAACACCGCCACCGCGATCCGCCTGCTCGCCGGCTGCGGCGCGATCTACGAGGTGACCTTCACCGGCCGGCTGATCGACCTGCCGATCGACAAGCTGCCGGCCCGGGCCGGCTTCATCCTCGCGGCGCCCGGCGGCCGCGGCCTGAACGAGCTGCAGCCGACCAGTCTCGCCGAGCTGACCGACCGGCTCGAGCAGGCCGGCAGCCGGCTCGTCGTGATCACCGACGCCGACCAGGAGCGCGAGCACGGCGGCCGCCCGGTCTGGCTCCGGCAGTCGGCGCCGCCGGAGGCGTACGAGCTGGTGGTGCGTCACCTCGCGCACCGGATCGCGTCGCGCGAGGCCGCCGTCGAGATGCTCGAGCGGGCCGAGCTGGCGGCCGGCCTCAAGGACACCGCGCCGGCCGCCTTCGACGTCCACCGTCTGGTCGAGCTCGCCGTCGACCTGGCCGAGGTGTCCCGCGGCGACGGCACCCTCGAGGACGCCCGGGAGCGGTTCGAGGCCCGGGCCGAACGCGCGGTCGAGGAGTGGGTCGACGGTCTCGGGGACGAGGAACGCGCGCTGGTGCTCGCGCTCGCGGTGCTCGACGGCATGTCCTTCGACGCGGTGTCCCGCGCCGCCACACTGCTCGAGGAGGGCTGGGCGGCGCAGGAGCAGGCCCGCGCGGCCGGCACCCGGCGGCGGATGCCCCGCGGTACGCGGATCAAGCAGGCCCGGGCCCGCCTGACCGAGGAGACCCGCAACACCCGCTACGGCCCGGCTACGCTCGACATCCTGTCGTTCGTGGACGCCACCTACCCGCAGCGCATTCTGCGGCACTACTGGAACGAGCACGACTACGACCGCGTCCTGATGCTCGACTGGCTGGGCAAGGTGGCCGACGACGTCGAGATCAGCGTCTGCACCCAGGCCGCGACCGCGGTCGGCTACCTCGGCACCTTCGCCTTCGACACGGTGCGCCGGAACGTCGTCACCCCGTGGGCGGGCAGCGGTCGCGGCGACGAGCGCGAGCTGGTGGTGGCCGCCCTGGCCCGCACCGCCCGCGACCCCGGCACCGCGGCCCGCACCGTGGAACTGGTCGCCGACTGGGCCCGGCACCCCGGCGACGCGCACCGGCTGTCGGCCGCCCGGGCGCTCGGCGACAGCGTCGGCGCGGTGGTCAGCCGCGGCCTCGACGAGACGCTCGCCAAGCTCGCGAAGGGCGCCGACGAGGACCTCGCGGTCGCGCTCGGCGACAGCATCGGCGAGCTGCTCGCGGTCGCCGACCCACCGCGGCAGCGCGAGCTGCTCGGGCTGCTCGATTCCTGGTCGGACGAGGGGCGCAACGGCCGGCAGATGGCCGGCGTGCTCGGCTTCCTGCGGATGGCGGCGCGGCTCGGCCATCAGGACGGCGACCGGCGCTGGCCGATGCTGCTCTGGCTGGCCGACCAGGACGCCGAGGCAGCCGAGGTGATCGCGCGGCTGTGGAGCCGATCCCTGATCGCGCCGATGGTCGACGACGCGGTCCGGGTCGTGCTGCGTAGCTGGGCCCGATGGGCCGAGGGCCATCCCGGGCAACGACCGGCGTTCGTCACGTTGTTCGCCGCGGTGCCTCGGTCGCCGCGCCAGGCGGATCTGCTGACCCAGCTCGCGGAGGAGCTCCGGACCGGCAAACCGCCGTCCCCGGACACCGCCCGCAACCTGATCGACGCTCTCACGAAGGGCCATTGAGCCATGACCAACCCGATTCTGAACCGGTTGGAGATCAAGCCGCTGGCGATCCGCCGGCAGCTGCTCGAGCCGGGCACCACGCTGGTCTTCCAGCTGCCGGACAATCGCCTGGAGGCGCCTCCGCAGGGATTGAGCGTCACCGAGATGCTCAAGAAGCGGCCGAAGTTCGCCTTCACCGTCGACGTGCGGGCGCACACCGCGACCTTCGAGTGCCAGCTGCCGGCCAAGGGCGACGCGGTCTACTTCAGCGCCACGGTCAACTACACCTGGCTGGTCGGCGACCCGGTGCGGGTGGTCTCGCAGCAGGTGCTCAACCCGGAGGGCGACTGCTACGCCTACCTGATGCAGGTACTGCCGCAGATCACCCGCCGGCACGACTTCGAGCAGCCGGCGGCGGCCGAGCAGGATCTCCAGCGGACCCGGGCCGGGCGCACGCTCGAGCTGCCGCAGCGCGGGCTGCGCATCCTCGAGGTCTACATGCACCTGCGGATCAGCGACGCACAGCGGGACAAGGTGGCGCAACTGACCGCCATCTCGATGGAACAGCGGCTCGCGCTGGCCCAGGCCGAGAACGAGGCCGCGCTGGCGGCGCTGGCCCAGAAGAAGGAACTGGAGCGGCAGGCCGAGCGCCAGGGCACGATGGAGGCCCTGGTCAAGGGCGGGGCCGAGAAAATGTACGCGTTCGTCATCCAGCAGGACCAGACCAGGGGTCTCGAGGTGATCAGCCGGATGGAGGCGCTGGCGGACCGGGACAAGCAGCGTGCCCTGGACGCGATGAAGGTGCTGATCGACGGGGGCGAGATCAGGCTCGGCGAGCTCGACGGGGCGGTGGCCGCCGCGGTGGCCGGCTTCCGGGCCATTCTCGGCGAGTACACCACCGACGACGCCAAGCCGGTGTCGGTCGAATCGTCGACCGGTGGGCAGGCCCTCACCGATTCGGCCGAGACGAAACCGGCCGGATAGTCGCTCGAACGGGCGACGACCCTTTTCTCTTTCCCGGCGACACGGAATTATATTGTCAAGTGCCCCACCAGGCCCGCTGCGGCCCGTGGGGCGATTCATGGTGAGCGAGGAAATCCTCCTGTGGATCAATCCATTCTGGACCGGATCGACTTTCCGTGGGGCCTGGTTGCCTTTTTGGTCGATGAGTTCCGACAACGCCTCCGGTATGTTCTGCGGTATCCGATCTCCATTCTTGATCACATTCTTTCGCGTTTCGCATGAATGGAGGTGAACCCCGTTGTCGCCATGGAGGAGACACGTGCGCCGGAGGCTTCTTTCGGTAGCTGTCGTGACCGCTCTCGGCGCCGCCGCGGCCGTTCCCCTGGCGGGTCCCGCCGTCGCCGAGGACGACTCGGCCACCCTGCCCGCGCTGCAGGTGGTGGTGCTCGTCGACGAGTCCGGCAGCCTCAGCGACACCGACGTCGTGAAGGAGAAGGAGGCGGCGCGCACCATCGCGTTCAGCGTGCTGGCGCCGGAGTCCCAGGTCGCGGTGATCGGCTTCGGCAGCGCCGACGGTCCCGGCCAGAGCCCGGTCGACGTGGTCTGCAAGCCGGCCGTTCTCGACGACCAGCAGTCACGGGACGCCCTCGGCAGGTGCGTCGAGGCGCTGCACCGGCGACCCAAGAACGAGGGCAACGACACCGACCACGCCGCCGCCCTGCAGCAGGCGCTCTCGATCGCCCGGTCCGGCGGGCCCGCCCGCAAGGTCGTCTTCCTGCTCACCGACGGCAAGCTCGACGTGTCCAACAGCCCGGCCTACGGCGACACCCCGCAGCGGCGCAACACCGCCGCGGCCGGCGACGTGCGGCGGGCGCTGACCGCCCTGTCCAAGGAGAAGGCGCAGGTCTGGCCGCTCGGCTTCGGCGCGGTCGACCGCTCGGCCCTGGCCGGCTTCGCCGAGGGGCACAGCTGCACCGCGGCCGCGGCCGACCCGCAGGCCCGCGTGGTCAGCAGCTCCGGCCAGCTGACCGCGGCGGTGGCCGACGCCTTCAGCTCGGCCTCGTGCGTCAAGTACGGCAAGCAGGACTTTGGCGACCTGCCGCGCGGCGGCGCCACCGAGCTGCACATCGACATCCCGGCCATCGCCAGCGACGCGTCGATCCTGGTCTACAAGCGGGACCCCAGGGTGCAGGTCGAATACACCGCGCCGGGCGCCTCGCAGCCCGCGCCGCAGGCCGGCGGCTCGCACTTCGAGCAGGCCGGGCAGAACACCTCGACCGAATCGCTGAAGATCACCGATCCGGTGCCCGGCCGTTGGACGATCCGGCTCTCCTCGGCCGACGTGGCCGCCGACAACGTCGCGGCCAACGTGGTCTACCAGGCGGCGGTCAAGGCGGCCCTCACGGTCAACCCGCCGACGCCGACCGCCGGGCAGCAGGTCGAGGTCGACATGCAGGTGTGGGCACGGGGCCAGGCGATCACCGATCCGGTGGCGCTGCAGGGGCTCTCCTTCGTCACCACGCTCACCGGGGCCGGCCTCGGCTCGCCGCAGCAGGTCAAGCTCTCCGACCCGGACGGCGACGGGACGTACACCGGGCAGCTGACGGTGCCGTCGTCGGCGTCCGGCGCGCTCAGCTTCGCCGGGCAGGTCACCGGCGTCGGCATCGGTGGCGACACCCGTACCTACCCGACCAAGGTGCAGTCGGCCTCGGCGGCGGTGCAGGGGCAGATCCTGTTCGACGTCAACCGGGCGGGTGTGCACCCCGGCGACGCCGTGCCGGGCACGATCTCGGTCACCAACGACTCGGCGCAGCCCGCCGTCCTGCGGCTGCTGGTCGCCGACCCGTCGGCCGGCTCCACGCTGACCTTCGACCCGGCGACCGTGACCGCCCCGCCGGGCCGGAGCACCACCAAGTTCGCCCTCCGCGTCGACACCCAGAAGCCGGGCGTCGCCTCGGCCAAGCTGCAGTTGGTGCTCGACAGCGACCCATCGGTGGTCGCGGCCGAACGGCTGTTCTCGGCCGACGTCACCCCGCCGCCGACGTGGCCGCGGAAGTACTGGTGGATCTGGGTTCCGGCGCTGGTGCTGCTGCTCGCGGCGGCCGCGTTCCTGCTGATCCAATGGCGTCGCCGGGTGAGGGCCGCCCAGGTCCGCGGCCTCGTCGCCCAGCTGACGGCCGAGGGCGCGGGCGCTTCCGAACTGCCGCCGCGGGAGCCGCGGTCCAAGGTGTTCCGGTTCGCGATCAACGAGGAGTTCTCCGGCTGGCAGTTGCAGCCGGGCGTGCCCGGCGAGCCGAACCTCTACGAGGTACGCCGGGCCGGGAACGGGCTCGAGCTCTCCGGGCCGCACGGAACGAAGCCGATCCAGCCGGGCGTGCCGCATCCGGTCCGTCAGGGTCTGTCGATCGTGATTCAGGACGACCGCGGCGCCGGAGGCGGAGGGCCGGACAGCCCGGTCCAGCCCATCACCTACGACGCGTTCGGCGGGATGGCCGCGACCAACGGCGCGGTCCCCGGCCAGCGCGGCGCCGCGGCGGCCGACTACGGCGACCCGTTCGCCGGCGCCGCACCCGCCGCGGGTCCGTCCGCCAACGCGGCCCCGGCTCCCCCGCCGCCCGGCCGTGCGCCGGACCCGGACCCGTTCGCGGGCGCGGGCGGCGCGAGCGGGGGCGACGACCCGTTCGGCGATCCCTACGCCAACTACGACCCCTTCCGCTGACCCAGGACAGGACACACGCCATGAGGATCTTTCAGCCGATGCTGTTCGTCGGTCTCGGCGGTACGGGCTGCAAGGTCGGTGCCGAGTTGGAGAAGAGACTGCGCGAGGAGCTGTGCGGGCCGGACGGCACCAATCTGGTGGAGCGGGTCGACAGCGACACCAAGCTGCTGCCCTACCAGCTGCCGTCCTGCCTGCAGTTCGTCTATGCCGACCTGAGCTCGGTGGAGCTCCAGCGGGTGCGCCACGAGGTGGTGCCCGGCCGCGAGCACGAGCAGGCCGCTCAGAAGACCATGCGGCTGATCACCGACCTGGTACCGGCCGGGCTCAACAACTCGGCCGACGTCGCCGAGAGCCTGCGCATCCACCTCGACGACCACCTGATCGACTGGCTGCCGCCCAAGGACACCGACCCCCGGATCGGCCCGCTGGTGCGGGGCGCCGGGCAGCTGCCGACGGTCGGCCGCGCGGTGCTGTTCGAGACCATCCGCCGCAACGCCGACACCGCGCTGGCCGGCGTCAAGGGCGCGCTGACCGACATCAACGAGTCGGCCGGCGACCTCAAGATGGTCAACGGCGGCGGGACGCCCCGCATCGACCCGGTGATCGTCTTCGTGGTGTTCTCGGTGGCCGGCGGCACCGGCAGCGGCATCTTCTACGACTACCTGCACCTCATCGGCAATCTGATGCAGCAGGGCAACCGGCAGGCCGAGATCTATCCGCTGGTGCTGATGCCGTCGGCGTTCGACGAGGCGCAGGGCGGCGGCCGAGCCGCCGAGCTGAACGCCGGTTCGTCGCTGATCGAGCTGTTCCGCCTGATCGACGACCAGAACGCGCAGGGGTCACCGGACGAGCTCGACGCCGCGGGCACCCGCAACGCGGTCTCGGTCAGCTATCCCCGGCTCGAGACCGTTCAGCTGCCGGCCAACCTGATCCAGACCTCGTTCCTGTTCGGCCGGCCGGTCGGCGGGGTACGCCGCGACGACCTGCACCGCTCGATGGTGTCGCTGATGGTCTCGCTGATCAGTGCCGGGCCGAGCGGGCCGGAGAGCGAGGACGAACAGGCGCGGCCCGACCGCTACCAGAGCTTCGCCGACGGGTTCATCAACAGCGCGGTCGAGCGCTACTCGCAGTCCGAGACCGGTGTCGGCCGGCGCGGCGTCACCACCAGCACCGTGGCCGCCCTGACCACGCCCCTGCTGGAGATCACCGACATCGTCAGCAACCACCTGCTGGCCCGGGCGATCACCGAGTTGCGGCAGATGCCCGGCGCGACCGAGACCAACAAGCCGCTGCTGCGCAACTTCGTGGCCGGCGGCCGGCTCGATCGCATCCTCGAGGCCCAGCCGATGCGGATCCCGCCGCACGAGAACCCGGTCGGCTACTCGGCGGTGATCAAGGCGCTCACCGACCGGGCCAACGCGATGGGGGCCAACGTGGCCCGGGGCCAGGAGGTGCTGGCCGCCCCGATCGCCAAGGTGGCGCAGGAGTTCGACCCGGTGACCGCGACCACCGACCTGCTGCACAGCGTCGACCTGTTCCGGGCCCGGCGGGTCGTCTACGGCCACCCGGAACTGCGCGAGCAGCTCGACCGGGACGGCTTCAACGGCCTGCTGCTGAGCTGGCAGCAACCGCCCCCGCCGCCGCCCGGTCTCAACGGGGCCGCCCCGCCGATGCCCGAGAACCTGCCCCGCCGGGTGATGCAGCGGATGCGGATGAACGACCCGGAGGCCCAGGCGGTCACCCGCCGGCAGGACGCCTGGTACGCCTGGCAGACCCGCCGCCTCTACAACGCCGCGTGGAAGGAGAACGAGCGGCTCTGGAAGCGGCCGTGGAACGCCTACCAGGAGGAGCTGCGGGCGATCTACGAGCAGTTCGAGAGCCACGAGCGCAACGACCCGCAGCAGTTCGAGCTGCGGTCCCGCGACCTCTACAAGCCGCGGGTCGGCGTGGCCTACCTGCTGCCGCCGGAGGACCGCGGGCTCGGGGGCTTCTACGAGACCGTGCTGGCGCGGCTCAAGCAGCAGTACGGCGCGCAGCTGCCGGTCAACGCGCGTGAGGGCCACGTCCTCAACGCTCTGGTCGGTGGCGAGGGCTGGCAGCAGGCGTACGAGCTGGGCCGCAAGGTCCCGGAGGCCGCGGTCGGCCATCTACGCCAGCTGATCAAGCAGGCCGTGACGAAACTGCTGCGCCCGGGCGAGCAGGAGGCGCCGGCGCTGATCCCGCGGATGGCCGACCTGCTGACCAACGCGGCGCTGCGCCGGGACAAGAGCGTCACCGACAGCGACCTGAGCCGGTTCCGGCAGAAGCTCGCCGAGCTGGTGCCGGGCGGCTTCGCCCCGGACGGGTTCGGCGGCCTCAAGGTGCTGTTCACCTATCCGGCGGCCGAGCAGGACCCGGACGTCGAACGGTACCTGCGCCGCGAGGTGCTGCTACCGGCCGACATGGTCGGCGAGCCGGAGTTCCGGGCGGTGCAGGGCGAGTCGATGGTGGTGGTGCTGACCCGCAGCTCGATGGGGGTCACCGAGGTGCCCGAGCTGCGTCGGTTGATCAAGCAGTGGGCGGAGGCCCAGCGGCACCCGCGCCAGCAGGACTATCTCGGCTGGCGGCGACGGCTCAGCCAGGAGGTCGGCTACCTGCTGATGGATCCCGAGGACCGGCGGCACATCCTGCACCGGCTGCTCTGCGCGGCCTGGGACGGCAAGATCCAGGTGACCGGCGACCCGTCCAGCCCGGACGACATCCTGGTCGACGTCGGCGGCCGGGATGCGGTCGCCATGCGGCTCAAGCTGAACGGTCTCGGCGCGCTCTCGTCGTGGGCGAGCGTGCTGCAGGCGTACGAGCAATGGATCCTCACCGACGACGACCGCAAGCGTCGCAGCATCGCCGGCCGGCTGATGACCCACCTGCCGCGCAACGCCGACCGGTCGCCCGAGCCGCCCGCCCCGGTCTTCCAGACCCTGGTCGACCTGGCCGAGCAGGAGGCCAAGAAGATCAAGGAGGCCGAGCGCAACCCGGTGTTCGAGCGCGACCCGCAGCTCGCGGTCTTCCGCGAGTTCTGGCTCGTGACGTTGCCGGACGCGTTGAGCCAGCGGCTCACCGGCAACTACAAGAGCCTGCTCGACCTGCGCGAGCAGGTCGACGTGTCGCACCGGCTCGGTGGTGACCGATGACCGTCACGGTTCTCGACTTTCGCGGCCGGGCCGCCGACCGGCCGTCGCCGGTGACCGGCCGCGTCGTGGTGATCGACGACGCGGCCGCCCTGACCACGCACTCGGCCGCGTACGTCGACCTGATGAGCGACCCACTCGTCCGCAGCCTGGTCTGCGTCGCCGTGGGCGATGTCGGCGATGCCAACCCGCTCGACGGGGTGGCGCTGACCGTGCCCAACGTGCTGCGGACGACCACCGTGCTCTGGGTGGGCGACCCGCGCGGCGTGCGATGGGCGCCGCCCGGCGCGCCGTCCCACGACGACCGGCTGAGCGACGGCCTCGACGGCCTGATCGCGGCGCTCCGGGTGTCCGACGTCTTCGACGAGGTGACCGGGGACGAACTGCGGCCGCGGTTCGTCGCCAGCCCGGCGGTACGCCTGACGATCGGGCCGGCCGACCCGGCCGACCTGGCCGAGGCGGGCGCCGCCGCGGTGCACGCGCTGTGCGTGGCCGAGACCGCCGCCTCCCGCGAACTGGTCGACGAGGTGGGCCGGATCGACGCCGAGCACGACCCGGGCCGGCCCACTCTGTCCGGACCGCTAGCCGCGGCCGGCGATGACGCCCGGCGCCGCCTGCGCCGGGTCACCGACCTGCTCCGCGAGCTCGGCGAGTACGGCGGGGCCCGGATGTTCGCCGGCCGCGCCCGGCGGCCGTCCGCGCTGGTCGGCACCGCGATCGTGCGGGCCGGGCAGGCCGCCGAGAACTACCGCCGCGTGCTCGGCGAGACGCTCAACCGGATGGACGGCCATCTCCTGGGCGGGCAGCCCCCGGTCGAGGAGGTCATGGCGCTCGGCGTGGCCGACCCGCCCGCGGCCCGCCACCCGGAGATCGCCACCGGTCTGCACGATCTGGTCGACCGGCGGCTCCGCGGCCGCGTCGCGCTGCCGTTGCTGGCCCAGGAACTGCGGACGGCGGCCGCCTTCACCCGACCGCAGGGCGTCAGCCGCCTGTTCGACCGGGTGCGGGGTCTCGGCCGCCTGAGCCTGGAGCCGCCGCCGTTCCGCTGGTGGCCGGCCGGCCTGGCGCTGCTCCCGGCGATCCTGCTGAGCTGCGCGGCGATGGTGGCGTTCACCGGCACGGGCCGCGGCGACCTCGCGTACGCGGGCGGCCTCGCCGCGCTTTGGTGGGCCGCCGGATGGCTCCTGCTCGCTCGCCGCCCCGGCCCGGAAGGCGAGCGCGGGTTCGGCCCGTCGGCCGGCCCCGCCGCGGCGAGCCACCTGCTCACCGGGCTGGCCGGGGTCGCGCTCGGCTTCGGCCTGGCCGAGTCCGGCATCGACCTGCGACACGTCCCGCAACCGGCGGTGCTGTTCGCCGGCCTGGCCGTGCCGGCCGTCGTGCTGTGCTCCCTCACCTGGGT
>Ga0307507_10007473_pt1 | contig 15856 bp, 18 predicted proteins | sample 7_EM_MG_FD_207223 | JGI IMG/M metagenome (GOLD analysis project Ga0307507, IMG submission 207223) | Populus trichocarpa ectomycorrhiza microbial communities from riparian zone in the Pacific Northwest, United States - 7_EM | ecosystem: Host-associated > Plants > Roots > Unclassified | place... | reverse complement strand
TGTTTCCTGGACGTGTATCATTTCACCTTACTCATTATGTCTTGGCAATTCTTGGCTCAATTCCGATCGGTTGCCACGGGATCTCTGTTCCACCGGAGGACCCACCTTTAGACGCTTTGCACCGTAGGAGCAATGCCGCCGGCTAAACATGAAAATAAGGTTGGAAGAATCTCAGCGCTAGTGAGGCTCTGTCATGTGCGACCGAACATTCCGTCTGATCGTAGTTTTTCCGTTATCGATAAGCAAGGCTGGACTCACCTACTCGTAACCCTAACAACTGAGTTATGAACTGCACCAGAGGGCTAATGCGTAGCCTCCAGACTTTGGAGATTTTCCGGGATCAATGTCTATGGTGCGCGACACCTAAACGGGGCCTCTCTTGGCAAAATTTCAAAAAGTTGAAAATGCTTAATAAGCATAATGTACTTACACATATTGGGCATAGACTGTTACTATTGTAGGTTAGTGAGAAGATAGCGTAAAAGTGAAGGTGAAAATTTTTCCATCTCTAGTGGTTTTGGTATTTGTTGAGAGAGAATACTTGTGATTGCCCGAAAGTTACTATTCAGAAAGCCAAACATATCTCTACTTATTCTACCAATTTATTCAAGTCAGCAATTTGATACTATCAGTATTAATCCAAGATGCCTGGATACAAAAAAGCAAAAGCCCGAAGCCTTAATGCCAGCAGGCGTGCACTGGAGGAACGCAAGAAGAATGAGGAGGTTAATGAAGAGGAGGGTTGGATTGTGGTGCAAAGAGGCGCAGGAGGAAATGCGGAAGAGGGAAGTGAGAAGTTCAAAGGGAAGGAAAAGCGTTCAATGTGGGGTAATAGCTCTGGAGGACGATTGGTGGTTGAGGCAAGCGGGAATCGGTTTGTTTCATTGGAAGATTTTCGCGAGGATACTGTTGATGGAAAAACTGGAGAGAGAGCGGAAGTAGAAGAAGGTATGTGTATTTAAATCTAAATATGAGAGAGAAAAATATCAAAATATTCACTAACAATTATAAGTAGCTGTTCAATCACGGATGGAAGAGGCAGAGAATTTAGGAGAGGAAGAAATGATTGAACTTAGTGATGTGGAGGAGGACATTATTCTCAAAATGCAGCCAAAAGACAGTTGAAAAGAGGCCGAGAGAAGATTGCATGGATACTCACAGACCAATAAGGAGAGAAGTGCATCTCCACGCACATACTATAAGAAAAAGGGATTAGAAGAAGAGCAAGAGACAAAAGAAATGCAGGAAGAATATGGTTCGATTGGAAGATATTTTATATCATCCTTTGATACACCTTTGGCGGGAGCAGCAAAAAGAGCTTGGAGCAGGGAAAAGGAATTTCAAGCACCAGATTTTGGGGTAGAGTTGGAGGCAGCTGGAGTTGAGAAAAAGAGATTGGAATTAGTTACCTGGAATAAGAAGAAGAAGCCAGAAGGGGCACGGAAGCTGAGAGTAGACGGACTCTTACAGTGGCTAAACCTAGAAATACGGCGGGGAAGATCAGACGAGGTTGCAGATACTATTACAATAGCTGCAACTATGGGAAGGGTAACAAAGTGGGCCAAGGCCTTACGGAAATGGCATCGCGATGGGTTGGAATTTCGAATACCTCCTTCAGAGGTACATCAGGGGAGGCATTCTAAGGTACAAACATTGTTTGGAGATGAAGGGGTACGTTAGCAAAAAACTATACTAAAGCTAGAAAAGAGTTGGAATTGGGAAATGCTGGCCTAAAATAGATAAAGTTAGCTATTTGCGAATATCTTAATCGGTCGATGGCAAAGGCTACTCCACGATGAGTATGTGAAGTCATTATTACTTACTTCCAGTCTGAGCGGGCAGTCAATATTATGCAAATCTCGGCCGTTTTAGAACAACCAATCACAGCAGCAAATTCAATCTGACTACAGACGGCACAACGCTGGTTGGGCAAGATGGGATTAGTGTATAACAGAGATAAGAAAGGATATGTTGATGGTCATGAACGGGAGGATGTGGTAGCATACCGTCAAAATGTGTTTTTGCCTACATGGCAGGAAGAGTTCTCCATCTCACTTTTTAACTGCTTTTTACCCTGTAATTCTTTCAGCTTCTCTCTTACCTCAACTTATATCCCAGAGTTTAAAGATTGTGACTCTTATGATTGCTGTGATGCATTTATCAGAATTCACAATCTTTAAAGCCTCGGATATGAGACAAGTAAGATTTGTATGAAGATAGAGAGGAGGTAGAAAGTTGTCGGAGGTGAGGAGAAATAATTAACTAATTTTTATTAGCGAATAGTACCAACTTTGAGAGAGTATGACGATGGAGGAGAAATTCAGAAAGAGCAATTACCTTGGGGTACCAAGTGAAGAATTTTGGTAACTCATGACGAATCAACATTCAACGCGAATGATGATGATCAGTACTTATGCAAGGTAAAGGGGACCGAGGGGTTGAAGCCTCAGGGTAAAGGCAAAGGATTAATGATATCGGAGTTTTTAACTGAGGCCCAAGGACGATTACACTATTGGGATAAAGTTAGCGGAACCAAGATAGAGGCTCACGAGATTTTTAAGTCTGGGAAAAAGGATGAGGGTTGGTGGGACTCAGAAGAGATGCTCAATCAGGTTCTCACCAAGGCGGTTCCTATTTTTGAAAGAGCCTTTCTGGGCCATAGTGGTGTTTTTGCTTTTGATAACTCGAGCGGGCATACCTGGAAAGCCCCTGATGCTCTCGTTGTTAGCCGAATGAATATGGGACCCGGAGGCAAGCAGCCTAAAATGCATCCTACAATTACTCCTCAGAATTTTCTTTAGTATATGGTCTATCAAAATGGGGATATAGATTGGGATACAGGTCTTCCAATTTCTCCAGATCTGGTTGGAATGTCAAAGGCACTGAAAAGAGTTCTACAAGAGTGTGGGCTTTGGAGAGAAGGACTTCGGAAGCAATGCAATGCAGGAAAGAAAAAAAAAGACGACAAAATTGTGGAGTCAGCAGAGGATTTTGAACTTCGCAAGGTGGATCAATGTGAGAAAGGCCCAGATTGCTGTGCTATCTGAATCATGGAAAGCGAGACAGACTTTGTGAATGAGAAATCGCTTTTGGAGATTGAGATTGTGAAGCATGGCCACAAGGTCCTTTTTTACCCTAAGTTTCATTGTGAATTAAATTACATTGAATTCTTCTGGGCAGCGGTAAAACGATACAAAAGAGAAAACTGATCTTACTCCTTGGCTGCACCGGAACAGACAGTTCATGAAGCATTAAATTCGGTTAGCCTACGCACAATCAGACGATTCGCAAATCGGAGTGATAGATGGATTTCCGCTTACGATCACGGCTTAAAGCCAGAGCAGAGAGCCTTTGCTGAGCGACAATATAAGTCTCATCACCGCGAATTTGGAATCAATATCATTTAACTGTTTTTTCTTCCTTTCTACCAATCTTTTTCTCCCTTACTTGCCCTCTCCATTGCTTCTATTCTCTAACTCATTCTCTTGCTCACTCACTCACTACCTAGCTTTCTTTTTCTACATTTCTCTCATGTACTTTTTTCCTCTCTCTCTCAACCTCTCATATACATACATACACACGCACACACACACACTCTCTCATGCACACACTCTCACTCATACACACCCAATCACTCATGCGTGCTTTCTCACTCTCAGACCAACCTGTTTTTTTGTCTTTTTTGCTATTCAAGTTGCAGAAGTGTCAAGGTGGACAAGGTATAAAGGAAAACCAAGAGGTTGGAGCATTACTCAATGATACAATTTGGATATGCGGCTTATGTTTTACTCATTTTCTGTCTCTACTATTTTTTTCTTTTTTTTCTTTCAGATAGCAAAGAATATGAGAGTCACAACGTGCTCGAGTTCTGAGATGTAAACTTCGTGAATACTGCCTCTCATCTCCTCATTTAGGCTTTGTAAACTATCCTTTTCTAGTTTAACTTTCCATATTCCTGCAGCAACCCATGCTCTTATCCCTGCTCTTAGCGCCTTGGCGTTCAAAATTTCCTTCCTGTCACTCAAACGCACTCGTTTTCTTTCCCCATTCCCTCCTCTCTGCCACTTTTTTTTCTTCTTTTTTCACCTTATATCTCTTTATTAGCTTCCTAATTCTATTGCTAAGGATTTATTTTTTGCAAGTTCAAGGGTTGGTTGTTCCCTGAATTCGTTTTCTTAGTGCTTCGTTTTCGGGGCCCCGCCTTGTTGTCGCGCACCATACCCTCTTATTTACTGAAAATTGGTGTGGTTTGCACTAACGCTAACAGAAAAATTTTCACCCCATACCAAGTTTGGTACTCTTCTTAGCAAAATGTCAAGTTTCTGACATTTTGCAACATACGTAATTCGCCACAAAATAAGAGCAGTCCAGGTTGCGACAGTCTTAGCAAAACCTCCCTAATAGCAACTTTACGACACCCTCATACCCGTTCCTTGCAGCCAACATGAGTGGCGTTTGACCTTATTCGACATCTCCAGTGCCGAGATTGATATCGTCTCGTTCCAGTAGCAACCTTACTACTCCCAAACGCCCACGCTCCGTAGCCCACGAGAACGGTGTTTGACTAAATCTGGTGTCTGCAGTGTTGGGATTAATATCCTCTCGTTCCGGTAACAACTTTACGACTCCCGAATACCCCTTCTCTGTAGCCCACGAGAGCGGTTTCGGCTATAGAGGGTGTCCGTTGCATCTGCCTTGGCATCCCTGCGCTCTAATAGTATCCCTACCACATCCTCATAACCTCCTACAGCTGCCCACGCGAGCGCCATTCTCCCCATATTATCCATTACGTTAATATCGCATTCCCCCATCGCCAATAGCGCAACAACTATCTCCATGATCTCAAAAAACGCTGCTCCATGGAGCCCGGTAAAACCCTTAGAGCCACCCCTCCCATCAAAACCTGGCTCGTCCAAACTTACATCCCCATTGTAACGTAGCAAGAGCAGCTGGGAGGATATATGCCGTTAAAATTGGATCAGAAGCCCCTGTGCAAGCGGACCAACACTCTCCGCCTTCTCCCTTCTCATGTGCTTTCCCCAGTAGCAAGAAGGATATCTGACAAGGGGGGCCGTCGATGGGGCTGAATCTAGTGTTGGCGAAAGTTCCCGGGCACATTGAAAACTGAGGAACGTCAAGCAATCTTCCGCTATCATCGTGTGCGGACTTTGGAACGGACTTGGATTATCGGAGAAATACCCTTGCAAGCTAAAGTGGACAAGCCGGACGGTAGAGGAGGATACCTCAACCGTGATAAGTCCCAAGGAGCACGCTAAGAGCTTCCGAATTGTAGGAATGCTTTCAACATTCATATCAAGAGATCCTATCTTGACCCCCAAGGCATGACAAAGCTCACTAGTGTGTATTGGCCGCTCCGAGTTCGATACCTACACTAGGGCCTCTATTCCGAGTCTGGTTCTACTCCCCTTCCCCGCCTTCATCTGCGCTAAGGTGGTGGCGTACGCATCCTCCAAATGATTGCCCATGGTCATCTCGTTCAACTTTTGTCTTCTGTTGAAGATGGTAATCGCCTCCAGGATAGCGTCGATATTTAGCGAAACAAGGAGGAATCTACAGACCATTGTTAGCCAACACAAAATCGGGTATGGAGTGGGAACTGTGGATGCTTCTACGCACATCTCAGAGATTCTTTCCTGAATAATTCTTAGGACATCCGCCCGTAAATTATCAGACATCGCGTCCCACATGGTGTCCATTTCCAACTTCTTCTCCAAATATCTTTTCATCTCATTCGTGCTTGGGCTGATGGGTACTATAATCGCAGCCGCGAAGTATTTTTCAATTTCGACCTCAATATGTGGCCTCCCGGTGACAAAATTCGCGTCCTCGGTGACTCCTGCTGAAGAACGTCCTTCAGTGACCCAGGAATCTCCAGTAGATGTTTAGGAAGGCACTCATCCAAAGCGTCGATACAGATGAACCTACGATAATGTGGCGACGGCCCGCTTCACCATTTGCACCATATCCGGAAGCCGCAGACCTCAGCCGCCGAGCTTCACTTTCGCCTTTTTAAACGCCGTTCGCACGGGCTCCAGTACTTCTCCTCTAGACACCAGCTGCTTTTGGATGGTTTCCATGACGTTGGCGGCTCCCTGTTCATCCTGATTGCGGAAGTCGTAGTAGAACCCTGCCACTGCGATATCTCCCTCGCTAGCCTCATCATATAGCCTAACCAATGAGCTATTGTTGCTGTCCGTCAGCGATAACTCTTGCTTCTTCCAGAACACCAGCCACTTGCCTTAGAAATGTCTTTCCCACTCACGGATTCCTATAACTTAACAAAACAAAATAGCCTTATCTACTCCACCTTTACCACTCCTCCACTCCCGAAACTCGTTTGTCTCCAAAAGGGAATTTCCCACGCCATCGAGTCTGTCGCTACGCACATCCTGATGGCTTCTCCGTGAATCCAGTGGCGAGAGCTACCGCATAATTTCCGGGATTCTCATCGGCTATGACCTTGTTCACATAGATGATATTATGGCTACTCGTCAGTGTCGTCACGTTATAGCTGTTCGAATTATCGATGTTAATCGAGTGCGGATTTGTCGTGTAGTCCATGGTGGTCCGTCCCAAGTGTTGCTCGTAGATGTGGTAAGCGAGATGGAGATATCGGGGGGGTTTTTATGAAATACGCTAGCCTAGCTGAGAAAAGCGGGGGATGCGGCTTGTAGTACTAAAATTGCTATCTAGTCATTTCCTGCCGAGTAAATGCCAGCGATTATAAGAGTCTGACAATGTGAGCTCAGAGATCACAGAACACAACACTGACTCTAATACTCGAGTAGAGGGGTAATCCATAGTTCAAGTTCTTCATGAAATCTACCGTAGTTCGATAATCTGTCATGTAGGCCTAGTGCCCCCGGTCGCCTTGCAGTGTTTATTAGATAGCTAACCAGTTTAACTATCGCAAGGGGCCCAATATCCCTCGACAGTTGGTAAGCTATCCTAAGATTGAAGTAGAGTTCTTATATCGGCGGGATTCCAGTTTTCTTATTTGGTACCGGTTATTTAATACCAAAGAACCCCAACTACAATCCAGCAACCTCCTAGTGTGCTTGGTCCATGGGATAGGTTGACACATAATTTTTCACTAGGATACCAGTATCCCAATCGGTAGCTAGCAAAATTCCTTTTCGGATACCCCCTGGGCCGAGCGAGCTTTAGGTGGGCAGAATGGAACATATCTATTATCACAAACCCTTCTGGACAGACAATTTCAAGTGATACCAAACCTACGCAGATCTGTTAGATCCCATATATCTCCATTTTCCTGAACAGAGATACTGTTCTAGTAAATATTTCTACGGTAATTATGTCGACTCACCAAATCGCAAGTGCTGTCTTCAGAGTCCTCTCAATGTCACCACTTGAACGGAACAATGAACCTCTCGGCAGCGCGATCACGCACTACCGTACTCGCAACATCGTTACATTTATGAAACAGACCACTCTCTCACACAAGAACCAACATTAACACATTATGGATACTGTACACTGTGCAGATCCCTGATCTCGTAGTTTAAGAACACCTAGCTCCTAGCAATATGGCAGCGGAATTTCTTTAATTTTTTCAACCCGGACCCTATTTCATTCCTCCCTTTTTGTTTTCTTTGTCTCTTTTTTTCTAACAGGCCATGTCCCGTTGTGGTGGGGCTGGGGGTAGGGCGCAAGGGAGAAAGAGATCTGATTACCTGGGTTATCTGATGGATCGCACTTTTTAATAAGCTATACGGTACGATACACAATTCGACTGGCAAGGCTCTACCGGAGGCATCTAACTCTTTGCATTCGCTCCGGTACTCGAGTAGATGTTTGTTCACCGTAGTCTTCTGTTCAGAGTTGTGTGTTTGCTTATTCAAGTGTTCCCTACGCAAATCCTCTTCTCTTCCGTACCTGCGTTCATCCCACCTTTCTAGGGTTACCATAGGGACCTGCTCCCGGTAAGAACAAAAGTTTAACCTCGGGTTGTAGCATAAGGCGGCAGCTTTATCAGGTGACTTGCGAGAGTCCAAGATATATACAGTAGTGTTCGAATAATCCGCATTTCACACCTTAAATTCTAGCAGCATTAGATAATCCTGTCTTCCATCCCATGCGTTTTTCAAGTTAAAGTAATCTAACATCTAGTTTTCGGTGTCTACCCAGTGATAAATACTTGGCACATGCTTAAAAGGAAATTCACACAAGGCTGCAGTACATTGTATATAAACTCTCCTCTCCCCTTGATTGATTGATTATTATTGATTTCACAAAGACCCTCGGTGCTGAAATTTCTCCTCTTCCCATCTCTTTTTTTTGCATGAATACTTCCGTGAACTTAATCTCAGGAAAAAACAAAGGGGGGTTCAGAGGATTGGAAAACCGATCAAAGGATAACGGCAAATATCGGCTAAGATAGGAATTCTTGGAAATGGTGTTGTTATCCTACTAAGACCCGAGATTGTGATCTGAAGCATCATGATAATCGGCAAAGACACCTGGTAACTTACCGTATCTTACCCTCGAAAGCTAGGAGATACACGAGTGATGAGACATGATCCTGAACGACCCGGGGTTTTTATCGTATTGTCCCTCGGCCTTTATCACAACATCGGATAGTAGCAGGATATCGATACCATAAACAGTACGCAAAAAGGGGAATATATAAGTAGAAAACAGCATCCAAATTAAACTTAGCTGCAATGGAGAAGTCTTCTAGAGAAAGCCTTGCTAGGGTTAGCAACTCTAGAACATAAACATATATGACAAGCCACATTAGGCCTTGCAAGCTAAGCTAGCAATTGTTGATCAATCACAGTACATATGTCCATTCTCGTCATAGGCAGCTCCACCAAGCTCACGGGATTTCCCTCAAAACATAAATTGCAACGACGGATGATTTACAAGCACAGTAGCCGGAAGAAATTGAATTACAAGGAAAACGAGAACGGCGAAGGTTCATGAGGTGGAGCTGAGCATCCCCAAAAGCTAGCAGGTATAATATACAACATTTGGGCTATTTCGAGGACGCTGGGAAGGAATACACTCCCCCGGCAGTGAAGGCTCAATGGCGACTAAACTTTTCCGGAGATGCGGGAGCGTAGCTGTCCCCTCGTATCCACCCTCCAAAGCGCAGGAGATCGGTACTTGGTGGCGCGCGCCTTTTGCGTGTTGGGTTGACATCTTCCCCCAAGGCATCCTCACCACATCTCATGCTCCCTCTTAGATGCTAGCAAGAGCGGCATTCGACAACGGCTTAATCAAGACCCAGGGTTGACATCCTTTCATACCACCACCCCCTCGCCTACTCCCGCTACCCCCCCGACAGCAATCATGAGTGGTGTCTGGCTTCCCTATTCTCGCATTTCGGGTTGGAGTCTTCCCGTCTAGTGGTTGCTTTACCACACCTGCATTCCAGCCCCCAGACTGCTAACTGTGAGGTGTTTGGCCCCATGCATTTTTGGTTGCTAGCTTTGATGTCACCCTGTGCCACTCCCGAATCTGGGGATGAAGACGGCCGGACACCTTTACCACGAGCGGCTAAAGGCGGATATGGGGACATCGTGGAAATACTCCCGGAACTACGGACAAAAACAGTGGAGCACCACTCTCGTGGGCTGCCCAATGTGGACACATTAGAACCACGGGAATGCTCTTAGCACGGTGTGGGCTAACCAGGACATTGCAACGACAGACCCCTCCAGCCAAGCTGCACTTGCGCCTATTTCTGAGAAGCGATACGAGGGAGTTGTAAAATGGGTATTAGGAAATCAGGGCTCGGTTCTCCAGTTAGTGGGTGGCGAGAGCTCAATAAACCTTTTCCTGGTTGATCCCTCCGTGCCCTTCCAATAAGATGCAGAGATCTTTACACTCACGATAAAAGCTCCTCACCGCACGAACCCTCCGACTGGCAGTATCACACTATCGTTCCATTAGACCTCACTCTCGATTCACCCTCTCTAGCTCTCCCTTTACCTTTCTTGTTTGTATTACTCCCTCAAATCCTAGTTATCTACCTACAACCCTGGGGTGTCACATTATCTTCTCTTTTTACTTCACATGGTGCTTACACAGTGTTGGTTTTTGCTCGGGGCTTGATGACCTTATTTCCTCTTTTTCTTTCCTCCTTCACTCCTCCAGAACACATCCTTGTCCCTATCTCACCATACCCGACACTTGACAAAAACGGGCTTCGTACAACCAAAGTAGGTGGCCTTTTCATACTATAGCAGTTTCTGTTCACAGAGTATTAATCTAGCTCGGATCATTGCCCTCGCTCCTTTGCTTCTCGCCTATTTAGTCCTTTGTCTATATTCTCCATATCATGGGAGAAAAACAGAATCATGTTCCAGAGTGGGGTGGCCTTTTGGGTGTGTTCTTTTTTTCTATTTTCTCTCTGATATTGAGCCTTTCCTTCCCTTTGCACTTAGAATTGACTTTAGTGGGCTTTGCAGGGCTGGGCATGGCTCGTACTATAGTTAAAATGCGATAAAATAATTGATTGCTCACCCGGCCGAGGGTATTCCTACAGTAGGATGTCAAGGTGATTAGCCAACCTAAGCCACCACTTGCATAAAGTCAAGTCCGATTAAATTTATGCAACTGGTAGTACAGGATACAAAACGCCCCAATTCAGCTCAGCGTGCTATAGCCATAAAACGGTTGAGAAGGAGGGATGATACCGGCGAGAAAATAGAAACAATCATGGAGAAGCCAATCGCCTTTCAGAGGAGAGGTCGGGGGTGTCTGCAGTGTTGGGATTGATATCCCCCCGCTCCAATGGCACCTTTACTATTCCCTCGTGCCCGTTCTTTGCAGCCGGCAATAGTGACGTTCGACCATATGGGGTGCCTGCGGCGTTGGGATTGGTATCCGCTCGTTCTAGTAGGAACTTTACTGCTCCCGAATGCCCGGTCTCCGCACCCCACAAGATCGGTGTTCGGCCATATTTTGTGTCTGCAGTGTTGGGATCGATATCCTCTCGTTCCAGTAGCAACTTTAATACTCCCGAATACCCGTTCTCCGCAGCTCACGAGAGCGGTGTTCGGCCATATTCAGTGTCCGCCGCATCGGCCTTTGGGCCCTTCCACTGTAATAGTATTTTTACCACATCCTCATAACCTCCCACAGCTGCCCACGCGAGCGCCGTCATGCCCATATTATCCTTACGTTAATATGCTATTCCGTCATCACTAAAAACGCAACAACTATCTCCACTATCCCGAGAAATGCTGCTCCATGGAGCCCTGTAAAGCCCTTAGGGCCACTCCTTCCATCAAAACTCGGCTCTCCCCAACTTCTATTCTCATGGTAACGTAGTAAGAGTAGCTGAGAGAATACATGCTGTTCGAATTGAATTAGAAGCTCCAATGAAAGCGGACTCAAAGTCTCCGCCTTCTCCCTTCTAATGTGTTTCCCCCAGTAGCAAGAAGCATATCCAACAAAGGGGACTATGGACGGGGCCGAACTAAGAGTTGGCGAACGTTCCCGGACACATTGAAAATTGAGGTACGTCAAGCAAACTTCCGCTATCATCGAACGTGGGCTTTGCAACAGGCTGGGATTATGGGATAAATATTCTTGCATACTGAAGTGCACAAGCGGGACGGTGGAGGAGGATGCCTCAACCGTGACAGGTCCCAAAGAGCAAGCTAAGAGTGTCTGAATTGTAGGAATGCTTCAACACTCAGATCAAGGTATCCTACCTTCACTCTTAAGGTGTGGCATAGCTCTTTAGTAGGTAATGGTCGCTCCGAATTTGATACCCACATCAGGGCTGAGACCCCGAGTCTGGATCTACTCCCTTTTGTGTCTTCATCCGTGCTATGGTTGTGGCGTATGCATCCTCCAAATGATTGCCCTTGGTAATCTCGTTCAAATTTTGTCTTCCATCAAAAATTCCAACTCCCCTGAGAACAGCGTCGATGTTTAGCGAAACGAGAAGGAATCTACATGCCATCGTTAGTAAATACAAAACCATGCTACGAACTCAAATATACAAGTGAGAATTTTCGGAGAAGGAGTGGTGTTTCATATTAAAATTAAAAATACAAATGCCTCTCGCTAACTATCTAGTCGCATTCAACCCTGGGACTATCAAACGGAGACTGGGTCTGCGAAGGGGACTTCCGTCCAAGTAATTGGGTCACCCCACATTGATTGCATCCTCAGCACAACTACCAATGCCGCCATTTGGTTCGGACTGTGGTCGCCACACCTTAACACTAGGTGACCGGAATTGCCATGCGCGATTTCTGAGTATGTATGGTAAGCCCCGTATATGCAGTGGAGAACGTCGCTAGGCACGAGTTTGCGTGTGGCGATCTCTTCTTGAAGGATTTCTTCAAATCCGACCATTTTAGTCATCGCTATGAGGCCTGCTCGGGGTCCTGGGGGCACACTCTGCCCGATTATTCCTTGCAGACGTCCTGCATATACAATTCGCTCTGTGAAGCACAGTTAGTAAGACTAATCTTTCCTGGTAGAGTGATTTCTTACCCAGTCCGCCTCTTATATTCATAATTTCCGTCAGTTTTTTATTTTCGACTCTCTCGCGCTCAAGCAATTCCTATACTAGTTAAGAAAATTAATAGTAATGGAATCTGGTGTGGGGGCCATACCTCAAGCTTTGAAACCTTCACCGTGAGCCTGCTGATCTCTTTGTGCAGTTTGGAACTTTGTTCATTCCAATACTGGTCTCTTTGGAAACAAATCGATTGATATTCGATCTGCCAGCGGTAATGCTCATCTTGCAAATTGCGCTTTTCACGAAGTAAATTCGGATACGAAATATCTTCCTCCTTGGTATCACCAATCGGATCTAGGTTGGGCGGGCCTGAGACTTTCGTAACACCAGTCGCTTCAGCATTAGGAACTGGTTGTGAAAAATCCCCGAAGATAGGTCGTTGTGTATACGAAAGTCGACTAGTACCCGCCGATGCAATGCCCGTTTGCCCAAAAGCAGAATGACTGCCCGGATCTGGATAAATGCGGAACCTTTCTTGGGCAAGGGTCGAGATGGATCATGTTCGGGCCTGGTTTCGCTCCCGCCAGGTGTGGTTGTGTCCTCCTTCCCTTCGTGGATTTCGGGCCTTGCCGCTACTGTATTTAATAAGAGCAGAATGTTAGTGTCTGATAGGACAATAGACCGCCTTATTCTTGGATATCGTACCTGCCATGCCTAGGGTGGGGTCGACTTGGTCAACCAGGACAGACTGGGAGAAATCTGGGGTAGCTCTGTCCATGGGTGAGGGGGTATTTTGGGGCATGTTCCCGTGTTCCTTTTTATCTAGGGAAGCGGGAGGCATTTGAGGGGTAGGAGGATGGCCAATTGGTTGGGTGGGGAGCTCGGCGTAATGGTTTGGGGAAGGTATTTGTTTGCAGGTACATCTGGCAAACAAACCTGCGTACGCAAGCATTGGGTTCTACTCAACACAGCTATAGGCACTTTACAGCACCAATTCCGCAATACGGTATAAACTCCAAGCCCTGCAGCTAAACCCTTTTTGCATTATTTTAGATGCCGACCGCCTGCCGAGTGCGCGAGTTCGGCGCTCCCACCCCATGCTGGTATACTTTCTCCAATCTACCCATACTCAAATTTGCCTCCAGAATCCACACTGTAAGGGGTTGCTTTTCTGAATAGGCCCAACAGCCGTTAGACTACAGCGATCTCCGCCCCCCCCCCTAGCGATAAACGCGTGGCTCAAGTGCTTGATATTCCTACTTGCATATAGCAACCAAGCGCATAACTAGCTTTTCAAGTACGTCCAGTATCCCGCCTTAATCTAATAAGAGTGATTGAACGATCACGGCGCTGTACTGTACTCGAGTACAATACCGCTTTACGAGCGAGTTGAGATCCTATCGTCCCTGTGCCTGGTTCTGCTTAACGCAATTTTTTCCCTTCCTCCTAGAGCATTCTGTCTACGTCTACGTCGGGCGCTACGAACCTATCTGATCTCCTGAGCTATGCTGGAAAACCTTGCCAGGTCCTGGTAGAGTAATACTCTGATAATACGAATTCTATCCTCGGTAATCGTGCTTATGCTATAGGAGTTCATGTTCTAGAAAGTACTAATAAATCAAGCTTTACATACAGAAAGTGGACTATGGATGACCGGCCTGTAGATTGGAAGAAGGTAGGACATAAAATACTTGGGTATTGGAAGGATGCCGTTGATTCAAGAAGTTACGGGAGTGTCACCGATCTCTCGTGAATGTCGCAGATTATCCAGGAGCCTAACGGATTGCGTTAGTAGTTTAGTAGTTGACGGGGGAAGTTTTACCAACATATCTTCCCGTTGTTATCACGGGAGTGTGTGGAGGAATTGGGATATGTGGGGAGATACAGATGGGCTCGGTGATCTATAGAAGGATCAGGATGCCGTAACTGCGTTTTACTTACACACCTGTCTTTATCGCTGGTTTAATGTTTTAGGCAGTGCGAACGAAATTGTGGAAGTTACATCTCATACTTCCTACATAGTGCCCATGTTCTAGGTCAATCCTCTTACTCTACCGTCCACTCCTGTGCAACCCATTTCCCCGCTCTGGCATTAAACAAGCGGTTTCTGCAGCGTATGAGGATTGTGGGTAGGGGGACACCACTGAAGGAGCAAGTTAGATCTGCAAGGGTACTATCCAGGTTGTGGGAACTAACTATAGATTTAATAATTTGTGCTTCATTTCTGCCCCCGTAGGTCATGTGCAACCCCCTCGTATCCTGAGTAAAAACTATTCGTCAGCAAGTTCAACGGCTCTTTGAATCACTACTTATGTTCGTTAGTGGTAGAAAAGGAATTTGGGTTTGGCGAACGTCCTGAGCTTTAGGGGGTATGGCAAAGGTAGCGACCTAGCGCGACAAAACATTGCCTTGTATTGTGCAGTACTTGGCGGTCGTGAAATACCGTAGGTCTCGGGAAGAAGAGTCCCTATTCACAGTCCTGGCATAGGGCTGCGGGAAGAACTTTCCGGCCTGTACCGCATATGAAGGAACCTTCTCTGCTGTTGCGACTGTGTTGTTCCGAGCTACGCGATATGCAGGGCCTTCGACAGATCCGTGGATAGGGTTTGATGTGCTTGAACCATGGTAGCCGATTCCGCCGGGGGTGTGCAGTGTCTTGGAAACGGGTAACTTGCTACCCAAGTGCCGAGCTTGGATGCGCGAAAAGGGTGTTGTGGGAATTTTTTTGGGGAGGTTGACTCGGCGGCAGTGAGCTCTTGGTAAGATTCCAGAAAACGCGCTGCTTTTCTTCCGCCCCCAGCATTCCCGAGTCGACTAACTTCACATCCATTGTCAACAATATTCAGAGCAGCGAGGAACCGATAATGTCTTGACCTTTCAGTAATAATATCAACTCTTTCAACACGGCCGTCAACGTGTGGAACCGCTGTACCGTTGCTGATGAGCGGTCTCAAATCTTGACCCGGTTGTCACCACTGGAGCCCAAACTACGCCACCAGGACATTCAAGACCATCGAGTCGAAAATATAGGTGAATGGCGCTTACAAACCGAGGAATTTAGAAGCTGGTACGCCGGCAGTGGAGGATTCGATGATCCAGTTTTGTTTTGCCATGGAGATCCAGGAGTGGGGAAGACTTATATTAGGTAACAAGGACGAATCTCGAGGGATGAAAGGAAGGGGGCAAGTGCTGACAAGTCGTGATAGTAGCTCATTGATAATAGATAGCTTGTGCGATCAGGCCGGGGGACAAAATGTGGCCGTTGCGTGCTTTTACTTTGACTTCGCCGCGCAAAGGGAGCAATCATCGACGAGTATTCTGGGTGCCTTACTTAAACAGGTTTTGAGCGGGCTGGAAGGGATGCCGAAAAAAATAGCGCAAGCCTAT
>Ga0307507_10007472_pt1 | contig 15858 bp, 15 predicted proteins | sample 7_EM_MG_FD_207223 | JGI IMG/M metagenome (GOLD analysis project Ga0307507, IMG submission 207223) | Populus trichocarpa ectomycorrhiza microbial communities from riparian zone in the Pacific Northwest, United States - 7_EM | ecosystem: Host-associated > Plants > Roots > Unclassified | place... | reverse complement strand
ATCATATTATGTCACTAACAGATTAAGAGGAGCAACAAAAGAAGAAGAAGGTGCTGATGGGATTAATTCAAAATTTATGACATAGTCTTTATTGACATCAAAACTTTATGAAGAGTTCGGGAAATCAAAGGGTGAGTTGGGAATATGTTAAAGCCATATGTTACTGTTGCAATGTCGCGGTCATACAAATGAATTACCCTAGCTTAAATAAACAAGATAGTATTGAACAAGTAAGAGGTCAATTCCACGAGAAACATTTAGTTTAGATTTTTATGCTATGTGATATGCAACTGAGGGGGTTTTGAAGTTATCTATGTTATGTTATAGTAAATAGAAAGAAACAATCAATGCTAAATCAAAGAAAACTGAAATTTATCAAGAAAATAGACCTTGGTCAAAAGTAAATGTCCACCTATAGAAATCAGAACTGATCATGGAAACGAAACGTCAATTTATACTCTGAATATTTATCTTTTTTTACGTTGATTAGATAATAGATCCGCTGTATAACTAATCCTAACCATCAAACAGCCACAGTAGTAATTTAATTCAATGGCAGACTGAAGAACTGGATAAATTGATTAATCTAGACAACATAATTGTCCGCAGTTCATGTTTGATTTGTTTGAATGTTTTCCCTAAGATTAATAACGTAGATCCGGCACAATTATTAAACTTAGTTGCTTCACAAGTTTATATACCACAACTTCGATTTTGATAGCAAACTTAGCAATAGATTGTTCACAATAATAACTTAAAGTCTGCTCAAGCAATTGAAATAAACAATCATAGAAAATAAGCATAGGAGAACAAACATATTCATTCATCATATAAACTGAAAAGAAAAGATAAAATAAATCTCACAGTTCTTAAAATCCAAAGGTTTCTGTGTCCTTACAACCAAGAAAAAGAGTTTAGTCTTGTGTGTCTATTGAACAACTAATCAAAAAGAAAGAAGAATGCATGATTTCAGGTTTATAGAGGAAGGTGTGTTTTTTCTCTCTTGGTTGGCCGCCCCTCTTCCTTTCTCTCTTTCTTTTTATATCCTAAGAAACCCTAATCCCTTTTCTACAAAATAGTTCTTTCCTAAGTAGACAATTTACATTTAAGTAGTTCAATAACTATTTTTCTAAAAAAAAAGAAAGAAATAGCCTAGCATAAAATCTTCAAGCTTTGACTTTTGACTTAGTGGAGCTAAATTGCCAAAATAAAGACTTGGATGTCGGTTTGGATTCTTTGAGACGTAATTTGGACTTGTTTCTTCACAAAACCTGTCAGCTGACAGAATTCATGTGTCACCTTAGAAAAATCATACATCTCTCATTTGAGCTTGTTTTCAGCTGAAATTTGGTAGGCTCATAGGTCTTCGAGTCAGAAATCCAAAAACAATTGAGTTTGCATCAAATGGACTTCTGTAACTTAAGATATTCATTTGGAATTGCTGAAGGTCAACACTAACAGAATGCAAGATTTGACTTCGAAGGCTGTGATTTCCATGCTCTTTCTCTTTTTATTTTTCTTGCCATATATGTGTAGAAAGGTATGGATGTTATTTTTCTAATTCCACTGAAATCACTTCATTTCGACTTTCTAGAGCTCAATCTCTGCACAAAACATCGATCGGAGGTCAAATCTGTCAATTATCTCCAATTTACTTCTTTTTTAATCTTACATCCAAAAGTGCCTTCAAAACATAAAACAAAGAATATCAAGGCATGTTATATATAAAACATAAGCAAAATACTAGGTAAATATAGGTAAAACTATCAAATAATATGGTTGCATCAAATACCCTCACACTTAGCTCTTGCTCGTCCTCGAGAAATGATAAATGAAATCAAACTAAAATTAAATAAGTAAAATAATTATGACTAATATCTTAATCTCTCATCAATGTCCAAGAGTACAAGCATTATAAACAAGAATACAATTAAGAAGGATAAAGAACATAAATTTTTATGAATTTATTTACATGTGAACTTCAAAACTCTATTAATCATTAGGATTTAAATGAAATCTATGTCATGCCAAAGTAATAGGTCTTCTCATTGATATACACTCCAACACTCACATGTTTAGGGCTTATGTATTTAAATCTCTCAAATTCAATCAATGAATATGTTCTACCATAAGCTTGCTTTTCAATCTCATCTCCATTACTAAAATATTACAAGCAATGCATGAATTAAAAGGTCTTATTTTTTTGTTGTAATGAGGTTAAGGTTAAGGTGGGTAAAAGAAAGGAAAAGAAAAGGCTAAAACCAAAGGAAATAGAGCATTCTAAAAAACATGATCTTTTGAAAGAAGATATCTCATCAAAGCACACAAATTTTCCATCTTTAAGCACCAATACTTAACTTCATTTGATTTCAAGCTCTATCAACATAAAATCTTAAGAACATAAAGGAACACTTTTTTTTCTTTTCTTTTCTTTTCCTTTTTCTTTTTTTTTCTTTTTCTTTCTTTTTTTTTTCTTTTACCTTTGGCAACTTTGCCCATCTTTTCATCAAGCATCACTTTTTTTTTCTTTTCACATAATTTCCAACCATAATCCATGAGATATCCACAAGTATATGCTCTACTAATCCTTGGCCAAGGGAAAAGGAAAACATATAAAAAGTTAAGGCTTACACATGGATAAAGCAAAGAAAAGATAAACAAGTTCAAAGGAGGCTCACTAAGGATAATATGCTTTAGGTTGTCTTTTTGGCTCAAGTGGTTAAAATTCCTAATGCCTTTATCATCTTCATGTATACATGTAATGTAAATGTAATCTCAACAAGATATGAAGCAAGTTCTAGAGATATATATCATTGAAAAAAACCATAATCCAAGAATATAATGTTAAAGGCTCAAAAGCTTGCATTGGTATAACACTATAAAGTCAACATGACATATTTTCAAAGTCAATCCCTAGACTAATTAAACTTTAAAACTTGCATGCACACTCAGTCATTTGATTTATATTTTCAGCTATCTATCTCAACTAATTCTTATATATAATACTCATATTCTCATAAACCAATGGGAGATCAAAAGATAAAACTTAAACTATTTTTTTTAGAAACAACAAAGAAAACCAAAATTCTAGAAACAACAAAGAGAATCAAAATTCTCTCAATACCCTCACACTTTAAAACAACATTTTCCTCAATGTTGAAATAAAAGAAAAGGAATATAAGAGAATGACAAAAATAAAGTAAAATGCAAAAAAAAAAGATAAGGAAAAAAGAAAGCAAATATGATTTTTTTTTCTTTTTGTGATGGGTTGCCTCACAGTAAGAGCTTTTTTATGTCATTGGCTCGACACATCGCATGCTCATGCTTCATAGATTGGTTCAGCTAACTCCATAGAAGCGATGAGTTCTGCCGTCCAACCTTCATAGAAAGGTTTCAAGCGATGCCCATTGACCTTGAGCACTTTGTTTGTTTCTAAACTTGTAATTTCAATTGCACCATAAAGAAAAACATTAGAAACAACAAAGGGTCCAATCCAATTAGAGCACAACGTTCCAGGAAAAAGTTTCAAACGCGAATGATAAAGAAGGACTTTGTCTCCAACATGAAACTCTTTTCTTGTAATCATTCGGTCATGAAAACTCTTGGTCTTTTCTTTATAAATCCTTGCATTCTCATAAGCATCATTTGGTATCTCTTCCAACTCGTGCAATTGCAACTTCCTTGCAATCCCAGCAGCATCATAATCCATGTTACATTGTTTAATGGCCCAAAAAGCTTTGTGTTCAAGCTCCACCGGTAGATGACATGCTACATTTTTTTTGGGATGTAGACAAACCTAAAGGGAATTCTTTGGTGACTAAATAGTTCACCAAATCAGCATACCATGGTCTTGTAGAGGAATGTAACACATACAACTGCTCGTCGGGGAATGTCTTTCTTATTGTTTCGATTTGAATATCCTCGGTCCTCAGTCGGCTCAAGTGATGACCCATGTGGTTTTCGACACCTTTTGGTCTTGATCTCAAGATCAAATTCTTGTAAAAGCAAGATCCACCTAATCAATCTTGGTTTGGACTTCTTTTTGTTCAAAAGATACCTTAAAGTTGCATGGTCAGTAAAAACAACTTTTGTACCAAGTATATATGACCTAAATTTTTCAAGATCTAACATCACTACAAAAAGTTCCTTTTTAGTTGTATGGTAATTGCATTGTGCTCCGTCCAACATGCGAAAAGAATAGGCGATAACATGCAAATTCTTCCCTATTATTTGCCCAAGTACAACCCCTACCGCATAGTCACTCGCATCACACATTATCTCGAAAGGATCATCCCATTTTGGTGGTTGGATGATAGGGGCAGATGTGACAAGCCTCTTAAGCTCATCATGGGCATCTTTACATGTTTGATCAAACATAAAATCCACTTATTTGGCTAATAATTTGCACAATGGGTGCTGTAATATTTGAGAAATCTTTGATAAATCGTCAATAGAAACCTACATGGCTAAGAAAAGAACGAACTTCCCTCACGCATGAGAGATAAGACAATGATGAAACGACATCAATTTTAGCTTTATCAACCTCTAATCCACACGAAGACACAACATGCCCAAAAATTATTCCTTGTTCTACCATAAAATAACACTTTTCATAGTTCAAGACAAGGTTAGTTTCAATGCATCTTTTCAAGAGCAAAGATAAATTTTATAAACACTTATCAAAAGAATCACCATACCACGTGAAATCATCCATGAAAACCTCAATTATTCTTTCAACATAGTCAGAAAAAATACTTACCATGCATCTTTGAAAAGTTGCAAGTGCATTACTGATCAGTACTTAAAAGTGCATTGTTATTAAGGTTTTATATCATCATATTGTACTTTTAGTATCATTAAATTCCCTAACTTAAGCATGTTTTTCTAATAACAAGTTTGATAATATATATAGCTTTAATTTATGGTAAATACTCATTTTAAATGCAGGCATATCTCACAATTCAAAAGATTGATTGATGTGATTGACTATTGAAAGTTAGAGAAGAGATGTTGGATCAAACTGGAACACCATTCAGTCATTTGATCATATCTGGAGTTGTGGACCTTGGATGTATGTTTGGTTTATTGTTCTGGAAAATTAAGACATAGGCCTACAACTTCATGAAGAGTGGAAGGCCCAAATTTGCCGTTTTCAAATTCAAAGCTTGGCCATAAAAGAGAGGTCAGAATATATCCTGCAATCCAGCCCAAACACTGCTCAGAAGTATGGTGTTACTAAAATAAGATAATTAATAGGATCATGTTAAAAATTTATAATAAACTATTAAGGATAAATCATCTGATTGGAACCTCCTTTATGTGTGGTTTCTAATTGAGTAATAAAAAGAGTTTATACTATACTTATTTCTAATACCATTAGTGGATCCTCTAACCTTGGCAATTGTTTTTATCATTGTTTAATCCTCACATTAATCTCACATCTCAAAGTTTTATTTAATTATTTGTTTTATTATATTATATATATATTACTTATAATTTATATAGTTGACCTCCCTGTGGATCGACCCCGGTCTTGCCGGGTTATTTATTACTTTGACACTCCTACACTTGGGATAAGACATCAACTCTTTGATCGCGTCAGTTACAGAGACTAAAAGGCATTCTCCTATATGCATATGTACCAAATGGACATGTAAATGTAGTCTTTTCTTAATCTTCATGATTAATAACAATCTGATTATATCCACTATATACATCAAGAAAGCAATAAAAAGACTTACCTACCAGGTGTTCAGGCATTTGGTCCATGAATGGTAATAAGAAATGATCTTTACGTGTAGAAAGATTAAGTTTTCTATAATCAACACACATTCTTCAACCATTCGAGATGCGAGTAGGAATGAGTTCATCCTTTTTATTCTTGTGAACAACAGCTGATACAACTTCACCCATACTTACCATTTCATAACCTTTTAGCTTGTAAGCTCTTTTGGGAGTCCACAACTCCTTCAAGAATTTGACATACTGGGGAATTTACTTGATAACATCAATCAAAGAAATGTTGAGTTTCACTTTCTTGAAAACCTCTAAAATCTCTTTTTCTTTGTCCTCTTTCTTAGACCTAGAAGAACTCACAGGAAAGGGGGGAATCATCTTAAAACTGGAATTCATTGAATTAGGACTTACCTTTGGAGTATCAGTCGTTGTTTTAGTTTCTGTAAGAGAAGGAGGATGTTTCTTCTTTACACTCAATTCGGTTTCTATCTCCTCTTCTTCCTCCATCTCAATTTGTTTCAACCTTTGCTCTTCAAGTTCTTTCCCACTTCACAGTGTGATCACATTAACATTCTCTTTTGGATTCAATGTTTGGGAGGGCAATTTTCCATTCATTTGTGCCTCCAATTTCCCTACACTTGAAGCTACTTGCCCTATTTGCTTCTCTAAGTTATGAATGCTTGACCTTGTTTCCTGTTAAAAAGACATGAAATTTTGTTGCAATGTCACTGTATTAGAAGCCAAGGTTTTCATCATCTCATGAATATCATGACTCGATGACCCCATAACATTGGAATTTATGAATGCAGGGGGCTGTCTCGCTTGATAATTCTGTTGAGATTGAAATCCATGGAACTGTCAGCCTTGATTGCCTTGTTGAGGCGGGTTCCTATAGCGTAAGTTCGGATGATCTCTCCATTCGGGATTGTACGTGTTAGAAAATGGATCATACTTACATTGAGGTTGTTCATTGAATACTCAATCAACTGCATTAGCTTGTTCAATGTAATCTTCTTGCATTGTTGGGCACATATCTGAAGCATGTTCTTGTAAGGAGCATATGCTAACATCTTTCACTTGTTGTACATTTCCACGAGCCAAAGAATGCATAAGAGAAGTAAGATCATTAACCTCATTTACATGTTTGCTTGGGAAGTCTCCACGGGTGCCAAATTGTTTCGAGTTGGCTGCCATATTTGAGATCAATTGGCGTGCAGCCTCGGGTGTCTTATCTACCAATGCCCCTCCACTTGCCACATCAATGATACTACGGTCAATAGGCATCAGTCCTTCATAGAAATATGGAATGAGTAACTGATTAGACATCTAATGATGAAGGCATTGAATGCACAGTTGCTCAAATCTTTTCCAATACTCGGAGAGTGTCTCCTCATAAGATTGTCGTATCCCACATATTTCTTTTCTTATGTTGGCAACTCGAGAGGCTGAGAAATACTTTTCAAGAAAAATCTTCTTCATGTCATTCCACGTTCCAATGGAACCTGGAAGAATAGAGAAAAGTCATGCATTTGCTGCCCCTTTTAAAGAGAAAGGGAAAGCTTTCAACTTAACTTGTTCTTTGTCAACTCCGTTAGGTTTCATGCTAATACAAACCATATGGAACTTCTTGAGATGAGTATGAGGATCTTCTCCGGCAAGTCCATTGAATAATGGCAGTAAGTGTATAAAACCAGGCATTAGCTCGAAGTTGCCATTGTTGTTGATGTTTATGTGCAATAGTTGATTCTCCACGTTGGGAGTAGCGAGTTCTTTGACTGTCTGTTGTCATGCAACAGCCATGGTGTTGACATGAGCTTCCTTTCATAACCTGCGTAAAGTGTTCTCTATTTCGAGATCTACCTGCATTTGTCTATGGTTAGTAGGACGGGTTATATGCATCAATCATCAAGAAAACTCAAAAGAAACTAACCACACAAGAGATTTAAAGTAGTGCAAATTGAATGAAAATCCTACGCTAGAACACAAAAACTGCCTAAAAACACTAGAAAACAGCGGAATTTTGCCTCGATATGGTGGGGCTAGTGGCCAAAAGTGACTAATCCTGTTCAGAACGTCGTTTCCTTTCAGGAAACAAAAGGCTGAAACCTAATTCCACCAAGAAATCAGTTTTGAACAGTAACTATACCGTACTGTACAGTGTCGCTACAAGTAACACTGTTTATGTTTCTCTTTTTTAAAAAACAAAATAAATAACAATCATAGAAAATAACAATCATAGCACAAGAATCAACTAAAATCACTTCCCCGGCAACAACGTCAAAATTTATTATGATGTCACGGTTACACAAATTACTTACCCTGGCTTAAATAAACAAGATAGTATAGAGCAAGCAAGGCATCAATCTCACGAGGAAGGTTTAGTTCATATTTGTATGCTATATGATATGCAACTGGGGGTTTTTGAAGTTATCTATGATATGCTATAGTAAACAAAAAGAAACAATCAATGCTAAACCAAAATTTATCAAGAAAACAAACCTTGGTCACAAGTAAACGTTCACCTACAGAAATCAGAACTGATCATGGAAACGAAACGTGAATTTATACTCTGAATATTTATCTTTGTTACGTTGATTAGTTAACAAATCCGTTGTATAACTAATCCTAACCATCAAACAACCACAGTATTAATTTAATTCAATGACAGCCTTAAGAACTAGATAAATTGATTAACTAGATAACATAATTGTCCGCAGTTCATGTTTGATTTGTTCGAATGTTCTCCCTAAGATTAATAACATAGATCCTCCATAATTATTAAACTCAGTTGCTTCACAAGTTTATATACCACAACTTTGGTTTTGATAGCAAACCTAGCAATAGATTGTTCACAATGATAACTTAGAGTCCGCTCTAGCAATCAAAATAAACAATCATAGGAAATAAGCATAGGAGAACAAACATATTCATTCATCATATAAACTGAAAAGAAAAGGTAAAATAAATCTCACAGATCTTGAAATCCGAAGGTTTTTGTGTCCTTGCAACCAAGAAAAAGAGTTTAGCCTTGCATGTCTCTTGAACAACTAATCAAAAAGAAAGAAGAATGCATGATTTCAGGTTTTTCAGAGGAAGGTGCGTTTTTTCTCTCTTGACTGGCCGCCCCCTTTCCTTTCTCTTTTTTCTTTTTATATCATAGGAAACCTTAATCCTTTTTCTACAAAATAGTCATTTTCTAAGTAGACAATTTACATTTAAGTAGTTCAATAACTATTTTCCTAAAAAAGAAGAAATAACCTTGCATAAAATCTTTAAGCTTTGAATTTTGACTTGAAAGAGCTAAATTGCCGAAATAAAGACTTGGATGTCAATTTGGATGCTTTGGGATGTAATTTGGACTTCTTTTTTCACAAAACATGTCTATTGGCAGAATTCATGTGTCATCTTAGCAAAAATCATATCTCTCTCATATGAGCTCGTTTTCTGTTGACATTTGGTAGGCTAATAGGTCATTGAGTCAAGAGTCTAAAAAAATTTAGTTTGCATCAAATGGACTTCTATAGCTCAAGATATTCAAGTTGGAATGACTGAAGGTCAACATCAGCAGAATGCGAGATTCAACTTTGAAGGCTGTGATTTCCATGCTCTTTATTATTATTATTTTTCTTGCCATATATGTATAGTAAGGTATGGATGTTAGTTTTCTTCGTTTCGACTTCTAGAGCTCAAGCTCTGCACAAAACATCGATCATAGGTCAAATCTGTCAATTATCTCCAATTTACTTCTTTTTTAATCTTGCATCCAAAAGTGCCTTCAAAACATTAAAAAAAATATCAAGGCATTTTATATATAAAACATAGGCAAAATACTAAGTAAATATGGGTAAAACTATCAAATAATATGGTTACATCAGTTACATATTTGGTGGGCAAAAAGATCCCTAGAACAGCTAATGGAATTGAAACAAACTAGAGACTCAGAAAACTATATCCAGGATTTTGATGCCCTGTGGAATAAGGCTGAGATTAGTGAAAAACAAGCCTTACTATTTCTTTCTTCTTTTTTTTAGGGAAGGGCCTTGAAGTAGAAATCAAAAATACAGTTAAGATGTTTGAATCTAAAGCCCTTAAACATGCCTATAACCTAGCTAGATTGCAAGCAAACACCCTAGCCAACAAAAAAATCCCTAGGGTACCCTGTTAAACATTCCATTTCATCTACCAATCCTACCTATAATACTAGAAATACTTCACCACAAAACTCCTCAAATACACCTTTTACCCCATCAACCAATTTACTTAAACCCTAATCTACAAACTGGTTCAATAACCCTACCTAAAATATCAACTAGAAAAACCCTATCAAACCCACAAAGTCCATCAAAAACCAAGAGTTTGAAAAGAGGAGGCTGAAGGGTTTATGTTTTTGGTGTGATGAAAAATTTATCCCTGGTCACAAATGTAAGAATAAGAAGTTGCATTCTTTGAGTATTGTGCAAGAAGATGAGGATGTTATAAAAGAAGAGGGTTAGGACGGAAGGGGTAATGTAGAAGAGGTTGTTCCTCGCATTTCTCTAGATGCCTTGGAAAGAACTGTGGGGTTTTAAACCATGAAATTACTGGAAAGGTGGAAAAGCAGGCCCTGAATATTCTAGTGGATTTAGGAAGTACACACAACTTCCTCAATATTGTTGTAGCACTCAAGCTAAAGTTCAAGCTAACTACCATTAAACCAATGGCAGTGCAAGCTATTAATGGGGAGAAAATGTTCTGCAAATCAATATGCAAAGGTCTAAGGTGGAAAATGTAAAGGGTGTGTTTTGAGGCTGATTTCTTTATCATTAAGCTAAAAAAATTGTGACATGGTGTTAGGTATTTAATGGCTATCTATGTTGGGTGATATGCTATGCAATTATAAATACCTTTGGATGTCTTTTGATTGGCAAGGGCAGAGGGAATTACTCAAGAGGGAAGATCCAGTCAAATTTCAAGCCATAAAGATTGAACAACTAAGTTCCTTAGTAGGAAATCGCAAACAAGTAGTTCAATATCATTTATGTAGTCTGAGAATTCTATGAAAAGATGAATGTATTGGAGATTCTGTGACTTCCAAGCTTTCTTTCAATAAACACAATGATGCCACATTATAGTCATTGTTAGAGGCATATCAAGATCTGTTCCAGCCAGGTACCTAAAGGACTTCTACCTTCTAGGGTTTATGATCATGTTATTCCTCTTAGAGAGGGAAGTCAAGCAGTGAATCTCAGACCTTATAAGTACTTAGGGTTACAGAAGGATGTGATGTAGGAAATAGTTATGGAAATGTTGAGAATTTGAATTATAAGACCAAGCAATAGTCTTTTTGTTTCTCCAGTGGTACTTGTCAAAAAGAAAGACTCAACTTAAAGGCTATGCATAGACTATAAAGCCTTGAATAAGCTTACTATCAAGGACAAGTATCCTATTCCTATGGTGCAAAAAACCATTAGAAGAATTAGTGGGAGCAGTTGTGTTTTCCAAGATTGACCTTAGGTCTAGTTATCATCATATCAAAATGGCACCTAAAAAAGAATTCAAGACAGCCTTTAGGACACACAGTGGCTACTATAAGTTCTTAGTTATTCCCTTTGTGTTAACTGATGCCCTAGTTACTTTTCAAAGCTTGATGGATGAGGTTTTTAGGGAGTATCTTAGGAAAGTTATCTTAGTGTTTTTTTATGACATTTTAGTATATAGCCAGACTCTTAATGATCACTATAACACTTACAAACTGTTTTTGAATTATTAAGGAAGCATTAATTGATTGCCAATACTAGTAAATGTAACCTTAATAGTGAGCAAGTTGAATACCTAGGCCGTATTATTTCCAAGCAAGGAATTGTCATTAATCCTCACAAAATACAAGCTATTGTTGATTAGCCATTGCACCAGAATTTAAAGCAACTGAGAGGGTTCCTAGGCCTTACAAGGTACTACAGGAGGTTTGTAAAAGGATAGGGGCTATTTGCAAGCCTCTAACACAATTACTGAAGAAAGTTGCAACAACATGGAATGATAAAGCTATTAGGGCATTTAGCAAATTGAAGGAGCTAATAATTAATGCATTAGTGTTGTACCTACCTGACCTGAACAAGGTGTTTGTGGTGAAAATTGATGCTTTATTGTTTGGGGTAGTTGTAGTACTTATGCAATAGGGGCATCTTATTGCTTTCATTAGTAATTCATTGGGACCAAAACAACAAGTCATGTACGTTTATGAAAAAAAGATGATGGTTATCATGCACGCAATCACCAAATAGAAGCACTACTTATAGGGCAGACACTTCAAGATTCGTACAGATCATATAAGCCTAAAATATCTCCTGCATTAGAAAGTGGCTACTCTAGCTCAGCACCTATGGCTTGTCATATTTTTGAGATATAACTATGAAATAGAGTATAGAAGAGGAAAAGTAAATGTGACAGCAGATGTCCTCTCTAGAATCTCTAGTAATAATCACTATGCTCTGGCTGTATCTACAATTTCCACTAGCATTATGAAAGAAATCATAAGGTTATAGGAGAAGAATCCTTCTATACAAGCTATTATTGAAGGTCTATAAGTCTTATCAGACTTACACCCTCACTATACTCGGGTTAACAATCACTTCAACAAAAAAGACAAAGTGGTGGTAGGCAATAATCACTATGCAAATATGGTCACTCATGGATTATTATAGCCCCTACATATTCCCTATGCTCCTTTTATTGATATTAGTATGGACTTTATAGAAGAATTTCTCAAATCTGAACATATGGAAGTCATAATGGAAGTGGTAGATTGGTTCATCATTTATGCACATTGTATGGCTCTTAGTCACCCCTATACTACCCCTAGTGTTTCTCAGGTGTTTATAGACAATGTGTACAAATTACATGGATTGTCAATATTGATTATTAGTGACAGGGATCTAGAGTTTATGAGTAAGTTGTAGAAAGAGATTTTTAGCATTCAAAGGGTCAATATACTCTATTCATTTGTATACCATCACAAATTGATGACTAGACGAAGATAGTCAACAAATGTATTGAAAACTATCTTAAGTGTATGACAAGAGATTGCCTAAAGCAGTGGGTAAAGTGGCTATCTTTAGTAGAATGGTGGTACAATACCAACTTCCATTCTACCACCAAATTAACTCCTTACGAGGTACTATATGGTTTTCCTCCTCCTATACATATCCCCTATTTTTATAGGACTATATAGTGGAATCAGTAGATGATGCATTAACTAGGAGGGAAGATATGATCAAAAGCATCAGGATTCATTTATAAAATGCACAGAATAGGATGACTCAATTAACAATTCAAAAAAGAAGTTAGAGATATTTTTCAATTGTGACTATGTCTACTTGAAGCTACAGCCCACAAGCAGCAGTCAACAATTCATTGTCATCACAAAAGCTAACAGTTAAGGTTTTTGGGTCATACCAAGTGATAGACAAGTTTAGAAGCACCAATAAGTTGAAGTTGCCTCCTACGACTAAAATCCACCATGTTTTCCATGTGTCTCAGCTTAAAAAGCATATGGGAAACCACATTGTACATCTACCGATTTTGCATCCAACATCTGACCTACAACCATAAGCCATGTTAGATATATGAATTACAAGGAAGAAAAATAAAGTTGTTACTCAAATTATAATATATTAAAAAGGATTTTCTCTTGTTGAAGCTATTTGTGGGAGTTTATGGATGAAATGGCAATCTGATTTCCTCATATCAACCTTGGGGACAAGGAAAATTTAATGCGAGGTGAATTGTCATGAACAAAATTAACATGAGCAACAAAAGAAGAAGAAGAAGAAGGCATTAATGGGATTGATTCAAAATTTATGATCGTTGCTTTGGAACGCGGCGTTTAACTTAGATGTTGTTGCGCACCATTTCACTTGGAGAATGCTATGCACCGTTTCATTTACATGGGTGTTGCACTGTAGCGGGGTGTATCGCAACGTCGTGATAACGACGAGGTTTTTATTATACCTTTTAATGAGGTGTGTGTGTGTCGGGAAGGGTTTTTGGATTTAATCATAAAATTATGATCAAAGTCTAGGAGTCACCACCTACTATTATGGTCACTAGGAACCTATGGTATGTGAGAGTCTGGGTGAAGGACTAGTTGTGCAAGAAGAAGATGCATCACTCCCAATGCACCCTTTGTGAGAGAGTCTCTACCTTATCAGGTTTAATACGAACCATTCTAAAGTCTGAATTTTAGCATCACATTTTTTACACCTTATATCTTTAATACCTGAGAGTGTATTCTATTGCGTAGTTTTACACCTCACATATATAAATACATCTAGACCCTAAAAAAAATGATTGGTAAAGGGTTTTTGACATTTTGACCAAATCCTAATGGATAATCATAAACTGGTTATGATATCTAGTTTTTTTTATTTTTTAAAAACATGAGAAAGATGCAATTTTTTTGAAAATATGCTTGGAAAACTATTTAAGATTTGGTCGTATGCATGAAAAAATATATTTTTTTTGTTTTTTTTAAAGGGAAATTAATTTAAAAGTTTTGAAATCTTTTTGAAATTTTTTAGAAATATTTCAGAAGAAATCGGGTATTTTAATATCGAATCTGTATCTTATAATGTAAGTATACAACCCGATATTAAGCAAAAGTGGTAGAAAAATATGCAAGAAGATCACAATTTTTTTGAAATAATTTTTTAATTTTTTTTGGAATTTTTCATTTTTTGTTTGTTTTTTTAAATAATATTATAATATATATTATTTTATTATATTAATTAAATATTATTAAATATATGGGCTGGGCCGACCCAACTAATTGGGCCGAACCAAACCCAAAAAGGTTAGGCCTATCTCGGCCGGATAAGGATTGGGTTGATCTCGGCCCAATAGATCTCTCTTTCTTTTTCCTTTTTTTTTTATTTTAGGTTGGAGTCGGCCTAGTAAACTAGGATGAGCCAAAACAGGTCCAGCCTAACTCAACTTAGTCACTGGCCCAGCCTAGTGACTAAGTTGCATGAATAGTGCAACGTGAATTATAATTCACGTTGCATTGTTCATAACAGATATATGAACAGTGGAAGCAGAGGAGGGAGGAAGAAGAAGAAGAGATGAGGGAGGTTTACCAATCGTGGAAGGAGTTGGCATCTTGGCTGGTGGCGCACGCTGTGACTGGAGGTGGTGAGGCCAGCGATTGGCACTGGTTGCAACTGGAAGACAAAGGAGCAGAAACTTGCAAAAGAGAAGGGAAGCTCGTGGTGGCTGTGGTGGCTTTTGTCGTTTGACCAAGGCGGTGCTGGGAAGGAGCTGGTCTGTTGGTGGTTTTCTTTGGCAGATGTAAGAGATGGTGGTGGTTGTAAAGAGAGAATGAATAGAGAGAGAGACATGATAATAAAGGGAGAAAAACTAGGGAAGAAGGTTGTTTTTGTTCAGAGTTTGGCCTTCAATTTCTTCATGTTCAGAACATGAAATCCACTCTTATTTATAGGGGGTGGAAGAGGGTAATCTTGTCTTCACTGGAAAAAACTTTCAGCCCTTGATTCGGTTGAAAGGATCCCAACCATTGGTTCAAAGTATGCACCATAAACGGTCAAATTTGACAGTTCAAGGTTGCTTGAATTGGCTACTTTAGGCTAGCGTCGGGGCCGTTGTGATATTAATAGGCCTGAACGGACCATACTCGGGGATAGAGGGATGTCAGGTGACCATTTTGGTTCATGTGTTGTCAAATTTGGTGGATATATGAAGCATTAAATGCACCTGAAAAGTAGCCACCCAGATAGCATTCTCGAGCAAAATTGGGGAAGACAATGAACAGTGACCAGACGACGCGTTGTCTGGTCATTTTTTTTTTAAGTTGAATTTAGTCCTCCACCTTTCAATTGTTTTTTAATTATACCCCTAATTTACCCTAAACTTTTGATTTAGTGCAATTTAGCCCCTGCCGAACTTCAATTTGAACCCCGAATTTCAATGTATTTTGCACTTTGATCCTTGGTCTAGAATTTATGAAATTTAACCCCTAATTGACCATTAAACTTTTAATTTCTTCAATTTCACCCCTGGTTTTTGTCAATTAAGCCCCTATAGTTCGGAGTCTTTTGTAAAGTGGTCCTTAGCTGCGAAATTTTCCAATTT
>Ga0307507_10007471_pt1 | contig 15860 bp, 6 predicted proteins | sample 7_EM_MG_FD_207223 | JGI IMG/M metagenome (GOLD analysis project Ga0307507, IMG submission 207223) | Populus trichocarpa ectomycorrhiza microbial communities from riparian zone in the Pacific Northwest, United States - 7_EM | ecosystem: Host-associated > Plants > Roots > Unclassified | place... | reverse complement strand
TTTAAATTATTAAAATTTATTATTAAGTGGTTGTTAAGATATTAAAGTGTGATTTTTCCATTTTTTTGGTGTGTTTTTGAAGTGATTAGCTCACCCGTTTGACCAGCTCACCCGTGAAATACGTTATTGGTTTTAAATTATAATTATATTTAGAGCTTAATAATTAATATAGAATTTTAAGCCTCCTCCTAGCTTTTTAATAAATAGTATAAGTAAGGCAAATAGAGATTAACTAGGGCGAATAAATCCTTTTTCTAGATACTTGTTAAGGTATTATTATATTATAAGCAGTTCTTCTTATAACATACCATATAGCAGACTAAACTTTAGTGTTATACTAGGCTTAAGTTCTATCTTAAAATCGTGCTTATCTTAGTATAGGGCTAGTTGGTCTATAAATCATTTTTTAAACTTGTTAATTAGATTATGGTACTCTTTAGGTATAAGAGGTTAAGGATTAATATATTATTTTAGTTTTAGTGCTTTCTTAATATCTTCTATAGTTATAGTAAAGATTTTATAATCTTATCTTTTTACCAGTAAGATAAAAAGTGCGGCCTATATTATACAAATTTTAAGAGGTTTTAGCGAAATATCTTTATATTCTTTACTATAATTAGCAGTTATAAATTTATTGTGTTTGCTTAAGATTTATAGTAAAGGCAATTTGTATTATATTAAATTTAAATAGTTATATACATGTTTATAGGGCAAATGGTTTTTTAAGTAATAACTTTAGCAGTAGGTTGTATGGAACTTTAGTATTTCTTTAACCCAGCTAATTAAAGGGTTGTATTATTTTAGCCATCTATATCTAAGTATTACCTTATAATGCTTTAAAGGTGTTATAAATAGGGAAATGTATTTAAGGTGTTTACCCATCCACAATTTTATAAGAGTGTAGTATATTAGTTCGCTATATATTAAGGGTTTGCCATTAAAGCCTTATAGGCCTTAGGGCTTATTAAGTTTCTTTAAATTTAGGCGTTAAGTTTTTGCGTAGTTTATATTAATAAAGCCTATACTAGTAGCTCCGCTATCTATAAGGATTTATACTTCCTTCCATTTTCTAAGTATTTAAATTTCGCTAAGTATATTAAGGGAGTTATATTGTGTATTAGCGCTAGAAGAGCCTATATACTTATACTCTTCCACTTTTTGTCCTCAGGCGTGACTTGGCCCTAGGATAATTTGTTTTCTAAGTTAACCAAAGGTAAGATACTTTATAGCAACTAGGTATAATTTATGAAATAAGTGCAAGTTAAGGAGCGAGTATAACTTAAAGCATAAATGCGATTTAATAACTAGGGAGAACTACGGCGGACCTTTTCAAAAGGGTAAGTTTGGCAATTCCTTTAAATATATCCTTTTTTACTACATCTAAAGTATTCTCTGTTTATGGCTTAAGTTCTTTATTTATTAGTTCCTAAGGGTATATAAAACCGAGTGGTATTAAGGTCTATAAGGTTGTACGTAGGACTTTTCAGGTTCGGAGAGGGATCGCGTTTTGGGGTATATATTGGTTTTATAGAGTTTTAAACATAAGGCGTGGTCGGCTTTAAAGAATGAGTTTATTTGTTATATTAAAGGTCCTTATTAATTTATTAACACATTATAGCAAATTTGGGTAAGTCTTTTAGCAGTTCCCTACCTACTAACTAGGCTCTAATCTTATCTAAAATAGCTCGTTAAAGAGCAGTGACTTTAGCAGCTTTATTCCAATCTAGTTCACCAACAAGGCCTAAAAATTCTAAAAAGAAGCTGGTAAATTCTCGGTTCCATTGTTATAGGTTTTTCAGTTTAGTAATAGCTGTGTATTTACGGCTGGCGTTATTATACGTTCATTCTAGTAGGGAGACGAAGATTTTGAAATTAATAAAGGTGCCGTTATAAAAGAATAGATCTATAGTTTGTGTAGCGTCCTTGCTTAAACAAGACATTCTATAGCTAATTTTACTAGCTTTGGTGGGGTATTAGTTATAGTTTATTAAAAGTTTAAGATGGAGCTTAGTTATAAAGGGACGTAGGTTGTTTTAATTTCTATTAAACATTGGAGGATTAGGGAGCTTTTTGGATTTTATAATAGGTATTAAATTTATTACAGATATGGGTTAAATTACTATTACTGGTTTAAAGTTCGCGTTTAAGGGGCCAGGCTCAGATATAGTTACTTTGATTTCGTTTATAGGCGGTGTTGTGGTCTCTAACGTAAGTGTTTTAATATTACGGAGTTCTTCGCGGAGTATTTCCATTAATTGCTGATACTGGGCTTCTAGTGCAGCCCGCTGCTAAGCTAAAGTATCTATAAAGGCTTCTTGCGTTGTAGTTAACTGTTCCCTAACTAGGGTTATAATGCTTGTAGTTAACGCGTAGGATTCAAGGTCGTTTACCATTTTAATAGTGGTTATTTTTAACGCAACGTAATATAAGGGCGCGAAGAGGCTTTAAGGAAGGTTTAAAAGAATAATATAAATTCTATCTAAATCTAAAGGTATATAGCTCTTATAGAGAACAAGATGTTGCGTAAAGAAGAGAAAGGAATATAGGAAGCTTGTAACTAAATATTTGGGAGTCTTGGCAGCAGACGCGTAGGTATAAGTGTATGTGGGTTTTAACAGGTTTCGACCAAATTCCATTATATTAGTGGAATTTAGTGGAATTTAATTGAGTTAGCGGAATTTAGCAGAATTTAATCAACTTGGCAGAATTTAGTAGAATTTAATTAAAGCGTTGGAATTTATCTATTAAGTGTTTCATTAAGACATTCCTACTATAACTGGGCTAGTCCCGATACACATTAATTTAAGGTCTAGGTTATAGTAACGAAGGATTTAAGAAGAGATAAGCCGATCTTTTAACTCTTTAAAGGCTTCTATATAGTCATTATTAAAGACAAAAGGCGTGTCTTTCTGGGTAAGTTGTATAAGAGGCTTTGCCACAACCCTATAGTCGCGGATAAATTAGTAATAGAAATTACAAAAACTAAGAAAGGACTGGATCCCCTTTATAGTATAAAGGGGTTTCTAGTTGCGGATTATATTAACCTTCTTAGGGTTAACTTTAATTCTATCCGTAGTTACTATAAACCTAAAGTACTTTATGCGTTTTACCCCAAATTTATATTTCTTAATATTAACTTATAAGCTTGCGTTCTGTAATCTCTTTAGGACCTTCTTAATATAAACTTAGTGCTTAAGTTTATCGTCTAAGTATATAAGAATGTTGTCTAGGTATGCTATACAGAATTTATTAAGGTAATTAAAAAGAACGTTATTTATATACCTTTGGTACGTGGCCGGTCCGTTAGTTAGTCTAAATAGAAGAACTTTATATTTATAGAACCCGTAATAGGTATAGAATGTTATTAAATCTTTAGATATAGGGTCCATCCTAATTTAGTAGAAAGCTTAGCGGATATTAAGTTCAGTAAAGATCTTTGCCTAGCTTAAATGTGTAAGGGTCTCGTCAATTAAAGGAATAGGGTACCAATCCTTTTAAGTAATAGCATTTAGCTTCTAATAGTTAATACAAAAATAAAGGCCTTTATTAGGCTTTTTTATAAATAGGATAGGGGAAGTAAAAGGGGCTTGACTTAGCTTAATAAACCCTTTATTAAGGTTGTTAATTAAGTACTACTTTATTGCTTTTAGCTTGTCCATTAATTATTAGTAAAGGGGGCTATAGCCTAGCAAGTTATTGGCTTCTAACTAAATCTTATAATTATAGGTTTAGTAGGGGGATAGTATATCTAAAGCTGCTTTTAAGAACGCGTCTTTATAGTCTAAGAGGTAAGTAGGGAGGAGGCGCCTAACTAGCTCCTTATTAGTTTCCTCTACTAGCCCCTCTTCCTTCTTATTAATAATCTGGTTAATTTTATATAAGCTAGTTATAGAGACCTTATTATTCTTTTAATATATATTAAAGTAAAAACCTATAGCACTAATTGCCGCGATATCTACTAGAGGGGGGTTATATAATAGTAGGGGTATCTATGGCCTTGCGGACCTTTAGCATATTAGCATTATCTTTACTCCCTTTAGCTCTTATTATATCTTCCAAAGGTTATCCTTTATGTCCTATTAGTACGTCCTCTTCTACATTAGCTGGATCTCCGCAATTTAGAAGTTGCCTATATTACTATCCATTCCACTTCTGTAAGTAGAGTCCTCTTTAACTATAGCACTTTGGGAGAGTATTATTGTCGGTATAGAGTTCCTACCAGCCTTACGGCAGGCATCTTCTTGGGTAAAGGCTAGGTTGCGGTCCCTAACATTCTGCTAATAGATAGGGTTAGCCTTTGCGGCTAGTATTTTACGGTTGGTCCGAATTTCTCTAGCAAAGGAAGGTAGTCTCAGTCTATTCTCTAGCTAGATAAACTGTCTTTATTAGACGTTTAATCAAATATTAAAGTAGGATATCTATTTGGCTAAGGATAATATTATAGGAACCTAGGTCTAGGATATAAAAGGGAATGCTATATTAGCGTTGTCTATTAATAGAAATATGCAGCTTTAAGATATAGGTAACTAGCTTACTGGCTTAACCGTTATAGCCTTTTACTTAAACAGGCTTCTCTAGTTGGGTAGCATTTATATTTAAGAACTTAGCAACGTTATTTATATAAGCAGTATTTATAAAGGCAAAGCTATTTACTCTAGTGTTAATAAGGGCAGTTATATTAACTCTATATCTATTTTAAGATACTATACATAGAACTATAAAGTATTTTCCACCTATTAGCTAACTTAGATTAATCTCCTTAAGATTAATGGGATACCCTAAGGGGGAGTCTTTCCCTAGGGTTCTTCTTTTCCTAACTTGCCGGATATTTCTTCTTCCTCTATCTCCTTAATATTACCTATATTCTTTAGCTCTAGGCAGGATAAGATAAAGTAGCCATCCTTTCTATAATGGAAGTATATAACTATGGCAGGGTTAATTAGGGTGTTGCGATAAGTATTAGTTAGAGGTATTATGCGTAGCGGGTCGGGCAAGACTTATAGGTAGGTAGTTGTGACCGCCTTTAGTATAAGGGCGGTTATAATTTATCTTCTAACGCCAGTTCCTGTTAGTATAGCGAATAAGTTACGGTTGCTGCGAGGCTGCTTTAGTTAATTAGAATAAGTATTAATTTGTTTTAGTTCTAAATCTAGTAATAAATATTAGGCTATAAGTCTTTAGTAGGTTAGTAGGTCGTCTAAAAATACCGCAATCTTCTTTTATAGCTAGACTATTAGCTTGTTATATAGGTCTAAACGGTAGTTCTTAGGGGGAACCTAGCCTTCGCCTGCTAGGTATAAGAACTAAGTCTAGAACTTAGTAAAGGATTAGTTTAATTTTATTATTAGGCGATTAGAGTTATAATAGGCATCTTGTATTTTATTTGGATTAATATAAATAGCAGCCAGGTGCTGTATTATTTTAATAACAAATATAAACTAAATAGGTAACTTGTTCTTAAACTTGGCCTAAAGTGTAACGGGACTAGCCCAGTTACAGTAGGAATGTCTCGGTGAAACACTCGACAGATGAATTCCGACGCTTTAATCAAATTCTGCCAAATTCTGCCAAGCTAATCGAATTCTGCTAAATTCCGCCAACTCAATTAATTTCCACTAGTCTCCACCAAATTCCACCAATATAATAGAATTTGGTTAAAACCTGTTAAAATCCGCGTAGGCTTATACCTACGCGTCTGCTGCTAAGACCATGAATATTTAGTTATAAGTTTCCTATATTCCTTTCTCTTCTTTATACAACGTCTTGTTCTCTTCAAGAGCTATATACCCTTAGATTTAGATAGAATTTATATTATTCCTTTAAATCTTCCCTAAAGCCTCTTCGCGCCCTTACACTACGTTGCGTTAAAATAATGACTATTAAAAATGGCAAATAAACCCAAATCCCTTTTAATAACCACGAGTATTATATCCCTAGTTAGGGAACAATTAACCATAATGCAACAATCCTTTATAGATGCCCTAGCTTAGTAGCGGGCTACACTAGAAGCCCAATATTAGCGATTAATAGAAGCACTCCGCGAAGAACTCCGCAACATTAAGGCTCTTTTATTAGAGACCCTAATAATAATACCTATAAATAAAATTAAAATAACTATATCTAAACCTGACCCGTTAAATGCAAACACTAAACTAGTAATAGTAACTCAACCTATATCTATAATAAGTTTAATACCCCCTATAAAATCTAAAAAGCTCCCTAATCCTTTAATGTTTAATAGAAATTAAAACAACCTACGTCCCTTTATAACCAAGCTCCGTCTTAAACTTTTAACAAATTATAACCGATACCCTACTAAAGCTAGTAAGGTTAGCTATGGAATGTTTTATTTAAGCAAGGACGCTGCATGTACCATAGATCCATTCTTCTATAATAGCACCTTCGTTAATTTTAAAATCTTTATCTCTCTACTAGAACGAACGTATAATAACGCCAGCTGCGAATATATAGCTATTACCAAACTTAAGAACCTACGATAACGGAACCAAGACTTCACTAGCTTCTTTTCGGAATTTTTAGGCCTTATTAGCGAACTAGATTGGAATGAAGCCGCTAGAGTTACTGCCCTTTAATAAGCTATCTTGGATGAAATTAAAGCCCAGTTAGTAGGTAGGGAACTGCCAAAAAACCTGTCCGAATTTGCTATAATATACCAACAAATTAACAAGGATTTTTGATATAATAAATAAACTCGTTCCCTAAAGTCAACCATACCTTACGTTTAAAACACCTTAAAACGCGATCTGTCTCCGAAACCTAAAAGCCCTACATACGACCCTATAGACCTTAATGCCGCTTAATCCTATACACCCTTAGGAACTAACAAATAAAGAACTTAAGCCATAAATGGAGAATGCTTTGGATGCGGTAAAAAAGGATATATTTAAAAGCATTGCCGAACTTACCCCTTTAAAAAGGTCCGCCGTAGCTCCTCCTATTCCTTAAATCATACCCGTTCCTTAAGCCGTACTTATTCCTTAAATTGTACCCGCTCTATAAATTGTACTTAAACGCCACGAAGTATCTCGCCCTTGGTTAATTTAGAAAACGAATTATTTTAAGGCCAAGTTACGCGTTAGAATAAAAGGTGGAAGAGTATAAGTGTCTAGGCTCTTCTAGCGCTAATATACAACACAACTCCCTTAATATACTTAGCAAAATTTAAATACTTAGAAAATAGAAGGAAGTATAAATCCTTATAGACAGCAGAGCCACCAATATAGGCTTCATTAATACAAACTATGCAAAAACTTAACGCCTAAATTTAAAGAAACTTAATGAGCCCTAAGGCCTATAAGGCTTTAATGGCAAACCCTTAATATATGGTAAAATAACGCACTACGCCCTAGTAAAAATGCGGATAGGTAAACACCTTAAACACGTCTCCTTGTTTATAATACCCTTAAAGCAATATAAAGTTATACTTGGATATAGATGGCTAAAACAACATAACCCTTTAATTAGCTGGGTTAAAGAAATACTAAAGTTCTATATAACTTACTGCTAAAGTTATTGCTTAAAAAACCATTTGCCCTATAAATATATATATAACTATTTGAATTTAATATAATATAAATTACCCTTGCTATGAACCTTAAGCTAATATAATAAATCTATAACTGCTAATTATAACAAAGAATGTAAAGATATTTTGTTAAAACCTCTTAAAATTCGGATAATATAAGCCACACCCTTTATTTTGTTAGTAAAAAGATAAGATTATAAAATCTTTGCTATAACTATAGAAGACATTAAGAAAGCACTAGAACCGAAATAGTATATTAATCCCCAACCTCTTGTACCTAAAGAGTACTACGACCTAATTAACAAGTTTAAAAGATGATTTATAGACCAACTAGCCCCGTACCAAGATAAGCACGATTTTAAGATAGAACTTGAGCCGGGCATAATACCAAAGTTTAGTCCGCTATACGGTATATCACAGGAAGAATTGCTTATAATGCGATAATACCTTAATAAGCATCTAGAAAAAGGATTTATTTGCCCTAGTTAATCTCTATTCACCTTACCCATACTATTTATTAAAAAGCTAGGAGGAGGCTTAAGATTCTATATTAATTATTAAGCTCTAAATATAATTATGATTTAAAACCAATATCCAATTCCCCTAATTTAAGAGACGCTTAACCGTTTAGCGAAGGTACAGTACTTTACAAAGCTTAATATAGTTGCAGCCTTTAATAAAATCCGTATATAAGAAGGAGATGAGAAGTATACAGCTTTTTATACACAATAGGGACTCTTTAAATACCTAGTAATACCATTTAGCGTAAAGAACAGTCCCAGTATATTTTAGTAATATATTAATAATACGCTTTATAAATTCCTTAATGTATTTATTACCGCGTATATTAATAATATCTTAATCTACTTATCCTTGCTTTCTAAATATTGGAAACAGGTTAGAATGGTCCTTAAACGCCTATAAGATGCGGGCCTATAATATAATATTAAGAAATACAAGTTCCACGCGTCCAAGGTTATATACTTAGGCTTAATAATATCCTATAACGGAATTAAAATGGACCCTAAAAAAGTCGCTGTGATTGTAAACTAGGAAAGCCCTAGCAATATATAAGATATTTAAGGATTTCTAGAATTTGTAAATTTCTATTAATAATTTATTAACCACTTCTTAGAAACTGCTTAGCCGTTAATAAACCTAATAAGAAAGAACATAAAATTTAAATAGACTACTAAATATAAATAAGCTTTTAACAACCTAAAGTATCGTTTTATAACTGCTCTAATTCTTACCTACTTTAACCCTAACCTTAAATGCATTGTTAAAACAGACTCGTCCAATTATGCGCTAGGGGGAGTGTTGTTATAATATAATAAAGACGGTAAGCTACGTCTAGTAGCCTTTCTCTCCTAGAAACTCGCCCCTACTAAATTAAACTATAAAATATATAATAAGGAACTGCTTATAATCGTTAAATGTTTTAAATAATAGCGTCCTAAGTCTAAAGGATTGTTATTCCTAATACATGTATTAACGGACTATAAGAACCTATAGTACTTTATAACTATAAAGCAATTAATATAGCGCCAAATTCATTAAGCCGAATACCTTTTATAATTTAACTTTAAGATTATATACCAATCGGGCAAACTTAATTAGAAGCCTAACGCATTAATATAATAATTATAGGACCTACCTATAAATACTATAGATAAACGGATTACAAATCAATTATAGATCTTATTGCCTTCCGAATATTTTAAAAAACTACGTCCTATATTCCTAGATATGGAACTTAATAGAAATAAATTAGAAGTTAATAAATAGGAAATGGAAATTAACGAGCTAATAGAATACAAATATAAAAACAATATATAGATAATAGATATAATAAAAGCAATTTAAACAGAAAAATAATAGTATAAGGATATTACACTTGCTAAATGCGAAATTTAAAATAACCAATTATACTACTAATAGAAGATAGTAGTTCCGAATTCCAAACCCTTACAATTTAAGATACTTAAATTTGTATACAACTCCCCTATAGTAGGGCACCCTAGCCATACAAAAACTTATAAAATTGTTTAACAAGCATACTACTAGCCTATAATGCATAATTATATACAAAAATACGTTTAAGTATACAGGATGTGCGTATATAGAAAGACCTCTTATATAAAAAAGTAAGGAGTACTTTAACCGCTACCAATTCCAATGCAAAGATGGCGCGATATCTTAATTAACTTTATAGTTGACTTGCCTAACAATAATAGGTTTATAAATATTATAGTAGTTATTAACCGCCTTATAAAAATGCGACATATGATTCCTATAGACTCAATTAATGCGATATTAGTAGCCAAATATTTCGTTAAGCACGTCTTTAAGCTACATAGACTTCCTAATATGATAGTATCCAACCGCGGAAGCCAGTTCGTTTTAGACTTCTAGCAAGCTTTATATAAACAATTAAGTATTTAAACACGACTCTTAACTACATTTTATCTAGAGATAGATGGCTAAACCAAAATCGCGAACGTGATTATAGAACAATACTTATAAATATACTGCTCCTACCTGCAAGACGACTGGGAAAAATAGCTGCCTTTAGCTAAGTTTACCACAAATAATATAATAAACGTATTAATAGGCATAACGCCGTTCTATATAACCTACGGACAAGACCCTTAACTTGGATTTAAACTACAACCTAAAATTAATATAATAGGACCCATAATTAAACGGATTTAGTTAATTAACGCGCATAACTTCACTAATTAAATAAAGCAGTTAATGGAACTATTATAAAGTAAATTAACGTACGCTTAAACATTATAGGAATAGCATGCGAATAAAGAATAAGCTCCTATATGGGACTTTAAGGAAGGTAATATAGCCTACCTAAATATATAAAACCTAAAGACTTAACGGCCCTTAAAGAAACTTAATTGGAAGTTCGCAGGCCTATACTAAATTAAAAAGAAACTAAGCCTATACACCTATAAGCTTAAACTACTAACTGAGATAAAAATATACCTAATGTTTTATATAAGCTTGTTGCAACCTTTAAAAGATAATCCTATAACTTGTAAAGTGCTGCCGCTACCTCCTATAATTGTCAACAACAGTAACGGTTTTTACTTTATTAACTTAATTAACAATATGCAATAGAAACTATAATCTAAACAATTTAAACTTCTTGTTAAGTAGGAAGGATATAAAACATAAACCTAGGAAACCTATAAATAGGTTAAGGCCAACGCGCCTTCCCTAGTAAAAGAATTCCATAAAGACCATCCTTTATAGCCTACTCTGGCTAGATGGACACGATATAAAGGTAAACAACTACCACCTAATATAAAGACACAAAACATAATAGCAGGAAACCACATCGCCCAAAAGTTAAAAGTCACAAACACGCTCAGAACACGTCATTTTTACGCGTCTATACGTCCAAATACACCTTCGAAGCTGCGTACTACCCGCAATGAGCCCGCAGGGGTCTGCTGCGAGGTCGCAGGCATCGCAGGGTACAGCAGCACGCGAGGCACCAGCACCGCAGCCTGTACCCACAGAGCCACCGCAACAAAAGGTGGCGAAGTTGATTCAAAAACTAGATAACCTACTCCTTCTAAATGGCAAAGAACTCAAGCTTTGGGAGGAGCTTAAGGCAGAGGCCGGCAAGCTCTGCTTGCCTCCACGAGTTACGGCCGATAACGATTATATTTAAAAGCTTACGGAAGCCGTTGCGGACTTAATTAAAAAACAAAACCAGCCAGCAAAGCCTCTAGCGCTGACGACCTATGCCGCAGCTTTATAGGCAGGCCTCCCTCCCTAGACGGGCCTATAGCCGGTCCGCGAAGTCCCCACGCGTTTAACCCGCGAACTCGTTATATAAAACCCAGGCGCGTCCCTACAGGACCGCAACCGCCCAATTAGCCAGATTATAGAAGAGATTAATAAGAGTAGAAGCCTAGAGATTATAGGCAAGGTATTAGTAGGGAGGAAGCTGCCAAGTGGAGACATTATAATAACAGCGGATACTACCCAGATAAAGGAACAACTAGAGCAGGATAATAGATAGCTCTCTACTATTAGTTTAATGGTAGAAGTAAACCGCAGGAAGTTCCCTGTCATAGTCTATAGGATAAGAATTATATCAGTAGACTATAGTAAACAGGACAAAGCAATCCGCTAGATACTAGGGCAGAATAGATATCTTAGCAACAAAATTAAAATCCTCCGTATACAGTGGCCGAAGAAGCCCTTGCGGCTAGGGAAAATAACTACATACCTTATTATTAACATAGCGACCCCCGAATAAGCGAACACGCTTATAGACAAAGGGCTCCTTTTTTAGAGTAAGCTAAAGGATTGCAAACTTTATTATAGGGACTACTGGGTTACTTAGTGCTATAACTATTAAAAGTATGGCCATATAGCCCGATTCTGCAGCAGCTAAAAGAAATGCGGACTTTGCGCGGCGCTAGGACATAATAATAAATCCTACGGCTTCCGTAACAACCCTATAAAACACTAATATATAAACTGTAACCTAAGCCACCCAGCTTAGTTAAGTAGATGTAAAGTATAGAGCAAGTAGGTAGATAGGGCCCGCCTAGCGTATGCAACAAGACTAAAATGGTATGTAAGCTCTATAAGCAGTATATCCTCCTACCCGCCACTTAACCGCGCCGGCGGTACCCCTAGTAGTATACTTAGCAGCACCACACAGAGCAGCGCCCTAATAAGCTCCTATAAGTCGGTTTTAATTCCAAGCATATAGGGACTAGAGGAGTAGTTACGTATAAAAGGAATCTAGGTAGGGTAGATTAGGCCTACTAGTGTAGTTACTAGGAAGCGCGGCCGTAGCGTCTCCATAAGGGGTTTAAGAAATTCAATAGACAGACCGCCAAATAGGCCACAGGCTGCCTAGAACAATTAGGACATTGCAGCATACCTTATATAGAATAATAAAGAACTATAAATACACTCTAAGTTGTATAGTATAACGTACAGAAAAGCAAAGATAAGGTAATAATGCCATTTATTACAGAAGCAACGCGGTAGGGGTACGAAATTCTAGCAATATAAGAACTATAGTAGAACTAATAAGTAAACGCAACACACTGCCTAAGTAGCTATAGTTACTGGCCAGCCTACCTAAGGTGCTTTAAAGGCCGCGCGTGCTTCTTAGTAAGTAGGTAAATCCCAATATTAAAGTGGTCGGTCCAGTACCCTCACCCAGATATAGCCTCCCTTACACTATAAACTAGAAACTATGTAGTGCACATTTATAACGTCTACTTAGCCGGCCTAGGAGGACTTAAAACAGTAAATCGGGAGTTACCTATCTACTACCTTCTATAGCTACTTAACGAGCCAGGAGAGTATATAGTCGTAAGAGACTTTAACCTACACTACCCTATCTAGGGTGGACCGCAGTGCCTTAAGCAATATAATATAGCAGATAACCTTATCCGCGTTACCCGCGAAGTATACCTATAGCTTTTTACCCCACCAGGGGTAGAAATATAGGAGGCTAGAGGGGCCGTAAGTATAATTAACCTAGCATTTAGATCAGCAAATATAGCACAGCACCTTATAAGCTGCAAAAAAGACGACCGGCTTAAAAGCGGCTTAGACCACTATCCAATCACAATACTTCTTGCCCTAGAGTCGCCTCCGCAAAGCCAGCAGTAACGGCAGCAGCACCGTAACTGGAAAAAGATGGATTAAGACGGGGTTGTAGCAGGTATAGAGCACCTCCTATAACTAGGCGCCCTTGCCACAGCTAAGGAAATTAAAGACTATATAACTAACCTTCTAGAGTTCCTAGAGGGCCTAGTTAAGAGAATAGTACCAACAGCCAAGGATATAGTAGGCTACTCCTACCCCTAGTAGACGCAGGACGTAAAGAAGGAGGTATAGGCAGCTAGGGTAGCAAGGTAGCAGGGGGTCTTAATAGAAGAGCTACAGATAATTAACCTACGCAAGAAGAATATAATCTAGAGAGCAAAAATAGCGCAGTTTTAACAAAGCATCTATAAGGCCGCAACTAAGCCAAATAGCATCTAGAAGCTAGTCTATTAGGTAAGAGAGCGCAGCTATCTACTACCTAAACCACCCGTAATCCCATCGCTACGGAAAGTAAGAAATAAAGAAATAATTTAGGTAGCAGATACAATACAAGGGAAGGCTAACTTACTTTAGGAAAGGTTTTTTCCCTAAGAACCCAAAGCTAATATAAGCGATATAGAGGGGTACTAGTACCCCCTGCCCGCAGAACAGCTCCTGTATATTAATAAGGATGATGTATAGAGGGTAATAAAAGACCGCCTCCCGTACAGCGCCCCTAGGGCCGATAGTATCCCAAACGCCTTCCTTAAGGCATTAGGACAGCCGTTTGCTGAAGCAATAGCGGCCCTAACAAAGGCCTATTGGGAGAAGGCGTACTAGCCAAAAAAATTCCGCCGAGTCCATACGGTTGCTATTAGGAAGCAAGGAAAAGATAACTACTTGCTACTAAACGCCTGGAGACCTATAGCCCTACTAAATACAGTAGGTAAAGTTATAGAAGCAGTTACGGTAGAATAGATACATTGTATAGCGGAAGAGTATAATATGCTACCAGCCTACTAGATAGGAGCCTAGGAGAAGCAATTAACAGAGACAGCCCTAGACCTCTTAGTCAACCAAGTACAAATAGTTTGGCAAATAAAAGGCAATATAGCGTTACTACTCTCCCTTAATATTACTGGAGCCTTTAATAGGGTAGTACGAAAGCGCCTATAGCATATACTATAGGTAAAGGGGATCCTAGAGGAGCTAGCTGCCTAGGTAAAAACCTTTATAACAGATAGATCTACAACGCTAGTACTCTTAGATTGGGAAACGGAGGAGTTCCTAATATCCACAGGCATCCCGTAGGGGTCTCCCCTCTTACCTATCCTGTTCCTCTTTTATATAGCAGAGCTACTAGACCTTTATAATAACCTATAGGAGAGACTAAGCGCTAGTGCATTTATAGATAACACTAACTTACTTGCGTACGGTCCGTTTATAGAGGAAAACTGCCAGATCCTAATACGTGGCTACAACCGCTGCCTTAACTAGGCGCGCTGCTACGGCACTAGCTTCGCCCTAGAGAAGTATAAGCTTATACATCTATCCCAGAACCCAAAGCAGTTTAATATATAGGCCCCTCTCCCCCTATTAGGGGTAGAGACTAAGCCTAAGGCCTTAATACGCATTTTAGGTGTCTGGCTTAACCTACAGCTAAACTGGGGGGCATATGTAAAGGAGATATAAAAGAAGATGAAAACGTATACAAACGCCCTACTACGGACAATAGCCTCAATATAGGGAGCTACCTTTGTACGGGCAAGGCAGATCTATAACGCTGTAATTCGGCCTGCTATTGCCTACGGAGTAGTAATCTGGCATACGCCTACCCTAATTAAAGGTCCTAAAAGCACTAAACCTATAGGCCTAGCTGTAAAGCTAGCTAAGATTTAAAATAAGTGCCTAAGAGCAATAGTAGGGGCATATAAGGCAACTCCTACCTTAGTTCTTGAAACTAAAACCTCTATACCCCTGCTAGATCTCTACCTAAATAAAAGACTTACAAACTTTAGGTTTAGGCATAAAGAAAAGTTAGTTATAGAGGCTTGCGTATAGATATAGGGGAAACTAGCCTAAAGATAAAGATAAAGATGGGGTTAAAACCAAAACGGAAATATATATATAGAGGGAGAGAAACGGACCTAATAGGTAGAGGAGTGGAGGCAGCAAAAATAAAGGATAGAGATGCCGCTTTTAGTAAGCTAGAAGAGAAAATAGGGAGCTAATTAGCTAAAATGGGGACTTATAGGGGTAGGGCCACCGTTAGAAGAACCGCTAAAGATATATAAGGAGCTTAAGAAAGCAGAAAGCTTAGTTTTAACGCAGATACGGACAGAACGGATAGGGCTAGCGGCCTTCCTAAATAAGGCTAGGGTACTAGACTTTCCCTCCCCTATATGCCAGTGCGGCCAAGCTAAAGAGACGGCGTTATATATTATAGCCTACTGCCCCTAGTTCGCAGAGCAGAGGCAAGGGCTAGTGGTAAGCCACTTAGAGGTTAAAAAACTAGCTAGTACGGCCAAGGGAGCAAAATGGCTCGCAAGATGGTTCCTATAACTGCGGGTCCTACCGCAGTTTTACTATACGGAGGAGCTCCTGCAAGAGGAGGAAGAGAAAGAAAGGGGAGTAAGTAGGCTAGCTAGGTAAGAGGCTTGCCAAATAGAAGGAGTAGGCGTCTGCAGACGCCTTTTCGATACTTATAGGCTGCGAAGTAGACGGCAGAGAG
>Ga0307507_10007470_pt1 | contig 15861 bp, 4 predicted proteins | sample 7_EM_MG_FD_207223 | JGI IMG/M metagenome (GOLD analysis project Ga0307507, IMG submission 207223) | Populus trichocarpa ectomycorrhiza microbial communities from riparian zone in the Pacific Northwest, United States - 7_EM | ecosystem: Host-associated > Plants > Roots > Unclassified | place... | reverse complement strand
ACCCCCTCTGTTTTTTTTATAAAATAATTTGCAATTCACCTTTGCCCGCCCCCCCCCCCCCCCCCCCCTAGAGCCATTAAAGGCGTAAGGGGGATTTATCCGTTTTAACTACCGTAATACTAACAGCGGGATATATTATGTTGTGTTTTGGGTATCTTTTGTGCCTAGGCCCTAGCTAGGCCCTTTCTAAGGGTCACCACTCCATTAAAAGGAGACAAGGAGAACTATAGGTCGCAATCCAGGCCGCTAAGTATTTGGTAGAAAAGACGGCGAGTAACCATATGCTCCGCGGGCAATTGCCCTAGGGGTTAAGAGGGGCCGTATATTTGCTCGATCGTTTATTTGTTCACCTATTCGTTAATATAAGGTCATCAATGCTTTCAACTAGGGGTTAGGGGATATTATCGAATACTGCGTATCTATGTTGGATTGTACAGGTGCCCTAATAGAGCAGCATAGTAGTAGCCGTTATCGTAAAGGGGTACTAACGGTGGTGGTTTTCAAGATCTCACCATCCCATGTGAAAACTTTTCACTACCGCCCCAACGCTTACAACCACCACCACCAGTCGTATCGCACGCTGTGCGACGTCTCTGCGTTGGCTCTGAGTCTGAGCTTCGAAGACCTAGGTTCGTAGCCGTTACCACGTACAGGTGTAGAGTTCGTTTTCGACGGCCAAGAAGAATATAGTATAAGAAGCTCTTATTAAATACAAAAATAAAGGATATTTATTTATCTAAGAAGTTATACGGGATTATAATGTTCTAGATTTAATTTTAGGCGATTAATTATATAGGCGGTTTCTATAGTAATTTGTATACTAATATTAATAGCAATTAATCTCTACTTAAGAAATATTGCTTATAAATAAGACCCTTAAATAAAACTTATAAGGATTTACTCCCCTATAAAGTACTTCCTTTTAGACTAACTAACGGACTTATTAGAATTAGCAATAAGGTGCTAACTAAGCTCTAAACACATTACGGAGGTCGGTCAAAGTCCGCATGTAATCTATATAGACATTAACCGCATCTACTGCATTACGAATTAATCAATATTCATCGTCTGCGTTATCTCTATTATTAATTAGACCCTTAAGAGAGCTCCGCTGTAACCTTATAACCTTGTAATTCCAATAGGACTAGCTACGTACTAGCAATATATAAATAATATACTCTTTAACTACCTTAATAACTTCTATACGGCCTACCTAGATAATATTATAATCTACTCTAAAAATAAGTTAGAATATAAGGAGCATATCTATAAAGTTCTATAACGGCTCTATAAGGCCGGCCTCTAGGCCAATATTAGAAAATTAGAATTCAGCGTTAAGCGTATAAAGTACTTAGGGTTTATTATTAATATAAACGGAATTAAGGCAGACCTAAAAAAGATGGCTATAATTAACTAATAAGTACCCTTAAAGACCGTAAAGGGGGTATAGTTATTCCTAGGGTTCTATAACTTCTACTAACGCTTTATTAATAACTATAGTAAAATTACCTAGCCCCTAAGCCGACTTATCTATAAGGACCGGCCCTTTTACTTTAATACCGCATATAGGCAGGCCTTTAACGAGCTTAAGAAACGACTAGTCTCTACTTCCTTACTTATCTACTTTAACCTAAAACGGCCCTTAATGCTAAAAACCAATGCCTTAGATGGTGTTATAGCTAGCGTTTATTCCTAAAAGTAGATAGACAGAAAATAGCACCCTATTGCTTACTATTTAAAGACTATAGTAGATGCTAAGCTAGACTACCTAATTTATAATAAAGAAATACTAGCTATTATCTCTAGCTTTTAGCATTAGCGAGCCCAACTAGAAGGCACCCTTAAGTCTATTTAGGTGGTTTCTAATTATAAGGTCTTAGAATATTTTATAATAATAAAGGCCCTTATAGTAGCCTAATAGGCGCGCTAGGCGGACACCCTATCTTAGTTTAACTTTCTAATTATATATAGGCTAGGCGCCACTAACTATATGGATGCTCTTATAAGGCGCAAACAGGATATAGATAACTAGACAGCTGTAAAGATCTTATTACAGACCCAGGCGCTACTATAACTAAAGCACCTTAACCCCTAGATATAGGCAGAACTAAATATAGACTCTTTGGACACTAAGATATGTCCTATTAACTCTATAGAACTTAACCTTATTAATAAACTGCTGTAGGTAAACCGTACGGCCCCTTCTTTATCGGAGCACTGTAAAAAGACAAAGGATATTACTAGCCTATAGTCCCTTAAAAATAGACTGCTTAAGTATAAGGAATAGCTAGTAGTAGCTAAGGAATAGAACTTACGGACTGAGCTTATTGCGGAAACGCATACTTAAGTCTCTACAGCCTACCCTAGAAAAAATAAAACCTGTAAAATTATTGGCGACTATTACTACTGGCCTAAAATAGTTATAGATATTAATTGCTATATATAAAATTATAATAACTGCTATAGATCTATAATTCCATAAAATAAAACCCTAGAATTATTAAAACTACTCCTAATACCAGAGCGCCCCTAGCAGTATATGTCTATAGATTTCTATAAGCTACCTATAGACCGTAACGGATATAATATAGCTATAGTTATAGTTAACCGCTTTGGCAAGCCCTATTCTTAATTCCCTATTATAAGAATATTAATACTAAAGAAGCGGCCCAACTATATATCTATTATGTCTACTGTATTTACGGACTACTAGATACTATTATATCTAATTACAGGCCATAATTTATATTGGCCTTCTAAAATAAGTTTACCTAGATCCTAGGTATTAGGCTAAAGCTTTCTATAGTATACTACCCCTAGATAGATGGTCAGATAGAGATTATAAACCAGTATTTAGACTAGAGACTCTAACCCTTTATTAACTACTTTTAGAATAACTAGGCCGAACTACTACTCTAATAAACTACGCCTAGGCTACCCTACCCTATAACTCTATAGGATTTATACCTATCTAGCTAGAAATAGGGTATTTACCCTATATAAGCTTTAACTGGAAAAGAACGGAAAGGCTATAGACTATACGCGAAAAACTATCTTATAAGGAAGCCCAGCATTACACTAAACGCTTAGAAGAAGCCTAGAAAGTAGCCCATACAAACCTAAAAAAGGCCTAAAAATTAATAGAATAGTAGGCAAATAAGTATAGGCGCGAGCCTAACTTTATTATAAGCGATATAGTCTAGGTTATAACAAAGAACTAGAAGATAGAACGGCCTAGCTATAAGCTAGACTATTAGATACCAGGACCGTATAAGGTTCTTAAAAAGATAGGTAACTTATATAAAATAAAGCTCCTAGATTTAATTAAGGTCCACCCTAAATTCTCGCCGGATAAGCTATGGAAAGCTATAAATAACTTATTGCCTAGATAAAAGAACAAACCTCCCCTACCAATTTAAGTTAATAGCGACGATAAATGGGAAATTAAAGAAATACTGGCCTAAAAGCTAGTAAAGAGAATACTAAAGTACCGCGTTAGTTGGAAAGGCTATAACCTAGATCCTACCTAGTACCCTATATAGAACTTTATTAGCAGTCCCTATAAGCTTTAAAAATTCTATAGCCATTACCTTAATAAACTAGGACCCCTAAAGTACCTAGATAAGTAGATAGAGTGCTAGTATAGCGAAGATAATAAGCTATTAGAAGAATATAAAGATAAGAATGCCTTATAGGTGTAATACAGATATATAAAAGCCTAAAGGCAGGCTTTACTAAAGGGGGGGTAATGTTACGGCTCTGGCAGAAAACGGCAGAACTTGGCTAGTAGAACTTAGCAGAACTTATAGTTACGTAACTAGAGGACCGCATAAAGAACCCTACTTTGACCAGCGCTGCTCTTTTTCTCCTTTCCTTTCCCTAGCCCTAAATCTCCATTTATGTAAGGGCGCGAAGAGGCTTTAGGGAAGATTCGAAGGAACAAATATAAATTCTATCTAATTTAAGGGTATATAGCTCTTGCAGAGTACAAGACGTTACGTGAAAAAGAGAAAGGAATATAGGAAACTTGTAACTAAATATTTAAGGTCTTGGCAGCAGACGCGTAGGCATAAGCCTACGCGGATTTTAACAAGTTTTAACCAAATTCCATTACGTTAGTGGAATTTGGTGGAATTTAATTAAGTCGGCAGAACTTGGTAGAAAATAGTGGATTACAGTAGATAATTGTAGATAGTTATAGACAGTTGCAGATAGTTACAAACAGTTATAAACAGTTTTATATAGTTATCTGTCAAGTGTTTCACTAAGACATTCCTACTATAACTAGGCTAGTCCTATTATAGTACCCCCCCTTTTTAGCTAAAGGTCTAAAACAATTTAATTTAGTTAAGAATTTATAACTTATTGCGTTATAAGCGTTATAATATATTTTAAGTTCTTTTTAATTTTAAGTTTCCTGCTATCGTGTTTCGTGTCTTTATATTAGGTGGCAGTTATTTGCCTTTATATCGTGTCCATCTAGCTAGAGCAGGCCGCAAAGGATAGTCCTTATAGAACTCTTTTACTAAGGAAGGCGCGTTAGCCTTAATCTGGTTATAGGTTTCCTAGGTTTATATTTTATATCCTTCCCACTTAATAAGAAGTTTAAATTGTTTAGATTATGTTTTCTATTGTATATTGTTAATTAAGTTAATAAAGTAAGAACCGTTACCGTTGTTAATAATTACGGGAGGTAGTAGTGGTACTTCGCGAGTTATAGGATTGTTTCTTAAAGGTTGCAGCAAGCTTATATAAAACGTTAGGTGTATTTTTATTTTAGTTAGCAGTTTGAGCTTATAGGCGTATAGGCTTAGTTTCTTCTTAATTTAGTACGGGCCCGCGAACTTCTAATTGAGTTTCTTTAAAGGCCGTTAAGTCTTTAGGTTTTATATACTTAGGTAAGCTATATTACCTTCCTTAAAGTCCTATACGGAAGCTTGTCCTTTATTTATATGCCATTCCTATAATGTTTAAGCGTATATTAACTTACTTTATAATAGTTCCATTAACTGCTTTATTTAATTAGCGAAGTTATATGCGTTAATTAACTAAATCCGTTTAATCGTGGGTTCTATTATGTTAATATTAGGTTATAGCTTAAATCTAAGTTAAGGGTTTTGTCCGTAGGTTGCGTAAAACGGTGTTATGCCTGTTAATATATTTATTGTGTTATTTGCAGTAAACTTAGCTAAAGGTAGCCATTTTTCCCAGTTGTCTTGTAGGTAGGAGCAGTATATTTATAAATATTATTCTATAATCACGTTTACAATTTTAGTTTAACTATCTATCTCTAGATAAAATGCAGTCGAGAGTTATATTTAAATGCTTAATTATTTATATAGAGCTTGCCAGAAGTCTAAAACGAACTAGCTTCCGTAGTCGGATATTATCGTATTAGGAAGTCCGTGTAGCTTAAAGACGTGTTTAATGAAATATTTGGCTACTAATATTGTATTAATTGAGTCTATAGGAATTATATGTCGCATTTTTATAAGACGGTTAACTACTACTATAATATTCGTGAACCCGTTATTACTAGGCAAGTTAACTATAAAGTTAATTAAGATATTGCGCCATTTTTATATTGGAATTAGTAGCGGTTAAAGTACTCCTTGCTTCTTTATATAAGAGGTTTTTCCACACATGTATATCCTATATGCTTAAACGTATTTCTATACGTAGTTATGCATTGTAGGCTAGTAATATACTTGTTAAATAATCTTATAGGTCTTTGTATGGCTAGGATGTCCTACTATAGGGGAGTTGTGTATAAATTTAAGTATTTTATATGCTTAATTAGCAATAAGTTAGCAGATCTAACTAAGCTTGGCGTCTAAAGTGAGCAAAACCACGTTCCCCTATTATATATTTAAGTCTAGTCACTCTCTACTGGCGTCTTATTTACTAGTTAAAGATAGAATTTATCCTTAAAATAGAAGTTAGTTTATAGAAATAGAAGCATCTAAACAGCTTTACTAATAATCTAAAACCCGCAATAGATAGCCGAGCCAAAGATGGATGTAAATTTTAAGCTCTACGCCAGTGTCCTTTTATAAATCTAAATTAACAAGAAGCAAATGTTATAAAAATCCTAAGACTAGAAATAAAAGAAATACATAAGACCAGATCTAGAAACATTAAAGAAGTTCCCATATAATAACCCCTATAAACTTTACAACGACTTAAAGCCCCCTTGCGCATACTTAAAGAAGTTCCCACATAAATAGCCCTATAAGCGTAGCCATAAGTCCAAGCCCCCTTGCGTAACCTAACTACCCTACCCTACTACACTGGAATAGATAAACAACCGCTGTATATAATAAGCAGAGAAACGATTTAACTAAAGAGAAAACACCATAGAATAACGCATTTATATTCTTAAGGTATAAGTCTATAAGTACCTTAGTCTTAAACACGACCAATAGTCGCTATAGTAGCGTGCGTTTTAAGTCCGCAAGAAATTTAAAAAATCTTAGGTCATTAACATAAATTTACCTTCCATTATTGCTTTTAAGGTAGTAAATAAGTTTATCTAAGGAAAGGCCTAGATCCTTATAAATATTTTATAGCTTACTATAAGTCAAGCGGGCAGAGACTATAGTAAAAATAGTGAAATATTATTTTATTTCGCGATAGGCTAAGCGAAGAGAGGCCAAGGTGGGTATAGTAGGACGTAAAAGTTTAATCCTTTTGCTAGCTTTTATTAGAACTCTTCTTTATATTTTTATCCTGCACTTATAGATTTAAGGCTATAAAGTCAAGGGCACCGTATTTAATCGTCGCCCATATTTAGTTAATAGCGTTGGCCTCATTATTGATTAACATCTCTTTATTAATATCCGCCCCTATTTCTTAATCCTTAATACTAAAGCCATTTTCTCCACTAGATAGTGTCTTTGCGTCCCAGTCTTCATCTTTATTACTAATATTACTTTCCCTACCAGTCAACGCCTCTATATTGCCGTTGGTTTCTCCATCTATAAATACCTACTTACTTACTAACAATTTAGGAACGCTACACTTGCAGGTACTTAGAAATTATATAATATTACTTAAGGAGAAGTTATAATTGATGCTATTAGGGATATAGAATATAATAACTTCTTTAGTAATGTTTAATATAATATAATATCCTTCGCAAAAAGGGTATACTTAAGAGTAGTAGAACGCATAAATAAGGGTGTAAGTCTATATGCCTCTAAGTACCAGCTGCTCAGTGTCTTAAATATAAGTCCTCCCTTAACGCAAGGCAGATTAATAGGAGTTATTATACCGCCCATATAAGGCGGAGCGCTTATAAAGGGTTTAGCTAGAACACCAATTAAACCACCCTATAACGCACTAATAGCTCCTTTACCGCAGATAGGGAGTAAATATATAAGATTAACTGGCTAAGATAAGTCTACTGCTTAAGCAGTGTTCTGCTCTATAAAGGGTAGGCGTTAAGAGTAAATTATATAATGCTATTCCTATTAGGTAAGGCGTTATTAGGGGTCATTATTGGCTTCTAGTTCTAGTTTATAACTTTATATAAATGCCTCTGAACCCTACTAAGGCATACAGCGTCCGTTAGGGATTATTAGCCACTTATATTTAGTAACAGCTCAGCCAATAGCTACTCCTAATAGTGCCTCACTTATAGATCACTCTAGGTATCTGTAGTCTTAGGCGCAGGCAGTGCGTAGGCTAAGAAGTAATTATAGCCATTAGATATTATACTGCAGACTCCATATAAAGTGGCAAAGGGCGGCTAGTATACTTCGCTATTCCCTTCTACCTTCTGTCCTAACTCCGCCCTAGGAGAGAAATTAAATATAAACGTTATACTTCTGGTCCTCATATACAATTAAATCGGCTTACTTTCAAATCTAACCTCTAAAGATCCCTTACCGTCCTTATAAGAATATTAGATATTATATATGTTACCTTAACCAAGCTTAGATACGTTGCTAATATAGCCTATAGGCCCTTAACCAGTGCTTATAACATTACCATATACTACCACTCTAAAGATATTATACCTAATCATCAACCTACTAGGAACCTTAAATTATCTCAGAATCGTGTTAATACCAAAGACACGGCATCTAATAGCAGGGAGGGGAAACAATTACAGCTTTCCAGTTATATGTAGGAGCAGATATCTTATACACCTACCCCAACACCCAATAAGGTCAGTTCTTATGAAAAGGACGATAATACAAAGGACTATAAACAAGAGGTTATGGTCTGGGCAGGTATATAAGCAATATACCTCAATTACCTTAGGGGTTTAGAAGGCCACGGCAAACCAAGATAGGCTTACCTAAGCTAATAGAGGACCATAGCAAGGCCAAGATAAACTCGCTTTAACCAAAAGAGAACCATATTAAAGGCTTATCCTAGTAGATAAATACAGTTGTAAGTTCTAAATATATTTTATAAGTACCTCTAGGTATATTTACAAGACATCTATATATTATTTAGCAATACTAATAATTAAGCAGAGAATGGTTTAGTCCTTATATCTCCATCTAGAATAATAACAATTTCTAATGCCAAGATCTTAAGCGGATAAGTAAAGTATCTTATATCCTAGTTACCTACTTATTATATGGTAAAGCACTTAACACATCTCCAAATCCCCAGTCATAGAGGAATTATATCTATATACAGTCCTATTGTAGTAATATCCTAGTATCCTACCTGGGTTTTAGCGGTAGCTATACCGCAAAAGAAACTTTTATTATACTATACTGAGAATCCTTGTTACCTCCGCCGTTATACTAAGATATATAAACCGCTTAAAGATCTTATAATTAAGATGGCTAAGCAAAAAGATCAACTAGGAGAGGCGTTAGAGGGTCCATTAAAAGAGATATTAAGGAGAATGGTACGCAAGAGAAAGGCGGATTACACCAGAGATGGAGATTCTAAGAAGCCTAAGAAATGAGAAATTTCTTATAAGGAAAGATTTTCGCAATTACGTTTATCTCTTTTAGCATTTATTAAGAATTAAGGCATTAATTAGGATTTCCTTGGCTTAGTATTTTGTTTCTATCTAGTTGCTTCTATATCAAAAATATCTCGTTGTCGTCCACATATAAATAAACAAATTCTTGCATATTGCATTAAAGTTAGAGACTCGCTTAGAGCAAGCAAGCTTAATAAGTCCACCTTTATATTCTTAGCAGTAATAAATCAGCCACCCTATAACTTACTTGGTCCTCTACAAAGAATTAAATTTAAGATATTAAAGACTTATTGCTTTCCAATCCAGATATCTTAAAATTAACCTTTATTAACCTATCCTCTCCAACCTAGTTAAAATATGCTGGAGTCTTCTTAACTGGAACAGGATAGAACCTTTCCTTTAAAACAGTTAGTATATTCCATATAGTAATAGAGAGGAGGGCTTACTAGGTCTTATAGGTTTAGAGGCCATAAAGGTTAATCTATAGACATATAAATATAAAATCGACCATTACGCCGTATAAGGATATAGCAATCTATATCAAAGTGTCGCTTTAATCTATTAGCCTTTTCTAAGAAGGTCCCCTTTTGCTTTCAAAAATTCTCATTTACGGCTCGCTTTAACCTTAATAGTAATCATTACTTTAGACACATAACTATAATAAATAATTAATGGCTTGGTAGCTCTCTGGTGTTTTTATAAGATAACTAGCATATAGGTTAACTCTGAATTTTATATTAATAAGGTGGGAATATTAAAAATAAATACAGGATATATCCCTTAATATTAGCCTAAGTTACAACTTTAAAAACTAAATATTGTTTTAAAAACTGGGTCCAATTCTAAAGACTATATTCTAATTCTAAAGACCATATCCTAACTCTGTTTTCGGGAACGGACCAGTTAACTATTAGGAATGTCTACTAAGCCAAATATACTAAATATAGCTAAAAAGGTATAGCAGTTAAGCCAAGCGGCTTAATGGTCCCAGAAGAGTAAGCACAAGGCTATTTTTACCCTAGCTTAAATTGCAATCCTAAAACCAAACCTAACCCTAGGAGACAGCTAATTAACTGCTATAAAAAGGGCGCGATCCTAAAAACCGGATCCGGCTAAATCCTAATTTCAGGAAATAGGTTAATTAACCACTAGAAAAAGAGGTTAACTGTCTATATTTGGTATATTAGGTTTAGCTTATTTTAGGACCAGCTACGTAATTATATATAAGCGCTTATACAACCAACCCCACTCTTAGGAGCCCTACTGCATTAGAGCCTCATGCGTTACAGAATAAACTAAAACCAGTTATTATAGCTTAGTATTTAACTAAGCCCTACAAAGCCTCAGTCTAAGCCACATTAGGTTAGCTTAACTTTTCCGCGCCCAATCTTTAATCTTCTATATTCGCTCCCACCTTGCTTCCTTTCTTACACTTTTCTCCCTAATTATTTCCTTATTACAAGACACGCTTAACGTGTTCTTAGCCTCCATAGACTTATCTGCCATTATACCGTCCTTATATACTAGCCTCTTTGATCTCCCCTCCTTACCGCCTACTACGCGGCCCTCCTAACATAGCTCTTAGCGCGTTCGCTCATAATAGAGAATTTCTCCAGATTAGAAATAATTAAAACAAAGCCTATCAGGGAAGGACTAAATGACTTTCGTAATTTATTTAACTTAACTTATTAGGATCTAGGTATCCATAGCTCTCTAGACTTATTACGCCAGATAGGCGATAAAGGTAATTATTAATTTATCTATTACAAGTCCTCTCTAACACGCATAGGGCTTAAAAATCTCGTGGTTAACCTTATCCTAGCATTGCAAAACCTTCCCGCTACTTGACTACTGCCGTCTAGCACTGGCTGTGGCAATCTTCTCTATAACCTTATCCAACTTAGCTCCTTAGTTAATTCCAACGACTTTAATATTAAACGGTTTACACCTCTCCTAAAATCCGTTATCAATTGCGAATTAGATGAGGACATTTAGAGTAATACTATCGCCACTATAACAGAGTCCACACCTCCTCTCCAACCGCTACCATTCTACACTTAAACCCCACATTTACGCAATACAAGTAGCTTCGCCAACTCGTCTAAATACAGGAAATACATAGATGACGTTCTAAAGGAGGAGCTAGGCCCTCTTTACGTTAGGATTCCTAGCTTATATAAAGCATTCTTAAGGGAGTAGAAGGCCTTAAGGCAGTAAGTGCTGCCGTTTTCAAGAAATACAAGGAAGGGGATAATCCATTATATACTAAGAAGGGTAGCTGGCGTAACTGGCCCAAAGGCGCAAAAGAAAATAAAGTCCTAGAGTGGTTTAATAAGTTAATTAAATTATTTCTAGACTTTGTAAAGGAGTATAGGTTCGCTCCAAAGACATAATAAAGACTAGTATAGTACACTTAGCAGCCCTTATAAGGATCTACGGCTGACCAAAAGCTAGATATTAATTTCATAGATAATCTAATAGCTAGCAAAAGCTCCCAATGCCATTAGTTGTATATACTTATACCAGGAGAGCTAAAGAGTAATCCAAATACTAATATAGCCTTAAAGGCATAGTTTGATTTAGGGAAATATATAAGAGAAGTCTTTACCGCTCAGGATACTCATCACTTTATCCTAGGCTTTACCCTCTATAGATCTATTATGCGGCTATAGGAGTATAACCAGGTAGGAGGCATTATATTATCACTATTTAACATTAATAAAGACAGACTACAATTTACCTCAGCAATATTAGGATTTCTCTAGATAAATAAGGAGCAGCTTAGGTTTAACCCTGCTATTCTAACATTAGACGGCAAACAATATATTAAAGTCGTGCGCAATAATTAGACTAAGCGTCTTATCCTTAACAAACTCATAAAGCAGGCACCCTATATTACCGGTCAAGCAACTACTTACTGAAAAGCATATTATAAGGGGGACACTAAGATACCTCTTATTATTAAAGACTTGTGGCAGTACCTAGAGCGCAAGGAAGAGGACAAACTGCTACGTAAGGCAATAGAGAAAGGAGTAATCAATGTGGCCAGGTACTATCACTATAAGACTATTTATATAGGTGGATAAGAGGATAACATCTTTAATATCCATAAGGGGCTGGATATTACTAAAGCAATAAACTATAAGCTAGAAGGCTTAATAATGCCTCCAAGACCAACTGGAGTGCAAGCTAGTATAAGAATAGGCCAAAGTACTAGCAGAAAGAGATCCTCCAGCTATACTAACACCCTATTGCCGCCTAACAAGCGCATGTGTTTAAGCTCTCCAATTAATCGCCCTATTATACAGAATTAAGTGCATAGATACGTTGTTACTTGCGACTATAGGAAGGCTCTTTATAAGGCAAGCTCTTAGGCTGCAATGCTTACTGCGCTAAAGGGTAGCATTAAAGGATATAAGTCTTTACACACATAGGCTGGCATCCTCTAACGTGACATTTTAATAGGCAACCTCTTAATGAATAAGGAAGACGATAATCCTTCTTAGCAATCATTCTTAATTGACCTTAATCTTGCGATCAAAAAGCGGCGGGAAGGGCCTTCGGGAGCGCGGGGCAAGACCAGCACAAGAGCGTTTATAGCAATTAGAGTACTTCTTGGCAAGAAACACTCCTTTAGGCATAATCTAGAGTCGTTCTTCTGGGTGCTTTTTTAGATATGCGTACACTATAACGGGCCGGGTAAAGATATTGGTACAACTAAGTTTAAGTGCTGGAACTATAAGAATACCACAAAGCTGGCTAAGTTAAAGTCTGGGCTAGTAAGCAGGGAAAGGCATTTTCTTAACTATATTAAGATATTTACGCCTTACTTCAAACCGCTAATCCTATATATTAATAAGCTATAAAAGGTGGTTTTCCTAATAGATAGGAAGTGGGAGAAGAAAGATAGGGGGCTTTATTCCTAGATAAAAGAGATTCTCTAGCAAGCACAAAAGGATCTAAAGGTGTCAGCGGGTTAAATAGAATAATATTTTACTCTCTTATACTCTTCCACTACGTAGAAGTAAAGTTTTACTAAGATTTAGGCAGGGGCTTATAGCTGGCGGCTAAGGTATAGGTAGCAACCTTTAGTAAAACGCATATAAAATAGGGTAGGGCAAGTCGCCTAGGTTAAATAAACCCAGGAAAGTAGATAACCTAATCGCCCTATAATATGTCTTGTTTTAACTATGTTATTATAATTATAATTATAATTAGCCTTTATAAGGTGCGAATAACATCCCTTCCCCTATAGAGACGTCATTGCATGTTAGTATCTCCGTACTAGCTAATCTACCCCATAAAGAGCTCTTATGTTAATTTAAAAGTTAGGTAGCCTTTTAGCGCTCTTAGAGAGAGCAAGTAGGATAGAGAAACTATTTTCCTAATCCCTCTTCTGGTTTTATAAATCCTAAAACCATAATTTAGGAAATAGGATCTAGATTTACAAATCATAGAATTATAAATTAGGAAATAGAAAACTAATTTTAGAAACATAACCTTAACTTTAATAGCGCCAGCTAGGGGAGCAAGTAAAAGAAAGGCCCCTATTAAGCCAAATACTTACAATCATATATAAAACAGAATGGGACAATATCTAAGTAATTTCTACCGCTAAACAATTTGCCATACTCTTTAAACTCCTTATTAAAGCCATTACTATCACTCTTCTTGTTTATATATTTATCATTTTATAGCTTAAAAGACTAAAAGAATATATACATTATCATCTATATCCGCGGATATTCTCTAGGACCTTTCTATTATATAGGACAAAGCACTCCTCTGGAGACAATCTATCTTCTATAGAACCGCCTAAAACGCAACCTTCTTAGTTAAACGCGAGAGCTAGCCTATAACTTTCATTGCTAGCTCTATAGGGGATACAACACTCCTAACTATCGGCTGTTGAATAAGGGACACCCGCCTACTTATAACAATAATCTAGAAAATGGTCCTCTAACGCCCCTAAATAAGGATAACTACCCAGACCTTATATTTAAGAATAAGGATAAGCGCTACTATTTTCCTAAGCATAGGGGTCAGAGTTAAGTCTTTTAAAGGTATTAATAGTAAGTAGGTAATACGCATAAATCTTTTATACTTTACTAATGCAATAATAGTCAACTTTAAGTAATATTAGTAACGGTCTACAAGTGTTTTATTACTCTAGTGCTTTAGTTAAAGTATTTTCAGTTACAAGATCGCACTGTTAGATGTTTTTGTATCTATATAGGATACTTTAATAAAGCTATTAAAAGATGCCTTTGTAGATTTACCTATATATCTCTTTAAGCATATCCCACCTAAAAATAGTTAGGGTTTCTGCTAATAGTAAATTCCACAGAAAGAGCGTAGGGTAGCTCTTTTTAGATATGCCTTATTCTCAAAAGAACCGAAATAAATGCGACTTTATATTACCTAACCAACGGATTCACCCTCCTATTTCAGTAAAACAGCTACTACACTAAGGACCCTACCAAGATTTCCTTCTACATCCTAACTATTAGCTAACGCTGCCTTTTAGTTAATTACTTATATAAAAACTACATGTTAGCAAAACTATTCCAAATAGCCTTTAAACTCCGCCTAATATATATTCACGCCACGCATAAAAATAGCCTTCAAATATTACGGACCGAAGATTCATTTTAAGTTATAGTAACACTACTTAATTAATTTAATTCTTCCTTAAATAGCGTATGTAAGCTAACACCCTTACTATAGGAGGAGTACGAGCCCTAAGCTCTATAAGGAATTCAAGAACATCAGCTATACCTAAGACAACGCTTACGCTACTCGCCGCTATACGCCTATGCTAACTTAGTGCGTTAATATTAGTACCTGCCTTAATAAGCAACCAAAGCACGTCCATATGTCCGTTGTTGGCCGCATAGTGCAGTAGTATATTAGCGCCTTAATTAAACAGGCTCATATCCCAAAAGTCCCTCCCTAAATCCCTAATCTAATCAGCGGAGATATCCACGCCCTTACCAATAAAAAGTTAAACAGCGTCTGTAAATCCCCATCCGGCAGCAAAATGTAATAGCATAAAGCCAGAAATATTACGCTCTAAGACATCTACTCCTACCTCAAGTAGTAGCTTTATTAAAATAGTTTTTCCTTGCCCCACCAGGAGGTGTAATAATATATTTCTATAAGGATCTCTTAGGTAGATATTAACCTTTAGTTTTTTTAGCAAGGATTTAAAAGTAAATATATAGTTATAAATAGCGGCCCATTCCAAAACTATCCCCCTTTTTCTTTCTCTATAGTAGAGTATAACATTACTAAGTCCAGTTGTTAGATAGCTGGAGAGCTTGTAGGTATATATAAAAGTAATAAGATAAAGCTTACCTATTAGAGCTGTATATAGATAATACACTAACCAACTAAGTGAGCTTAGACTTACTAAATTAAGATAATCTACAACTATAAAGAGGAGTTCTAGAGGAAGGTTAACTAGATAAAGGGCCACCATAGCTATAGAAGCGATTATTACCAGGCTATTAACCTAGTAAGAGGGTACTTAACTTAATTAACCCTATAAGGAGGGGTGTAAGCAGAGGTAGATACAGCAAAAAGTCTTAGAGACAGAAAACATAGAAAGTTTAAGAGGGCCATAGTTGCATAAAAAGGTTAACTAGAGCATTTATACAGAGGAATCCTAAGCACTACCTCCAATAGTATATCAATTCTCCTACATTTAAGGTGTAGTTCTATAGAGTCTAGATTTCAATTTTTCCAATCCAGTAACGTATTTCACGGGTGAGCTGGTTAAACGGGTAAGCTGGTCAAACGGGTAAGCTGATCACTTTAAAAACACACCAAAAAATGGAAAAATCACACTTTAATATCTTAACAACCACTTAATAATAAATTTTAATAATTTAAATTTGGACTTTTAT
>Ga0307507_10007469_pt1 | contig 15863 bp, 11 predicted proteins | sample 7_EM_MG_FD_207223 | JGI IMG/M metagenome (GOLD analysis project Ga0307507, IMG submission 207223) | Populus trichocarpa ectomycorrhiza microbial communities from riparian zone in the Pacific Northwest, United States - 7_EM | ecosystem: Host-associated > Plants > Roots > Unclassified | place... | reverse complement strand
TAATTTTGGTCTGTTACACCACCCTCCAGGGACCCCTGTAAGGGGTCAATTCTCTTATGTATATTAGGGCTCTTAGAGCCACCTTGAATAAAACAGATCACTCGTTAAATTCTGTGTCTCTACCTATCAGCTAGCTTATGTCATTTGTCTTGATACCTGCCTGGCTGAAACCAGGTTTGACTGGACCTGTAGGTCGACCTTAGAGCGTAGAATATCAGCGCGGAGAAGTAGTTGTGGGAAATCGGAATAATACCGTGAATAGTTTGGAGGATTACCATATGTCACTTTCAGCCATACGAGTAGCATATCACGTAGATAGCTCTCTTTGCTTGCAGATTTGCTTGGATGAAACGGGTAATGCCAGACTATCCCAGAAACCATGTCAAGAAAACTATGAAACAGTAAGGAGGTTCATGAGTGAGCTTGAATATGGAGGCTGGGTTTCATACAGACAAGGCTGTCCTCTACAGCACCCTGGCGCATCCGGTTGAAAGCGCGTGTTGATCACGCTAATCAAAATGCGTAGATTTATACCTAAAAAAGGTAAAAATGCGTTAAAGTGGCTGTGCATATTACTTCAAAAGGCATAAACTCTGCCGTTTGATCACCGGATGCGCCAGGGCGGTGTAGTTTGCTGGCAGGCCACATTGGCCATGCATCTCGCCTGATTTGGGTAAGAGTGTTCTCTTTAGGTGTATACCCCTGACTCCACCCCTTTGCCTCAAGCCATATGACAGTTACGAATCACCACGGCTGACAGTACGCAAATCTGGGTTGATTTGCTAATCTACTTATACCTGGCGCAACTGTCGGGCTTCGTCCGTCACTAGACATGGCGCCGACTTCTGCACCGTCGACGAACCTAGCGGAGATGATTTCCTCTCCAAACGAAACGCGCTTAACGTCACTAGCCTTGGCAGGTACAATGTGGATTTCTACTTGCTTGTTACTGCGCTGTTTTCAAGGTATCTTTTACATCCATAATGTATTCGTGCCATATATGTCCATTGTGAGACGTGCTTCTTCCGTCTTGTAGCCTTTTTAGTATTGTCGCTCTTTATTTGTCTTCTCTTACGTGCCTCTGCGTAGCAACTGTTCTTAATAACCTTTAGAAAAGCTTCAAATCTCCAGCCATATCATACGGTCCACACGCTTTCTACCACCGGGTCAATGGAAATATTCGGAAGATAGCTTTAGAGGAAGATGTTGAAGCTATGTTCGAGGCAGGGCTTGGTGGTGCTCTTTTTTCTGACGTAAATGCTGGTATACGTCAGGGTCTAATCGAATATGAGAGTGATGAATGGCTGAATGTTTTGGTCCATACAGTCGATGCTTTCAACAAAAAGGGCCTTCTTGCGGCGATGCACAATATGGCTACTCTGGTATTGGGAGCAAAAATCTGCCCGTCAATATGACAATGAAAGAGCCGGTATGGACGGAAACTCGGGTAAGTAGATCAGTCCTCTACACATCTACTACAGCCTTTCAGCAGGATGGGTGTCTACAAAGATCTCTTCACCTTTGCCTACCCTGCTCAACCAGGCGAGGGAGTGGTCTTCCGAGATGCCTTGGTCAACTTGAGCCTTAACGACCCGGTCTAAGTAACAAATATCACTAGCACCACCAACCGGAGCATGCCACTGAGGCTAAGTTCCGTCGCTTCGTATATAGATCTCGCGACGAAAGACTATTTTACGGCCTAAACGGTTGCTATCTACCGAATTCCGGAGGCACCTAAAAACGCGTTCGACGGAGCCCGTGACTTCCCTCCATCTTAGACGTTGCAAGCCTCGAACGATACTAGTACATGGACGAAAATCTTTGTTAATGTTTCAGCTCCTGCTCTACGACAGATGGACGCTCCATCCGTTCTCACTTTCTCTGTTGTCACAGCCAAATATTATTATTTCGTACCCACAGGACCGTCTTGGGTTACTGGCATTGATATCTCTTCATCACCACGGCTTCCAAATTGGGCTGTCAAGGCCCATAGCGCTCCTGGAACAATTTCATTCGACCCGCGTTCAATTTCAAACATTGGCTCGAGTATCGATCCTGTGCAACAATCATTGATATCAGCAGTAAGATGAACTCCACTGGCATTCTCAGCTGGAACAACCCCCCCCCCCCAAATAGTACATACACTGTAGTTCGGATGGGATATACTGTTGCTGAACAGGAAACGCCGGCTACTCCAGGCGGCTCCCCTGGTATGCGGATCTTCCGACAGTTTTTTTATTGATTTTGGACAAGATATAGTACTGTCGGTTGACCTTTTCAGCAAGGAGGCAATGGATGCTCATTTCGATACGCACCTAACTCAGATTGTCAATGCGCTGAAGAAATATATACCTCATACATTCTATGGGCTTGAGATTGATAGTTACGGACTTGGTAAGGCACTTTTTACAGTTTATCATCCTCTTTATCGTCTCGAACGTCACTAAAAAAACTGTTGGTAGGGGGGGCTACTTAGGGGAGTCTCTTTGAGCTCGGCGACGTGTCACGTGACACCACACGGGCCATCTTGTAGATATCTTCTCAGGGCCACCGAGCCCCTGAGATTCTTCCTCATAGAGCATCATATGTATCATTTTCCATCAGCCTGCTCAGCGCCTGACAAAAACTATGCAGGTCAGCAAGATTGGGGCGGTGATCTCGAAACTGATTTTGAGAGACTTAGGGGCTATCCCTTGAGGCCCTAGACTTTAGCAGCGACGGGCAGAGTACTTAGATCTGCCGAATAGACTGAGCGATTCCTCTTCGATTTCCGCCTAACTCACAAACTTCATGGCTTCGAATTGCTACGGTTATTTTCAACAGCGTCTCACCGAAGAGAACTTGTAACTTCTTACCGAGCCTTATGGAGATGGTCCATTCAATTCTATGGAATTGGTTAGCGTTGCTGATCTTGCTTATGGAGAATTTTGGGTTCATTATACGTATGGTTCAGATAGCTATTCGGAGCTAGGATCCTCAAGCGACGCAAACAAGGCCATAATATTCTTCCTTCCAAGGATTTCACAGGTCAGCCAGATAACTCTCGGCCCAAACAGGTTCTATCTTCATGAATATGCTCATCAGCCAGTAGATTCCGCTTTCCCAGGAATGACCTTAAGACCCTTTGGATCACACTTCGATAGAATGAACACGTGGACAAAGCAGCCTGTCGGTTGGAGTCAACATCTTGTTAGGTCATCCCTGTTACTTCAGAATGCGGTAAAGATTACCAAAGTTGCTTGCTTCGTTGGCGAAGAGCTATCAGCTTCTCTAGTCATCACCTATAATAGCTCGTACCTCGTTCCACTGCAATACCAAGCAGACATTTTCTCGCGAGCCAATCTTCTTAACATGACAACTGTCGGTAAAAGGGCATCTTATCCATCCGGTACTTCGTATAGTCTACTTGTGTTCCCAGGTTTTCTCTCGGCAAGCGCTACCACTATGTCCAAAGTACTCGAACTTGCCCAGGGAGGCGTACTTATCCCGCTGCTTGGTACTAGCGTCCCATCAAAAGCGATTAGGTTGAATAACTCAAGCGCTGATGTCATAACGGTCTTCGTAGGCCAGTCGAGGAGGTACTTAGCTTGCGAGAAGTAGGAATCCCTAAAATTTGGGATCCTCTGGCAAGGGAAATCACGAAAATATGTGTCGCATCTGCATCCGAGGGATGAATTTCCATCTCGTATAATTTCAACTCGTCAGGAAGCATGTTTAGCCGCATTTGAAGGGAAAGCATGTCAAACCCGGTATCACCAGTTTCAATGTCCAAGGATAGACAACAGCTCTTCTCTACGACCCTATTCAAAGCTTTTACTAATATGCCATACGCAGATGTTTCCTCGTCATTTTCAATTTCAGTATGGGCAAAGCCTGAGATTGCGCAATTTGGAACAACTGGATATATTTTTTATCCCTCAACAGCCTCATCATATGGCTCAAATCACGCGCTCACATCTATAGCAATCGGTTGGAATGGGATAAAGCTGGGGAAGCCACCTCGTCATCGCCCTCAACGGTTCTTAGCCTGACGGCTATGCCAATAATTTCACAATCTCTGGCTGGACCCACGTTTGCGTTGTCTACAACAGCAATCAACTAAGTCTCTACATTAACGGAGAGCTAGTAGCGACAGGTCTGAAATCTGCCTACACAGTTCATCCAGGTGTAGGGACACCAGATGCAACCACGAAGATGATCAATCGATTTGAAGGAGATATCGCTGGGATGACGGTGTTGTCGAGTGCTCTCTCTACAGCGGATGTTACTGCAATCTTCTCAAAAGGTCTTCCAGCTCCTACCTCCCCATATTCGGTAACTGTCCTCTCTGCAAATTAGATTCTGCTGCGCTAGAACGGTAAATACGTCTTTTCATCTACGTTGTCCAATCAGACCGTCAGTGCCAAATCAGTTACATCGATGCCTATAAACAGCTCGTGGACAGTTGATTTTCTGGCAGAACGCATGCCGCCAGAGAGAGGCGGTATATCGATCACTTTAAAGTTCCTCTAATCTCTAAAAGATCATTCGGATTTTGACGTTGCGCATTTTTCCGGCGGCAACCTACACTGCCTCATTTACTCTATCATCCATTGATAAATCGTCGTCAACACGCTATCTTCTCAATCTTGGTCGAGTTGAAAATATTGCTAGCGTCTCGCTCAACTCCAAGGACTTTAGCCTCTCTTAACGACCACTTTATGAGATTAACGTTACTTCGGTAATCTGGCGGGGTCAAAATAAGTTGCAAGTGGAAGTAACGAACTGCTGGCCTAATTGCCTAATAGGAGACGAATGCTTGCCGGAAGAAGCGACATACAACTCTACAATCCAAGACTATGCTGTTGAGGCCTAGCCTACTTTCTAGCAGGGGGCGATGAAATCGGAGAGTAAGGCTGACTCGATCTGGGGTACGAGATCCGGGCTGTAGGAAGCGAGCATGGGAATAGGGTGACTTTTAGCGCGTGGAAGCATTACAACAGCACCAACCCGCTGTTTGAGAACGGGCCACTAGGACCCGTGGAGCTAACGAAAGCGACTGTTGTAACTGTTGGTGTTTGATGGAAACGATATGGGGCTATGAACATGGGGAAAGAGAACGTTGAAATGTTTTGCTGTGGAGAATCTGCACCCATTTTTCTAGTGCGCGTTCAAAGAGTATAATTTCAATGAGGGTTCCTTTCTGCCATTGTTCTCAAGATGTTCATATGAGACAATAGTGCCACTAACGGATAAGACGAATTTTGAAATGAGAACGTGAGACCGGTGAGGTGACTGTCGGTCACCTATTTGGTGAATGAAGGCAGCCGATTCGAGCTGGTATTGCTGGCAGTGGTTTGAAAATACGAATGGAGCTATAAAATATCCTAGAAAAAGGATTCAGATCATCTTTACTGTAATGGCTTCAACCAGATATAGTTCGTTGCAAATAGCCTTAGATCATCCATATTTTTGTAAATTTAAGACATGTAGTAAAGTTCCGACAACGTTGCTCCAAACGGCCGTGGCACTAGTTAGCTTCACCACCATGCACGACGGCAAGATGCGGCTGGATGGAACCAGCGCACGGGCCCTCAACACCTGACGTCCTTCGGTGTGGAAACTGAGACGCCCTGCCAACAGCTTGTAACTTGACCCAGAGCTTCAGAACATATCGATAACACTCTTCCACTTCTCAAAAGCTACCCTAGCCTATGGCCGAGCCTCTTTCGCAATCTTCGTTCGTCCTGCGCTTCGTCTGAAGTAGCAAACATGGCGCAACAACCGGGTCCTCCACGCGACATTCTGGATCGGATCTTCAACGAGCTCAAGTCAAAGTGAGCAGCTTATCTTCCTCTCCTCATAATATCCACGGCTAACGCTTAGTAGGAATGATGAAGTACGGCTTAAGGCTGCTCATGCACTACGGCAAAACATAGAAGCTGCTCACAGAGGTGAGCTTGAGCTTCATAAAATCTCAGAATGAGTGCACTTTCTGACCTGCCTTCCAGAACTACCACCAGGACAATTTGGGCCCTACTACAACGATGTAAACTCACGAATCTCCCTCCTTGTCGTTCAGGGTGCCGATACGAACGAACGTATCGGAGGTATTCACGCCCTCAATGCACTCATCGACTTCAAAGGCGACGATGCTGGTCAGAAAACCACTCGGTTTGCAAGCTACCTACGCGCCGTTTCACGAGGCCAAGATACTACAGCGATGATATTTGCTGCGAGAGCTCTGGGACGGTTGGCAAAGCCTGGAGGAACACTCACTGCCGAACTGGTTGAAGCTGAGGTTAAAAGCGCGTTGGAATGGCTACAGATGGATCGTCAAGAGAACCGTCGGTTTGCTGCAGTTCTAACCCTTCGGGAACTTGCCAAAAATTCTCCAACGTTGATGTATCAGTGGGTCCCTCAGATATTTGAGGTCATCTGGGTGGCATTGCGCGATCCCAAAGTCCTTATTAGAGAGTCTGCTGCTGAAGCGATCAGCGCATGCTTTGAGATTATCTCGCCGCGAGATTCTCAAATGCGACAACACTGGTTTGGAAGAGTTTATGAAGAGATTCTGAAAGGTTTTGCGCTTAACGGCAACGATGCCATTCACGGTTCACTCCTCACAATGAAAGAGCTCCTGGAAAAGGGGGCTATGTTCATGACCGGCCAAAAATATAAAGACGCCTGCGATATCGTCCTGAGGTATAAGGATCACCGAGAGGCACTTATCCGAAGAGAAGTCGTCGTCATTATTCCCATCTTAGCTGCCTATGCTCCTCAAGAGTTCGCCTCACAATACCTACATCAATGCATGTTGCATCTGCAAGGCCTCATAAAGAAAGATAGAGATCGGAGTGCCGCCTTCATTGCGGTTGGTCAGATTGCGAGCGCGGTAGGCAGCTCAATTGCACCTTACCTGGACGGCATACTTATGTATATTCGAGATGGTTTAACCTCAAAAGCGTAAGTAATATCTCTTATTTCTGAATTATTATACATGTTAATGATAACTTGCACAGACGAAATAAAAACATCAACGAAGCACCAATATTCGAGTGTCTTAGCATGATATCTGCTGCTGTTGGTCAAGCACTGAGCAAGAACATCGAGCCTTTGCTTGATCCAATCTTCGCTTGTGGCTTGAGCGACTCTCTTACTCAGGCGCTTGTTGATATGGCTCATTACATTCCCCCGTGCAGACCGGTTATCCAAGAGAGACTTCTGGACCTTCTCAGCCAAGTTCTCTGTGGACGAACATTCCTGCCACTGGGGAACCCATATCATGCTGCATCTCCTCCACAGATCTGGACTCGAGATCACAAAGACCCACAAATCATTGCACAAAAAGAAGCAGAGATTGCACTAGCTCTCCATACTCTTGGTAGCTTTGACTTTTCAGGTAAGGAAACCAAAGAGGAAGCTGAGCAACAACAGCCAGCATGCCCTGTGTATACTGAAATGCCTCAATCAGGCCACGTCCTTAATGAGTTTGTTCGAGACGTTGCAATTCGTTACGTTGAGGCAGACAACCCTGACATACGAAAGCGCGCTGCCTTAACTTGCTGCCAATTGTTTGTCAATGATCCAATTGTGCATCAAACAAGTCATCACGCAATCAAGGTTGTTGGCGATATCATCGAGAAGCTGTTGACCGTTGGTGTGGCCGACGTTGGTATGTAACTTCGAGTTCTCTTGTCATACTAAACACTTATTTGTTAAAGATCCGGAAATTCGATGGGAAGTTCTCATGGCTCTCGATGCTCGGTTTGATCGTCATCTCGGAAAGGCCGAAAATGTCCGAACGCTGTTCTTGGCACTCAACGACGAAGTATTTGCCATACGAGAAGCGTCAATGTCTATCATTGGACGTCTCACATCTGTGAACCCTGCATATGTGTTCCCGTCACTCCGCAAGGTACTCATTCAGCTCCTGACTGAGGTTGAATACTCGAACAGTGCGCGCAACAAAGAAGAAAGTGCTAGACTAATAAGTCACCTTGTTGGCGCATCTAACACGCTTATCAAACCTTATGTCGATCCAATGGTCACCGTCCTTCTGCCCAAGACGCGTGACCAGAACCCCGAAGTGGCTTCGACTACCCTAAAGGCCATTGGTGACCTAGCAACAGTCGGAGGTGAGGATATGAAAAAGTATATTCCGGACTTAATGGCAATCGTCATAGAGAATCTACAAGATCTCGGATCAGACTCAAAGCGCTTCGCTGCATTGCGGGCACTGGGTCAATTGGCGACAAACGCCGGTTATGTTATTGAACCATATAGAGAGTATCCGGAGCTTCTGACTATCCTAGTCAACATTGTGAAGATGGAACCAGAGGGCGATTTGAGGCGAGAAACCGTTAAGTTGATGGGCATACTGGGTGCACTCGATCCAGATGAGCATCAGGTAAGCCAAGCTCACAGAAGACATCTGCTATGATTTTGGCGTTCAATGGCGTAGAATTGTGCTAATATATATCAGAAAATCATGGAGAAATCGCCGGATAGCAACCTCGTTGCGGAGTCTCAAGCAGTTACTGATGTCTCCTTGATAATGACTGGAACCACTCCATCCAACGAAGAGTATTACCCAACAATCGTGATCAGCACTCTTATGGGTCTGCTGAAGGATACTTCATTAGCTCAGTACCACTCCGCAGTTGTTGATGCGGTTATGAATATCTACGCCACAATGGGGCTCAAGTGCGTGCCGTTCTTAAGTCAGGTGGTTCCAGGTTTTCTGATGGTCATCCGCGGCGCTCCTCCTGGTCGTGTTGAGGGGTATTTCAATCAGCTCAGTCAACTAGTTCGGATTGTACGCCAGCACATCCGTCCGTTCCTTCCGAGCATATTGACCACCATCCAAGATTTCTGGAGTGCTACACCTCAGCTTCAAGCAACTATTCTCTCCCTAATCGAAGCGATCGCTCGATCTTTAGAGGGCGAGTTCAAAGTCTATCTTGCCAGTGTCCTACCTCTTATGTTAGGTGTTCTGGATCAAGATCAGTCGAGCAAGCGCCTGCCATCAGAAAGGGTACTCCACGCATTCCTCATCTTTGGTTCAAGCGCCGAAGAGTACATGCACTTGATAATTCCAGTTATCGTAAGAATGTTTGATAAGCCGGGCCAACCGGTAAACCTACGAAGGCAAGCTATTGAAACCCTGGGCAGGCTGTCAAGACAAGTGAACATCTCAGAGTTCGCTGCAAAGATCATTCATCCGCTTTCTAGGGTGCTTACTAGTAGCGAAACTTCTCTTAAGCAAACGGCACTAGAAACATTGTGCGCTCTAATCTTTCAGCTTGGTCCGGACTACATCCATTTTGTGCCTACTATCAACAAGATTCTTGTGGCTCAAAAGGTACCTCATTCTAACTACGCATTGATCGTTTCGAAGCTCCAAAAGGGAGAGCCACTACCTCAGGACCTTAGCCCAGATGAGCGCTATGGCGATGACGACGAGGATATGAATCCGGCAGAGATCCTGACGAAGAAGCTGGCAGTCAATCAGCAGCATCTTAAAAACGCATGGGAAGCATCATCAAAAACTACACGAGAAGATTGGATTGAATGGATGAGGCGCTTTAGCGTTGAACTACTCCGAGAGTCGCCTCAGCAGGCGCTCCGTGCCTGCACTCCGTTAGCCAGCATCTATAACCCTATTGCGAAGAGCCTCTTTAATTCTGCCTTCGTATCATGTTGGACGGAACTCTACGATCAATACCAAGAAGAATTAGTCCGATCTATTGAAACTGCGCTCACATCTCCGAATATCCCGCCTGAGATTCTCCAAATATTGCTCAATCTCGCAGAGTTCATGGAGCATGACGACAAGGCCTTACCAATTGATGTCCGCATTCTTGGTATGTACGCTGCGAAATGCCACGCATTTGCGAAGGCATTGCATTACAAAGAACTAGAATTCAACGCAGAGCAGAACGCAAGTGCGGTAGAAGCATTGATAAGCATCAATAATCAGCTACAACAAACTGATGCTGCGTTCGGCATCCTGCGAAAAGCTCAGAACTACCAAGACGTCGAGCTGAAAGAAACGTGGTTCGAAAAATTGCAGAAGTGGGAGGATGCTTTGAACTCATACCAGAGGAGAGAAAAGGAAGAGCCAGAGTCATTCGAAATTACCATGGGTAAAATGCGCTGTTTACATGCCCTTGGCGAATGGGACCTCCTGTCTAGCCTTGCCAAGGATAAGTGGACACACGCCTCACCAGAGTACCGGAAGGCCATTGCCCCTTTAGCTGCCACCGCCGCCTGGGGTCTCGGCAAGTTTTCAGATATGAATAACTATCTAGTGGTCATGAAAGAGCAATCTCCTGACAAAGCCTTTTTCGGATCCATTCTCAACATCCACAACAACCAGTTTGAGCAAGCCCAGGAACAGATTGAGAAGGCTCGAAAAGGACTCGATACGGAGCTGAGCTCACTCCTAGGCGAGTCATATCAAAGAGCATACCTGCCCATGATCCGAGTTCAGATGCTCGCTGAGCTAGAAGAACTGATTACCTACAAGCAAAACGATATGAACCCTGAGAAACAAACTAGCATGCGAAGCACTTGGATGAAGCGTCTCAGAGGTTGTCAACCGAACCCAGAGGTTTGGCAACGGATGCTAAAGGTCCGACAACTTGTCATCAATCCGAAAGAGAGCATGGAAATGTGGATAAAATTCACGAACCTTTGTCGCAAGAACCAGCGACATGGCCTTGCCGAGAAAGCTCTTCAGAAGCTTCTTGATATAGAAGGTCAAGACGTCTTCACCCATGTGCACGCCCATGCGAACGAAATTCCATACCCAATATCGTACGCCGTCTTCAAGTTCATGTGGTCGACCTCAAACCATCAACAAGAAGCTTTAGATGTCCTTAAGGATTTCACAGCAAGAGTTGCAGACGACCTTCAAGTCAGAGCTCGCCAGGCGACAGTCAACCCAATTGCCTCACCTAACGGAATTAATGGCATGAGCAATGGTCATGGCGTCAATGGATTAAATCCTTTCAGTATCACGAACGGCGTCAACGGCGTCAACGGCGTCAACGGCATGAACGGCATGAACGGATCGAGCATGCTCGCAGGATCTAATACATCTAATTCACCGGCTGACCTAGCTGAGTGTCACAAGCTTCTCGCGAAATGCTACCTTAAGCAGGGAGAATGGCAGACATTCCTCCATCATGGAGACTGGGACCACGAGCATGTTCATGAGATTTTGTCTGCCTATGCTGCTGCTACAAGGTATAATCAAAGTTGGTACAAAGCATGGCATGCTTGGGCGCTTGCAAATTTCGAAGTCGTTACCTCCATCACCTCTCAAGCCGATCGAGAAACTACGGAGATTCCTTCGAATATCGTACATGACCATGTCGTACCAGCAATACAAGGATTCTTCAAGTCAATCGCACTTTCCTCCACGAGTTCCCTTCAAGATACCTTGCGGCTTCTCACTCTCTGGTTCACTCATGGCGGCATACAAGAAGTTACCGGTGCTGTCACTGAAGGCATCAGCACTGTGGGTATTGACACCTGGTTGGAGGTTATCCCGCAACTGTTAGCCCGCATCAACCAGCCAAACCAGCGAGTCAGGCAGTCTATCCTTAGTCTATTATCTGACGTTGGCCGAGCTCATCCACAAGCTTTGGTGTTTCCTTTGACAGTCTCAATGAAGTCGGACGTATCCCGTCGTTCGCGCTCAGCTGCACAGTTAATGGAAACCATGCGCCAACACTCCCCGAAACTCGTTGAACAAGCTGATCTTGTCAGCCACGAGCTCATTCGAATCGCCGTTCTATGGCACGAGCAGTGGCACGAAGGCCTAGAAGAGGCTTCAAGACTATACTTCGGAGACCACAATATTGAAGGAATGTTCGCCACGCTTGCTCCATTGCATGCCATGCTCGACAAGGGACCTGAAACGTTGAGAGAGATCTCCTTCATCCAATCTTTCGGTCGCGAACTACAAGAGGCACGAGATTGGTGCACGACGTTCCGCAGCTCCGGAGAAGTCGGGGATCTCAATCAAGCCTGGGACCTTTACTACCAAGTTTTCCGAAAGATTGCACGCCAGTTGCCGTCTCTTATGACTCTAGAGCTTCAATATGTCTCTCCAAAACTCAAAGCTGCGCAAGACTTGGATCTAGCTGTACCCGGAACTTACCAGAGCGGCAAACCGGTCATTCGAATCGTTTCTTTCGATCCAGTTTCCACCGTTATCCAGTCCAAGCAGCGGCCTAGGAAACTAGAGATGAAAGGAAGTGATGGCAAGACCCACATGCACATTCTCAAAGGCCACGAAGATATCCGCCAAGACGAACGTGTAATGCAACTGTTTGGATTAGTCAACACGCTTCTCGAAAACGATGCGGAATCTCGTAAGCGGCATCTAAATATCCAACGATATGCCGCCATTCCGCTATCCACCCAATCTGGTCTCTTGGGCTATGTTCCAAACAGTGACACGTTGCATGTTCTTATCCGAGAATACCGTGAAAGTCGTAAAATCCTTCTCAACATCGAGCACCGAATCATGCTTCAAATGGCCCCTGACTACGACTGCCTTACCCTGATGCAAAAGGTTGAGGTCTTCGGGTATGCATTGGACAATACAACCGGACAAGATCTCTACCGAGTCCTTTGGTTGAAGAGCAAGAGTTCCGAAGCATGGCTTGACCGGCGTACCAACTATACTCGCTCATTAGCCGTTATGTCTATGGTTGGCTACATCCTTGGCTTGGGTGACCGGCATCCATCGAATCTTATGCTTGACAAAGTTACTGGCAAGATCATACATATTGATTTCGGTGACTGCTTCGAAGTAGCTATGCATCGCGAGAAATACCCAGAACGCGTTCCGTTCCGGTTAACCAGAATGTTGACTTACGCAATGGAGGTTAGCAACATTGAGGGAAGCTACAGGACGACATGCGAACATGTCATGCGGGTGCTTAGGAGTAACAAGGAGTCGGTGATGGCCGTCCTTGAAGCCGTAAGTTGCTCTTCATTGAATGGGTCCATTCTCCCAAAGCTAACAGATGTCTTAGTTCATTCATGATCCCTTGCTCACATGGAGGCTTGGCAACCGTGAATCTCCTCCAGAGCCGTCTTTCCCTTCGGAGCGTCGTGCCTCCATAATTGGTCCTGAGGTGGAGCGAGATACTAGTTCTTTCCGCCCTCGTCATCGATCCAGCGTTGCTCCAGCAAACGAAGCAGAGGCTAAGGAGGTGCAGAATGCTCGGGCCTTGCAAGTGTTGTCCAGGGTTAAGGAGAAGTTAACAGGACGCGATTTCAAGCCTAACGAAGAACTTAATGTGAATCTTCAGGTGGACAGATTGATTAGAGAGGCAACAAATTTGGAGAATTTGTGCCAACACTACATCGGATGGTGCAGTTTCTGGTGAGGTGATGTACAACGATACTGGCGACATTGTTTCTTTCTTTGATCAAATATGGCGAACTACTGCTGGAGGGTGACATTCGAACACGTGACCGGTGGGTGTTAGAGTAGATGCGGCGCGGCTTCTTTAGTGGGGTTTGGCTGGATCAGGCTTGGGATAGCTTCGGGATCTATTGCTTTCCTTGAGCAGCATCTGATGGGCGCCAAGGTGTGAAGATTTTAGTGTCTTTCCAATTGCAGATATAGAGCTTCAATTGACGGCTATACCGAATTATTACTTTATTAACCTTTATTCCACAAATTGGCATTGATTATCTCCTTTACCCGTGGCGTTTTGATTTTCGCAAACTCAACCAACGCCACCTAGCTAGCTAGGAGCCGCCGGCACGGTGCACAGGTGGACAAAGAATCCAGAAAATTACGATATATTTACTCCTTTTTACAAGACCCTCGCCGTACTATAATTCCATTGGACTTATTATAGGCCTTTATGACTTTACGCGTATCTACTTCTTTGCGCTTTTGGGTCTTAATTAGCAGCCCTTTTTTTAAGCGCTTTTAGCTTCTCTTGGACATCCTCTAATGCTTTAAGCTTAGAATTCTTAACAGTCTTACGCCCTTGCTGCGCATAAAGTATACTACCTGTTTAAAGTGATGACTAAGCATCCTTTTGCGCGTCCCTACGCTCTTACGCTGCCGTAGTAGTGTGTAATAAGTCTTAATATGCAGCTTAGTATAAAGCATAAGCGATTGTCAGGCTTCTATATATATACTTGCTATACAAGATTTTGCCGTCTTTATCCTCTAAGTTCTTATCTAGAAGATTAGCTATATGCTTAAGCGTATAAGCGCAAGATGGAGTTATAAGAAACCAATTATTTATTGGGCTTATAGGTGGTGTTGCCCTTTAAGGTAATAGTGCTGTTAGACGAATCTAATTATTTATAATATCTAGATTAAATAGAATTAACCTAGATTTTGCCCAGGCGCTTTTAATTATGCTATACTTAAACGTCTATAGTTTAACAGTATATAGACTCTAAAGGAACTCTATCTTATTAAAGTTAATATAGGTATTTTAAAAGGCCTTAGTAATAGCTTTTTTATACTAGTGATTATACAGTTAAAATACTATAATATTAAGAGGCTAATAGATATATGTTATATAAGGAATTATAGTAAAAAGGATAATTAAATAATTATTATAGAACTTAATAAATTACCTTGTAAAATGGCTGATATGCCTATCCAGAATAAGGAGCCAGTTTTTACTAATTTAATGCTTAGATAACTACTTTTTAAGGTAAATTGCCTATTTTAATAGCAGCTGATTATTAATATATACTATATTACATTGGCAAAATATGGTACCCTTCCAATGGCCTTAATGGTTGGTGGTTGACGCAATTGGCGCGCAGTTAAGGGCATTTGGCAACTCGACCGACTAGCCTATGTTGTGTTTTTTTGACACGCAGCCTGCGCGCAACCTGCCAGTAATTTGCGCATTTGGTAACCATAATTGTATTTAAAGCTATTTACCTCTTTTATACTAATAGCATATTTTAAATAAATAAAAGCTACTTTAAAGCTATTTATAAGGCTAGCAAAATAAATAACAATATTTTAGATAATTTAATATAATATAGCGATGGTTCCCTTCTACCTATCTATTTATTGACTTACCTATAGTACCTGCCTATCTACCTACCTGCCTATATTGCCTACCTATCTGCATTGCCTACCTGTCTATATCGCCTACCTATTTGCATCTGCCTACCTGTCTACATCTGCCTACCTGTCTATATCTACTTACCTGTCTATATCTGCCTACCTGTCTGCATCTGCTTGCCTGTCTGCATCTGCTTACCTATCTGTATCTGCCTACCCGTCTGCATCTGCCTACCTGTTTGCATCTGCCTACCTGTCTGTATCTGCCTACCTGTCTGTATCTACCTACCCGTCAGCATCTCCCTGTTTGTGCCTACCTGTCTATACTACCTTGATTCGATCGATTGATCGAATCGTTTATAGTGTTCGCTGGCTAGTCGTTGTCGTCTGGTTCTGGTAACGGTCGTCTGGTTCTAGCGACGGTCGTCTGGTTTTAGCGACAGTCGTCTGGTTCTGGTAACGGTCGTCTGGTTCTGGCGACGGCCGTCTGGTTCTGGCGACGGTCTTTTGGTTCTGGCGACGGTCGTCTGGTTCTAGCGACGGTCGTCTGGTTCTAGCGACAGTCGTCTGGCTCTGGCGACGGTCGTCTGGTTCTGGTAACGGTCGTCTGGTTCTGACGACGGTCGTCTGGTTCTAGCGACGGTCGTCTGGTTCTAGCGACAGTCGTCTGGCTTTGGCGACGGTCGTCTGGTTCTGGCGACGGTCTTCTGGTTCTGGCGACGGTCCTCTGCTAGCTGCCGTTCCAGTGCCTCCTAAGTTAGGGAGGATGTAAGGAAGGGTAAAAAATAAGGTGGCTGCAAATTGATGA
>Ga0307507_10007468_pt1 | contig 15868 bp, 13 predicted proteins | sample 7_EM_MG_FD_207223 | JGI IMG/M metagenome (GOLD analysis project Ga0307507, IMG submission 207223) | Populus trichocarpa ectomycorrhiza microbial communities from riparian zone in the Pacific Northwest, United States - 7_EM | ecosystem: Host-associated > Plants > Roots > Unclassified | place... | reverse complement strand
TCTGAATCACCCTCTCGGGGGGCTCTGTAGCCAGATTGGTGAGAAATACACCCCCAACAAGGCGGTCCTCCGATTTGAGAAGGTGGACCAATTCCTGAGCGACAGTCGATTTACCTAGGCCAGCGGCACCATGTATCCAGAGGACAGACTCCGGGGCGTCAGCTATCCAGTCGGAAACATCCCGTATAACGTCATCTCGACTTTTCTCAAGATATTCGTTGCGTGTATAGTTTGGATGGCTTGGCAGGCCGTTCAGTGATGCGAAATCTGGTTTATGTCACTTCACTTTACCACTCGGTCAGGAATCTCGGACTCACCAAATTTCCGGTTGAGTTCCTCGGTATCCAGCTTTATATTGACCGAATTTTCTGTCTAATTGCAAGTTCGTAAAAGACTTTGGCATACGAGGACGTAACAAACCTGAAACAATTGGATTGCGTGGTTCAGCCTTATTCTGATAGCTTGGAGGTCGTCCACGTGAACGCTTTGTTTCAAGTACCGTGAAAGCAGATTGAGACGACTAAGTTTGTCACAATCTCCAGCTATGCTTCCGAGGGTCCTATGTAAATTTCGGGTGAATACAATAAACTTTCCAGATACGACTGCTGTTACCCACTTTGTAAATTCGTTCAAGGCTCGTTGGAGTTTCTCTGATGGCCCCATCATACTCTCAGAACAAATGACAGCGCAAGAGACAACAAATTCTCCAGCTGTAGCTGCTACTTGTTTCATTTCATTGTAATTCGAGCGAGTTTGCTGACGACAATGAGAATTATGGCAACTGAAAGGGATTTCAAGGACGTACTGAGACGGCCTGCAACATACTAAGAACTTTTCCAATTAATGGTTGGACCCATGGTACTGGTATTAAAGAGCTGGCTTCTTGTACGAGACTGAGGATGCTGATGGTTGTCCAGATGGTTATATCTAGCACTTTGGATAGTCTCTCCGAAGTTCCAAGTTCGCCATCGCTCATGAATGAAGGCTGAACGATGTATGAATGATGTGAGATTGTGTGGGGCAAACCGGAATGTCAAAACTGACCTTGATCCTATCAATATCTTCCTTTATCATATCCATCAATCCACCCAAGGAGTTGCCGTCGCCGTTGAGTTGGATAGTCTTGAGCTTTGCAACCGTCCTAAATGATGGATGGAGACATTCAGAACGAAATCGAGATCAATGCTAAATTCTTACTCGATGAAAGCTGTTATCGCCTGTGTGGCTTCCGCACGCTGGATACCGGTAGCAGATGCAAGTTTAACACCGAACCGAGCGCAGGTTTCGAGAACTTCTGTAAGCTGGAAGATAAGACTGTCAGAGATCGATATGCATGATACATCGCAGACCTTACCTGGCCTTCCGAGTCCTTATCACGGATTACAACGATAAGCTGGATGAGCCTCTTGAGTTCGGAACTTTCTTGGAGCATATACGCGATAGAGAGAAGGGCCATATCTCTTTTAAAAGATTTGCCCTTCGCGAATACTTTCTCCAGCTTGGTAGATGTTGGTTTTATATCGTGAGGATTCAGCACTGGAGGTTCCATGTTGCCTGCCAACTGTGGTGGTGGTAGGGTGTTCGGAGGCTGTGTCGCTGCTATGTCTGTGGGTTGGGGGGTTCCAGGTCGCCACTGAAGTAATTTCATGAACATATCACGTTTACGATCCGCTGTCAGTTTAGGTGCCATAACTGGGCAAGTTGAAATGGGTGTACAGAGGAAAGGTTGTCGACCGTACAACTGTCCTGTGAGAAATGACACCGCCCTCGAGGCCTCGAGGCATACCATGATATCGGCTGTATCAAGATAACGATTAATCGCCAACAAATTGATCGGAGCTTTTAGTACCACGTTCCTCTCCTCTCCTTTTTCCCCATTCCCATTCGCTTAGGAGGTGGGCTCTTCTCGCGGCTCCACTCCATCATATGCCGGACAGCGAAAAGACCTCAACTAGAAACTCAATCAACTCCAATCCCAAAGCCACAACCACCGGATTTGCTCACCCACCATCAACAACAACCTCACCTCTCGTTCACGATACCTCATGGCAATCCTATCTCCCCGGGGCAGCGACTACGACCAACTAGAAGGCGGAATCGGACCGAGTAGAGTGGAGGGATAAAGAGGTTCGCGTGGAAGAAGTTCGCTATGGTCGCTGCGCTCGTTGGAGTGGTGTGGCTAATTGGGCCGAGGGCGCATATTTTTTCGTGGCAGGGGAATGGGAACGCTGGTTTAGAGGTGGAAGGCAAGTTTCTCAGCGTATTTACTTCTAAAAACTGACGAAAAGACTAGGGAAAAAGGATACCAAACAGACACAGCGTCTTCCCCTTTCCAGAACGAACCACCCACAATCCCAACAACAACAACAACACCACCCGTCCCTGCTCCAAAACCACCACACACCCAGTCTCGTACGAAACTGATCCAGACCCTTCATCAACGACAACTGCCACTCCTCCATATCTTCCGGCACTCTCGTTCAATATGACACAGGCTTAACTGGCTCCAGGATCCACGTCTACAAATTCAACACCTGTGGCGCTTCCCCCAAATACGAATATGAAATATTCAAAATGACACAACCTGGCCTATCCTCATTCGCTGGTAACCCTGAGGGCGCTGCGCAGAGCTTGGACGTCCTCTTGGACGAAGCTCTCCACGTCGTGCCCAAGGTCATGCACGGGTGTACACTGCTGGACTTCGTTTGTTGCCGGGGTCACAGAGCGCCGATATCTTGAAGGCGGTGGAAGGGAGGATATGCTCGTCTTATCCTTTTCAGCTACAGGAGAAAGATGGAGTGGTGATTATGGACGGCAAGGATGAGGGTGTGTATGCCTGGATTACGGCGAATTACCTCTTGGGGACCATCAAAGCTTCCACGCCGCCTGATACATCGACGTACGCCGTCCTCGACCTCGGCGGCGCTTCTACGCAAATCGTGTTCGAGCCTGTGTTCGCGTCCTCGGATATGCAGCTCGAGGAGGGGGAACATAAATATGACCTAAAGTTTGGTGGCCGGAGCCATGTGCTGTACCAACACTCGTACTTGGGTTATGGCTTGATGCGTGCAAGGAGACACGTTCATAGATTGGTGGATTTCATGTCGACGTTGCAGGATACGAAGCCAAAGGCGGTGGTGGGGAATCCGTGTCTTGCGAAGGGCACACGGAGGGTCGTGGACGTCAAGGACGAAGTGACGGGCGTGGAGAGGAAGGTGACCATGGATGGGGGGGACATAGGGTCTTTTCAGGCATGTGATCGGGTGGTACAGCTTGTATTGGCAAAGGATGCGTACGTCCGTTTCACCTCTTTCCTTTCACTCTGCTTTTCCACCTTTTTTACCTCATTTTCTCCTTGTTTATTTCTCTTTTCCATCTTCTTCTATTCCGCCTTCCCTTCTCCCTCTTTCTCCCTTCCTCTCATCCCCTCCCTTCTCCCTTCTTCCCCCCTCCCTTCTCCCCCTTCCTCCCTTCTTCCCTGTCCCTGCTCTTTTTTCCTTCTCCAAGCAAAACAAAACTTCCGTACTGATACATATGCACACACAGAATATGTGAACTCAAACCCTGCTCCTTCAACGGCGTCTACCAACCCTCCCTCCTCTCCTCCTTCCCCAACGGCAAAGTCCTCCTCCTCTCCTACTTCTACGACCACCTCTTCCCCCTCCTCCCCCATCACCGTATCCACTATCGCCAACACCGCACGCCAAGTCTGCGAAGGCCCCGACGAATGGCTCCGGAAACACTGGGGCGCCGACTCCGAACTCATGGCTGAACTCACAGATCGTCCGGAATGGTGTCTTGATTTGACGTTCATGCATGCGTTGTTGAGGCTTGGGTACGAGTTTGAGGATACGAGAGAGGTGGCTATTGGGAAGAAGATTTAAGGGACGGAGTTGGGTTGGTGTTTGGGTGCTACGATTGCGATGGTTGGTGGGGAGCTGAAGTGTCGGATTTGAGGGTGGTATTGGGATAGGACTTACTTTATTTATCGATGATGGTGTCTATCAATAATGAGGTTACTTGGACTATGGAAGGATTTCAAGTTCCTATACTTATTCCATGAATGTAAACAATCCCGAGGATGCACCAAGGGCTATTTAGGACAAAAGGTAGAATAACTGTGAAGTGATACTGTTGAAGTTCACGAATTAAATCAAGGATGTTTTCGAAGATATTAGAAAATATGAGTTCTTAAATCGATTGGTAACTTTAGAAGTTACATGCGTCTTATGACTAACTATTCAATTAGCGTTCAGGACTCCTGAATGCGTTGAATATTAACCGCTAACAGAATATCTTATTCGGTTAGTGATTCGTAGATTTATTTGTACAACCTGTACGAATAGAATCTGAATTTAGACACGCGTAGATACGTTGATAAAATCAATGGATTCAAAAAAAAGTACTACAACATTCTGTGTATCGATTTATATACTCTTACTCTAAGTACTTACTAGAACATTCATTGTAATTCTATTTCGGATCGTTAAGATCCTTAGAATTCCCTATGAGTCAGGATACGCGGGTCTGACTCGGGTTCGAGTCACGTTATGCATGGTCCGTGATTCATCACGCTTGGACTCAATTCCGATTGCTTTTGGTTCCGGTTTGAGTTGTGATGAGCGAATGCTATGACCTTCCTAAGGACAGTCATAGCGGAGGAAAATACTAATTAAGAAGGAAGCTATCAAGTATCGACGTGAACTCAAGGCTTTGTTTGTTTGGTCTTGCAAGCTTTTAGCGAAACGGACAAACAATTATACACTTCGCGTAAACAGGCAAACAATCACATACTTCGCGTCTATTACGCGCTTCGCGTTTCCTATACTACAGACTCCTTTTAACTAACGAGTAACTAGTTGCATACATAGTACTATAACATAGCCCCCCCAGTCTGGATGTATAGGAAACACAGAATTTTTAGTAGTACAAATATGGTCAATATGGAAAAAGTTGATTGAGAATGGAAAGGTTATTAGGGAATGTCACGGGCTACCCTGGGGTTTTCCAGAGTAACCCGTGCCCATACCCGTCAAAACCCGTACCCGCGTCCATGTGCACGGGTTTTCACAGGTACGGGTTGAGGGTTTACAGAAACCCACGGGTACCCCAACCCGCGTGGGGTTATGGCTCTAGACATGACCAATGAACCTCGCAAGAGCAGTGCAAGTGTCAATTGACACTGCCGTGCAGCCTTGCGAGGATCGGAAGGTCGGGGAATGGTAACCGGGGTGCAGAGCATGCACCCCAGTGTGGATGATTAGGGTGGATGTTCCATGTCGGTGGCAGGTCGTTCGTGGGCGGTCGTGCACGTTTTGTGTGATGGGCGGTCGTTGTTCGTGAGTGGTTCAGGGGGGCATGCAGTTGTCGTCGTTCGTGGGTGGTCGTCCCCGTTTCGTGTTGAGGAGGGCAGTCGTTGTTCATGGGTGGTTGGAGTAAGTGGGCAGTTGCCGTCGTTTGTGCCCATTTTGTGCTGTTGTTCGTGGGCGCGAGGGATGGGGGCTCCTCGTTTTTCATGTGCGGTCGTGCCTGTTTTTTGTCATGGTGGGCAGTCGTCGTCGTTTGTGGGTGGTTGGAGTGGGCGCTCCTTGTTGCTGGTGGGTGTGGTTGTTTTGTGCGTCCTTGTGGTTGTTTGTGGGCGGCCGGAGTTTTGTCGTGATGGTGGGTGGTTCGTGTCATTCGTGGGTGGTCGTGCCCATTTTGTGTGGTGAGTGGTCGTGAGTTGTTCATGGGCGGTTGTACTCACTTCGTGTCATGGTAGGCGATGGTTGTGGGTGGGTGTGCTCCTCGTCGTTCGTGGATTTTGACAGAGGGCAGTTTGTGGGCAGTCATGCCCGTTTCGTGTCGTGGTGGGCGGTCGTCATTTGTGGGTGGTTGGTGCAGTGTAGTTGAGTCACACGTGTTTCAAAACCCGGCAAAACCCCTGGGAACCCATGTCATGGGTGCGGGTTAGGCTGGGGTTACAAATACCCAACCCGCACCCGCACCCGTCACCACCCGTGATGCCAACCCGCACGGGTTTATAAACCTGTGACATTCCCTAAAGGTTATTAAACTGCTCCGCGAGATCGAGTCTCTCAATTGGAACATACGGTTCAGATCCGTAAAGGAGGCGAGTGCGACTTTTCCGAATGAGCTGCGGGTCAGAGGCATGAACGGCGCAATTAAGGATGAACTCGAAATCTTCAAGAATGCATAAGCTGAGTGAAGGATGTTCTAACCGAAATCGAGCATACCTTTCTTCGCCGCGGTAGCATCGTATCCCTGAACAAATCCAGAGAGAGCCCCCCAGTAAGGATTCTGAATGGCGGGAAGAATCCTGTCAAGGAACTCCTCAAACGTTAGTCCGAAATAACTTCCGAAATTCCACCTGGAGTTCTGCCGTTGCAAAACACTAGCCTTAACCGCCTCAGCAATCCATCCAAAAAGAAAATTAGCGATATCCTGTAACTTTTTGAACATCTTGAAAATATTGGCGACACTATAAAATTCCAAAGCGAGAGGGTTGGCACTAGTGGAAAGCGCACCCCAAGAGATGATAGGGTCGGGCATACCAAGAGAAGTGATGGCGTCTTTTGGAATATTGGAAGGAAGGGGCATGATGTCGATGTTGGGATTGAAGTTGTTGCCAGCGCAAGTGATAACCTGGATAAGTTTTTTGAAGATGCTGAAGAGCGAGCCGGCGATGTCGGAGTCAAGGGTGTAAGTGGTACCCGCGTCGTCATTAAGGTGAGCAGTGATGTCAGTGAGACTGATCTTATAGTCTAAAACGTGCATGTTGAGCATTCCCTGGAAAGTGGATTGGAGGAATGGGTCGCCTAAGAGTGCATCAAGATGAGCGGGGCCAGACTGAGGGGCCAGGATGAGAGCGAGTGCGGGTAAAGGGTCAAGTGTTGATAAGGTCGAAGGAATAGGCATATTGAAAAGGGCTAGGAGTCGAATGGGAGCGTGTTTCAAAGGTGCTGATTCAAAGTCATTAGCATGGGGTTTAAATAGGATTCCAAATGATTTACGGCCGACACTGTCTTTGTGTCCAGATGCCTGTTAGACAGTGATACCGGCCTTGTGTTTCTTTGTGCAATTCGAGTCCTTTGTTGCCTGCCAGTGTGCCAAGAGTTCTGGGGCATTCCGTAGGTTTCTAGGAGGTAGCCACTCGTCAAATTCGGGGCCGTAACCGGTGAAGCGCACCTTGAACTCCTGAGTGCGTCTGCCCACTCTGGTCTTACGCAACCTTTCACCGATTATCGCTTCTACTTCAAATTCTGGAAGATCGTTAAAATCCTCACGATTCAGGTGTTTAGTTGGCTGGTCCCCAAGAGAGTCGGGCAATCACTTATATTCTTCCAGGTGTGCGATGTTGAGGATAGGGTGTATTCCATAGGAAGCCAGGAGACGTAACTGGTAAGTAACCGGACTTAGCTTATGTATTATCTCAAAGGGTCTGTCGTACCTCATCAGTAACTTATTACCACGCCCCTTTTCAGACTTAAGTAGATCTAAGGAGTGTGGATTAAGTACTACTATATCTCCTTCTTTGAATTCCTTAATTAGTCGACCCTTGTTGTAAGCTCTTTGCTGGTGTACTTGAGAAAGCAATAGCGCTTCCTTTGTGCGAGTATGATCGCTTTCAAAATTCTCCCACATTTCAGCTGCTTTCTTACTTAACGCTTCTCCAGAATCCCAGTTCGACGGTCGAGGGACGTATGGGGATGGATTGATTAAAGTACTAGGGGTCACAGGAACGAATCCACGTAGCAGATAAGCGGGAGTGAAGGTGGTAGCAGTATGAGGAGATGAATTGTAGGAGAGAGAGAGAGTGTCAAGATGTTGCTCCCAGTTGTTTCTCGAAGGTCCAATGTATGCGCGTAGTGCAATTTCTAGGGTTTGATTCAAAATTTCGGTTTGCCCATCAGCCTGTGGATGATAAGCCGTAGTAAGAGATCTCTTTGTACCCATTAAACGACAGATTTCTCCCCAAAAATCATTACGCCATCTTGAATCTCAGTCCGTGATCACTTGTTGAGGTAATCTGTACTGGGCGACGACATGCTTAAAGAAAAGTCTTGCAGTCTCTTCTTCCGTTATCCTAGTTGAGCATGGAATAAAAATGCCGTATTTTGTCAATTTATCTACAATAACCAGAATATTATCGAATCCATTAGATGTTGGTAGTTCTGGAATGAAATCCATAGTAACTACCTCAAAGGGTCGAGTGGGAATAGGGATTGGCCTCAGAAGCCCGACCAGCGCATGTCTTCTTGGTTTCGACTTCTGACATATATCACACGTACTAACGAACATCTTAATACTCCGAGACATTCTGGGCCAGTAGTAGGTAGATGCTATTCGATTATAAGTCTTGTAATAACCTGCATGTGCGCCTTCAGAAAGGCTGTCATGAATCTTGGCTGTCACCTTAGTCTGTAAATCTTCCGGCACGCAGAGTTTGTTATTCCCATTCCAATCTTCGAAGTAGATAAGACCGTTCTCACCATAATGGTACTGGGGGTAGGAAGGATTATTCCACCTAGTTTCCTTTCAAAGATTTGAGAGGAGACTGGAAAAATATGGGTCCCTAGTGTACCCTTCTTTCCAGGTAAGTAGTTCCTCATCACTTATCCCGATAAGGATTGAAAATGATGAGGAACTCACGTATGAGACTTCAACTTCCAAACTTCCTTCTGAGTCTAAGACGATCGGACTGACTGGTATCTGAGAGCTTTCTGTCTCCTCTAGACTAGTGACGTAACCACTGGCAATGCGCAGTAAACATTCTTCAAAATGAGAACCTAGTTCAGTGAACATATCTTTAAGCGGGTCTTCGATTGATTCTGATAATTTAACTGACCTGATGTCATCCGTCATCGGGCCATCATTGATCGGAACACATCTCCATAGGCGGGATACAGGGTCGACATTGGAGTGGATCTTACCTGCCCGATGAACAATTTCCATGTCAGGGTAAGCAGCAAAAATCGTTCCCCATGTGAGTAGATGCCTGTTAACATTCTGAAAGGTTCTGCTCCAGGTAAGCGCTGCGTGATTGGTGATAGCGAGGGTGGGAACACCTTCCAAAAAGGGTTGGAACTTGATTAGCGCTTCCTTTAGCGCCAACGCTTCCCTTTCTGTTGGGGAATAATTTCGTTCAGCTGACTTTAACACTCTAGACCAGTAGGAAACAACACACTCGACATATATGATGGTTTCTTTGAAATTGGCTGCCCATGAACCAACTTCTGGTACATCGTTTTTCTCTTTTGACAGTACAATCACTAATTGTGGGATTGGTTCTTTCTTATCAAAAGCCTTTCTTAATCGATCATAGGCTTTCGTCCCTCTCAAGTCCTTAATGGCTATCGGCTGAACCTGTTGTAATATACCAGCAAGGCCATAATTGCATGCGTCGGTGTAGACTCGATAAGGGAGATTAGGCATAGCATAACCTCGAATGGGAGCATTGGTAAGCACTTCCTTGCATAACTCAAATGCTTCCTGGTGGATATTTGACCACTCCCACTTGGATTCTTTCTTTAAAAGCATCATTCCTAGGAAAGTCTGAAGCTCGCTAATGTTCCTAGGTACGTCAAGTTGAGTTATCGCCCTCACTTTTTCCTTGTGGGTCGACAGTCCTAACCTCGAGACCTTCTGTCCTAAGAGAAGTAAGGATTGAAATGCAAAATGACACTTTGCAGGCGAAAGTGTAATATTTGCTTGAGAAATCGCAGCAAATACTTTATCTAAATGTCTCAAATGATCTTCAAAGGTGAGTGAGAATATGACAATATCGTCGATGTAAACTAGCGCAAAGATCCAAAGGAAAGGTGCCAAGACGTTCTGCATAACGCGCTGAAAAACAGCTGGTCCATTTCGATAGCCGAACGGCATGTGACGAAACTGCCATAGACCACGATGAGTCCTAAAGGCCAATTTTTCTGCAGTGCTGTCGCTCAACATCAGTTGCGTAAAACCAGACAATGCATCCAGAGTAGTGAGCCATTGAGAGCCATTCAGGGCCTGGAGAATATCTTCCTGTTTGGGCAATGGGAATTCGTCAGGTATGACTTTTTCATTGAATTTTCGTAAATCAATAACCATTCTAGGCTTATTATTACGGTAGACGATAAAAACAGGTGCTGCCCAGGGACTTTTAGATGGTTCAATCACTCCTAACTCGATCCAGGCATTCATTTGTTTATCGATAATTTCTCGACTTGCGGGAGAAGCATGAAAGGGAGGGAGGGAAATGGGCATTGTCCCCTCTTTCATTTCTACTTCGACCTTGCCTGGGTAATTTCCTAATTTCCCGTCTAAACCGAACACTGAAGCATGTTTAGAAATTAAGGCTGCAATCTGATTCCTCTGGTCCGTAGATAAATCTGGAGAGATATCAATGGCTTCGAGAAGTCTGGATGCTTCAACATCATCTTTGGGGGACAAGGAAGTCTTAGGTCCACCTTCTACCAGTTCTTCTGCCAAAGGATCATCCTTTTCCGTCGCATTTCTTTGTGCCTTGGAAGTAATCTCTGTCTTACTTCGAATAGCATTTGAAATGGACGTTGAGGAATTATTTTGAAGAGGTAGAGACTCTGAAAGTTGTCGAATGAAGCTTGCACAAGTGAAGGCCTGAATTAAATCAGTTTCTGATAGTGCTGTCTTTCTATCTAGCCAGTTTCGAGGATTCCTTGCATGTCCTAAAATTTGACCAGACGCGACGGTAACTGGGAGATTAGAGAAATTAGAGACGTGAAGATAAGGTCATCCAGTGCTGATCATAGAATCCGGGGAGCCGAAAATGTTATCCGCATTCCCTGAACATATTAACATTTTCTCCACAAAAATATCTCCTGATTCCACTGCTAGGTAGGCTTCGACAGGAACTAACTTGCTTGTTAAAGGAGGAATCATGATTCGTTCACTAGCACGGACTTCAGACCCTTCCACTCGAGAACATAGCTTCTTCTTATTCTTCTGGTTTTTCCTGTGAGCCTTAAGTCTGAAATTCTGTGAAGCAAAATTCGGAGTCACACGAACCTTGAAAGTCTGACCCTGATCAGTAAGATATACGGGTCTGGTTGACGAATTCACTTTAAGTTGTCGTCCTGACTTTCCAAAATCTAAGTAGCTTTCGCCTTCGCTCCGAATGATTGAAATTGAATATTGATCCATGAAGTCGTTTCCTAAAATAAAGGGTGTCGTCATTCCTTTGACAACATACACTTCCACTACTATTCTGACCAGGCTGTCATCCATGTGAAAAACGAGATCTAAGGTAACGTACCCTGAGATTGTCGTAGATCCTGTGACTTGTATCAGATCGATTTTCTGTCCTTTCTTGACCTTAGGCTTGGCCCTCAGGCCCTCAAGTGCCTTTTCCGAAATTAAGGTAATGTCCAAGCCTGAGTCCACAATTACTCTGATTAACTCCTCGTCTAGTCCTCCAATGGATACCATTGCCTGTGTCACCTTAGATCCTAGAAACGAGCATCCAGGCAGTCGCGACATATGTCGCTTCAATTCGATCATAGCGCCCTTATCATGATCTTTCTTTATTCCTCCTTCTGTTGTGAGGGTAGTATACAAAACTTCCTTGGCCAATCTCCTGCGAGTTCGTCGATTTAGTGGGGGTTTAGAGGGTGAACTTAATGTATGGTGCGTATTACCCTCAAGTGGTTCAAACTGACAATTCTCTACCTTGATTCCCTCTGAAGGCGTCTCCGATTTATCCTCAGCGTCGCAAGCAGAAACGTGCAGACAATCAGATACGAAATTCCGGAGGGGACTAGGAAAATCCTGCTTGGTCTCATTGTCGGAGTTAAGTGAGTAATAGAGATCGTCGTACTTACTTTGAGCTTCGATTTCTTCTGAAGAGATTCGAGACAGGTTCATTCTAGTAGCTCGATTCCCTTTAAAGGAATGTCTACACTCATTATCCCAATGCTTTCTGCTTCCGCAATGGCAACAGGGTTGAGCTCCCTTCTCTTCTGAAGTCTTTCCTTGACGGGAGACGTTGGAGTTGTCTTTCGGGAATTTTGGCAGTTCCTGCCCTTTGAATGCTCCCACTGAATATACTCGAGGAGTATAAGTTTCCTTGCTTCGAAATCGGTGATCTTGGTCATGCAATTCCCTCCTAAAATTTGTATCGGCTGACATTCTCATTAGGTTATCTTCGTGGAATCGTATGGCTTCCTGGAATTCTACAGCGTCAACATACAGCTGTGTAGTTAATATAGTGTTCCAACAAGCAGGTGCGCCCTCCATAATTTCCAGAATAAGCTCAGAGTCTTCTAAATTATAGACTGTATTTAGAAGCTCGCTTTTACGAATGTAATATTCACTTGGCGTTTCCTTGTTATGACTAGCTTCTCTATAGTACGCAAGAGTCGCTCGGGCCTTCTGTTTGTCTAACCATTTTCGATTCATGTAGTAGCGACTTATAGCGGCCTTAAGCATCGTCCAAGAAATTTCGATCTTATTCCTGTATGATAAGGGTAAGGACCAGTACCAGCTTTCAGCTGCGCCTTGCAATCTCTGGGGTACTATTGATCCTAGTTGATCATTAATTTTCTCAGAATATCTGGCTAAGTTATTAATTTTGGAAAGCCAAAGAATGATAGTGTCGGTATTACCATCCCACTGAGGTACGTCGCTTAGTTTAAGTTTGTCTTCGAAATGAAGTCCTTTAGTGTCCTTTGCGTCGGATTTGACGTGCTCAACATTCCTACCATAATCTCTGACTTGATTTCTTCCTTTAAGAGGCTTGTCTATTCCTCGAGGGAAACATTCACTATTATCAGCTTCATCCTCAAGGTCACTCGTCTCACAGTCTAACGGTATGTCAGCTTGACTTCGGCCTTGAAAAATCCGACTACTCGAACTATCCCTTTCTAGGTCATCACTCCTGGCTCTGTCGCTATGCGCTGGATGTCGATCAATGTGATTCTCTGCTTCTGGACGATCATCTGGTAACTTGGAGTCTCCGAGTACTTCTCTTAACTTATTAGTGTGAAGTGCGCATCGAGGCGATCCTTCAGGATGACTTTGATGCAAGCGATTACTCAATTCGTTTCCTCCAAAATTGTACAGATTAGATTGGCGGCGGTCACGCAGGCCACCGGTCTCCAGTCTCGTGTTAACGCGATCCATTGGCATTCGTCGTCTCGATTCCGAAGGTGATTCTTCACGGATGCCTCTTGCTGAAGGCGTGGTAGGGATAATAGGAAGGTGTGGTGGGGGATCCCGTGAAGGTACGTTAATTACCAGATCAGCGTTTCGCAGGGTTCTGGTAATAAAATTGTAGTGCTTGTCAAAAGCAATTAGGAAGGACTCTACCTCAGCCCTAAAACAAATGGCGAGTACTTCATAATCGTTTTCGAGGTGGAATTCTGTGATGTCGCCTTTCCTTCCCCACAATGGTAGCTCGGGGACCGGATATCCTTCAGCTAGGACTAAATCACCGTGAGTCTTCCTAATCTGATAAAGAGCTGAAAGAATCTGCTGGTAAAATTCTCTCTTAATGGTGAATGCGTAACCTGTTGTCATAGCCACACAATTACAACTCATGAGGAGGTTGTTTAAAATTGAAGACTCATTCGGAAACACGTCATTCAGAAGTCGTCTAGAAAAGTATTCTGATGTCAGTTTTACCAATTGCCGTTTAAATGCCTTACCGCCTATTTCCAAACCTTTGCTTCGTCGGGACATAAGGTCTTGGTTGTCTCGAAAAGAGTGAGGACAATAGAATGTAGGTTTGTCGACCATAGCACCTTCAAATTCGGTCAGGACGTCTTCTTCGTCTACTGGCCCTAAAAATTCCTCAAGTGACTGGAGTTCAAAGATTGAATTGTCACAATTGGACCGATACAAATTCGAGTCTAGGTCCTCAGGAACATTAGGTATCTGTGGCTGGTCAGTAGGGGATTGTAGAATATTGTCAGACTGTACAGACATAGTTAAAGAAATGGTCTAGTTACCTAAGTTGATTTCTGGGTGTGTCCACCAATGTTGAAGTTCACGAATTAAATCAAGGATGTTTTCGAAGATATTAGAAAATATGAGTTCTTAAATCGATTGGTAACTTTAGAAGTTACACGCGTCTTATGACTAACTATTCAATTAGCGTTCAGGACTCCTGAATGCGTTGAATATTAACCGCTAACAGAATATCTTATTCGGTTAGTGATTCGTAGATTTATTTGTACAACCTGTACGAATAGAATCTGAATTTAGACACGCGTAGATACGTTGATAAAATCAATGGATTCAAAAAAAAGTACTACAACATTCTGTGTATCGATTTATATACTCTTACTCTAAGTACTTACTAGAACATTCATTGTAATTCTATTTCGGATCGTTAAGATCCTTAGAATTCCCTATGAGTCAGGATACGCGGGTCTGACTCGGGTTCGAGTCACGTTATGCATGGTCCGTGATTCATCACGCTTGGACTCAATTCCGATTGCTTTTGGTTCCGGTTTGAGTTGTGATGAGCGAATGCTATGACCTTCCTAAGGACAGTCATAGCGGAGGAAAATACTAATTAAGAAGGAAGCTATCAAGTATCGACGTGAACTCAAGGCTTTGTTTGTTTGGTCTTGCAAGCTTTTAGCGAAACAGACAAACAATTATACACTTCGCGTAAACAGGCAAACAATCACATACTTCGCGTCTATTACGCGCTTCGCATTTCCTATACTACAGACTCCTTTTAACTAACAAGTAACTAGTTGCGTACATAGTACTATAACAGATACTCTCAGTCAATGCATCCTTGTGACTGTCTTCCATGATTACACTAAAGTAAAATTGATTACAGCTTGTATATACCATAGGGTTAGGATTCACTTTTTGCATATGATCATCATATGTACAATCTTTTTTTTTTTTTTTGAGGGGACAGAGATGATAGCTACTGTACATCACATATACAATGTAGAAACACAGAACTAGTGATGTGCAAGAGTTTGCAAACCCTTAGGGGTACAAGGGTAAGGGTCAGGAGGGTAAGGATAGAGGTCAGGATTTTGTGAGGGTAAGTCAAGGGTAGTCAACAGGTAAATTTTAACTCACCACAGCCCCATAAAATATTTGCAAGATATATTGTGGGTAAAAGGATAATAAAGAATCAGTTTAGAAGATTATTACCAGTGTTCTGGTATGAAAAACATGGAATCATATTTATAATGACACTCTATATCCTCATCTTCATCAAATAATAGTATTTTTTTCATTATGAAAACATTGCTTTTGTAAGAATTTTAATTTACAAACAAGAAGCTAACAACCCCCAGAGGGTTTCTTACCCCTTAAAACCCTCATCTACCCCTACCCTTACCCTTCCAAACCCCAACACTTGGGTAAGGTCATGATGAAGACACCCTGGGGTTAACCCTGCCCATCACTGCACAGAACTAATGTTGGAACCATATACAAAACAGACTCAAAACTAGAGACCATTGCTGCCCCTAATGTTCAAAATAAAAAAGAAAGAAAAAACATGTCATCTCAAGAGTCTCCCAAGGAATGTTCTGGCAACTGGTAAAAACTGGGAATCTTCTTCCACCATCTAATTGCCACCATGAGCAGAATTGATTACAGCTTGTGGATATAAAAGAGCTACAGCTCACTTTGTGTATAGCTCATTATTTGTGCAATCATATCTTTTCTGGGAAATGGGATGGCAGTTATAGTGCTACATAGAAACACAGGACTAACCATGGAACCAAATACAAAAGCAACTCATTCCCCCTAATGTTGAAAAAAAAAGAAGACCATGTTATTTCCAGAGCTTTCTGAAGAATGTTCTATTGACTGGTAAAAGATTGTCCCAAGAGGCCATATAATGAGGACCTGCTTTAACACTATTATC
>Ga0307507_10007467_pt1 | contig 15869 bp, 14 predicted proteins | sample 7_EM_MG_FD_207223 | JGI IMG/M metagenome (GOLD analysis project Ga0307507, IMG submission 207223) | Populus trichocarpa ectomycorrhiza microbial communities from riparian zone in the Pacific Northwest, United States - 7_EM | ecosystem: Host-associated > Plants > Roots > Unclassified | place... | reverse complement strand
TCATTTTTTTTTTTTGGGCCACTAGAGCTTGCTTATTTTCTCCTAGCTATTAGATCTTTATACAAATTTTTGTTGACTTAAGCAAAATGTATATATATTTTGGGAGAGATGTGCACACTTTTGGAAAATAATGGAGGGGACTAGAATCTTAATAACCTAGCTGTAAACGGCTAGGATTATTATTTTTTTTACCATAAATTATAATTAAATTAACACAACTATCATGTCTACTTCCGATTCTTCTTTCCACCCAATTCTATCAGTAATCAAATGAAGAGAGGATCACTGCTTTTCTCTTCTTGGGATAATCCTCTCCAAATACCAGTCGTGATTAGCATATGCTCTGGGTATCAAATTAGAGCATGCAAAGAGAAAAAAACTAAACCCAACCCAATACCAAGTCATCACTGTCCATCCAAGCCACTCCATCTCTCCGAAGTAGTTAGGAGGTAGGACAGCTTACCAACTCAAACCAGCCTCCCTTTGGCACCTTATATCCACCACCACCTCTCTCCAAACCCACAAAACGCTATTAGCCTACGTATTGCTCCTCATGCCCCGCAAAAAAAATCACCAACGCACCAAAACAAACCTCCATCACTATTTTACGGATCCTCCAAAGGCCTATCACATGTGGAGTCATGATAAAGCAAGCTCGACATGGAATTCAATCAGAGAACTCAACCACAAAATCCAAAGCCTCGCATTGAATGGTGTTTGATGGAACTCAACCAACATATTATAGCATCACAATACTATGAAGAAAAACAAATGGTTCATCGTATTCTAGCAAGCCACAACTTGGTCCAACCAGGCAGGACCCGTGATAATTAATAATTAGAACACCAAAATTGCCAATAGAAACATCCACTGTATTGAAGAGAAAGCAGGGGGACGAGAAACCAAAAAGGTAAACTACACAACAATTTAGCCTAATTCCTTTTACCCTTGTTTCGCCTAGATGAAACAACTGTCCATCCATCTTCTGATTGAGCTTCCTTGGCCCCTGGCTCATTGACTGGCTTGTTTACTAGATTTGTCTTTAATTGGAATTCTGGTGTATCCACCATCATGTTTGATCCATCATCACCCATTTTATCATCACTGTCGCTGTCCTCAGAATCATCATCATCCTCCACAGCCTAGGGAACAATAGGAAAGAACAATTAGAAGAAAAAAAAATTCAAGCTAATGGAGATCATTTTAATTTTGTTCTTGCATGTAGTTGGTGACACATTTCTCAATATTCAATTTCCTTGATGATCTCTTTCTTAGCAAACACCAGGATAAGGCAGGATTTTTATGGACTCTTAGGTGCTATAGAGCAAACCAAATAAACAAGCAGCACTATTGTACAACCAGAGTGAATTTCCAATATGATCAACTAGAAGCTGGACTCCACAGTACTCTCCTTGACAGTACCAGTATGGATCGCAGGACAACTAGGGCATTGGAAAACAAGTACCAAATGGCTAACATTCCAAAATTGAAATCCATAAGCTTGTGTGATATTTCCCAAAGCAGACAGGACACACTATCTTCATTAAGAACATAAACCAAGCAGATGGAGAATAAAAACCATAATTACCTGTTTGACATGTTGATGAGCTCCCATTCTAGGACCTTCATCCCTCAACTTTTGAATAGAACTATAATTGCCTTCTAAACATTCTTCATGCATAATCATTAATTTTTCAGCTACCTGAAAAAAATAACAAATTGAATCCTTTTTCATTTAAGCAACAGAAGGCAAAGAAATTCGTTGCCTGTCTTCAAGGCTAAAGCTTCATTAAATTATTACCAGAACAAATCCCATTGCAAAATCAATTAAACGACATTCACCAATATCAAAGGAAGTTGGACCTAGAGGGGTGAGTTTTTGAAGCTCAAGTTCTTAATCTTGAAACATTTTACTAGCCATAGCAATACATGTACTGAAAAAAAATGGACTGCAGCACTGCAAAGAATAAGGGAGTACCTCTTCAACGCTACCATCCTCAATCATGGTATTGAGAGAAAGCATAGCTTCATCCATGATACTCTCCAAATCATCAATATAAAGCGGCTCTGAGCAACAGGTTTTAAAAAAGTAACATCAGAATTCAGAAATAGCAGTAATCAATTACCAACCATACCAGCAGTTCATATGCTGCAGTATAAATAAATAAATAAATAAAAACGTTATAATCTTTTATTTCACTTAAAGTAACAAACTTTTGACAATTTTGTCCAAACTTCTCAGTCAAATATCAAAAAATGAAACAAAATTACAAATTTTGACGATCAAGATCACCTTTTTCACGAATATGTTCAAAATTTTAAAAGAAAAAATTAGGGTGCCATAAAACAATCAGCCAATCAGAAAATGGCTACAAAAGAGAAATCTGATAACAACAACCTGCAAAAAAAAACTAAACCCCAAGACAATCAGACTAACATAACAGTCCTAAGAAGAAAAGACATCTAGCAAAAACTCCACTATGAGAATCAAGAAAAAGCACTGGATCCTGACATGAAACCACAAAAGCTCACAAAACTTGCTAATACTCAAGATTCCACCAAAATGCAAACACTGGATGTATGGAGAAACAAACAGCGGGGCAGGAGAAGCAGAACCCAAATGCCAAAGCCAAGACAATCGAATCATTGTTCCTCGTCACTACTAAAAAATAACCCTCCTTTCCAATATCAGGGTTTCCTTGTCACTCCTTGAAAATCACTAGATTTTGAAAATCAAAGTCTAATTTTCACTAACTGAAAACCCCTAATTCAGTTCAAACACACAATCAAAATGGAAAAAAAAAATCAAGACTTTTTGAGCTGAGTCGGGACAGAGTTAACTACCTTTAGACTGAGTGAACCAAGAGAAGATATCAGAGGCTAGTTGCTCAGCTAATAGGTGAGACCCACGGCCACCCCATTCGTTTTCAACGGCGAGTTGCAAAGCTGACCATTTAGAGAGAATTAACCGAATCCCTTCTCTGAATTGAGAAATAGAATCTGCTGTTAGTTGTTTGACAGACCCAATTTGGGAAAATCCTCCATTTATGCTGCTGCTGCTGCTCTCCATAGTAGAATGTTGTTTGCCGGTAAGACCCTAATTTCTTTTAAAGGTTTCGATTAGGAAAGAAAGGGTGGGTTTGGTTTTGAGGATACTTTTGTTCCGGCCGCGGACAACAAAAGCACGTCTTTTCTTCTATTTTTTATTTTCTTCATTTCTTCTTTCTTCTTTCTTCTTTCTTCTTTTTTATTTTTTATATTAAATTTCTATGCATGTTATGATAAACATTAACATCAAAAAACTAATACCGAAAATAAATGATGGACTTTAGTATAACGATGCATGGAGATTTTTTATCCACTTTCTGTCAGCACATATTAACTATTTTTTTAATAATATTTAATATTTATTAAATAACTAAATTATCTCTAATCAACTTAATTATAATAAAAAAATAAAAAATCCTCAGATGTCAGGTAAAACTTTTTAATTCAAGAATAATTAAATCATTTTAATGTGTTTTGAAAAAGTAAAAATACTAAAAAAACCCTTATACATTAATTAAAAAAAATAATATGCCCCAATTAATCTAATAATAACCAATAAACTGCGTGAAAAAAACCATATTAAACTCTGTGAAAAAACCATATTACCCCAGCGATCATTTGCTAAAATCATCTTTTAACTGTTCATTTCACAATGAAATGTTTCTGTCTTCATAGTGAAACACTAATCAATCTAATTTTTTTTATAAAATTAATGTGAAACATTGATTTTTAGAGTGTGTAAAATACCAATTTAGTTCATTGATTTTTAGAGTGTAAAATTACAATTTAGTTCCTCTTTATAGAAAAAAAATGTCTTTAAACCCCAATCTACATTTGCTAGAGACATTCTTGTAAAACCATCGTGGGTTATAGCTAGGCAAGACCCTTGCGGGAAATCAACAATAAGACCCTTTTTCTTATTACTGTTAACCGATACACTGCTAACAGTGGCATGAAAAATAAAAACTCTTGCCATCCACAACTGTTTCACCTGAGGTTGGTAATGTAATTATACAACAAAACTCGTATCATAAAAAATGTACAGCTACTACATAATACAGCAATGGAGGCCAGGTATAAAAAATTCCTCACCTATACAAATTTATATGCGAACAACTTCATGTAAACCGTCAAAACAGGTTCTTCCTCGCATCAACTGGCAATGTTAACCTTCTCTAGTGCCAATTCTCTGGTGATGTGTCTCATTAAGACTTGCACCAGCTCTCTCACTCTTGCTTCCCTGCCCATCAACAAACAAATTCAATACATGCAAAGTGCACGAGTGCAGTAGCATTCTATATCTCATTGTATTGTGTATAAAAAATCTGGTTGTGTGAGCTTTGGCCTTGCATTAGTATCTGTGCTCTGCTCTTTGCATTTGTTTTGCTTCAAAATGTTCAGTAGCTATGCAAAGTAGCACAGATTCATTTTCAGCATATTTTACTACTAAAGGACATGTTCTTAGAGATTATGCCGACTGTCCCTCGTAGCTCTGACCTACATTCTATTAAGCTTTCCAATTTCTGTAGGTCATACAAAGCAAAACTTAATCCTACAAAATTACATGTGTTTCTTATGCCAGCAAAGCGCACACAAGATTAAACCTTCAATCAGATTCAATTGTGGCGCGAAACACCTTTTAGTTTCTTATTCTCTTCTCAGATGTTCGACTTTAAACCCATCTCACCCTTCATCCTTTTCAAACCCATGCCACTACATTGTTTTCATATATCAAGTATTTTACAAGGTTCCACCAACTGAATCTGATCAAAACATTATTCTATCCAATGTAAGTGATTGGTTTTACTTAGCATGAATATACACCAGAGACACAGAAATGGCTCCTATGCTCTGATCCAGTAATGCGACTTACGTTTCAGACATTACTAGGAGGTCAATAACCAAATTATGGTCAACATCTCACCTTGTTATTATGAGCTCACAAAAAGAGGGAAATAAAGCAAGCAGATGTGGACGCTTCTCATGATCCTCATCATCTGATAAGCCGCTTCTCAAATAAGGATGCAATGGTAGCACAGATGCTGTTTCTGAGTGAATTATTAGATTAGCCAGTTCTTGAAGGGCATAGATAATTTCTTCAAGCCTTGTTGTTGGCAGCGGACGTTCACCTGAAGGAATAATTGCATTGTTCAACAAGCATAAAGAAGTGGAGCAAACATCAAATCTGCTGAAAATTTGCACAGACAGGAGCTATATACCTAGGTCATTTTCATCAATCAAGAATCTTTTAAAGATGTCTTCACATCTGGTCAAAAGTACCACGATTGAGATTTTGCTGACTTCACACCTCGTCATGTTCCAGTCACTGGCCTCGTCACAGCTGAAAACACATCATTGGAAAATCAAATCTCTGAAAGAAACAATCTTTGTATCAGGCTATATTTTAAAAGCACCTCTTATTAAATGGCCTGAATGGATCTATTTCCCCACAATTTTGAAAGCTGGATTTGCACCCACAAGGCCACCGTGTCTCTAATTTTTTGAGTTAGCCAGCCCTCTTATTCTCATCCACATTTCTGTTCACGATGAATGAGTAATGCTCCCTCGTCCTTTGACCTAAGTGGATTCATGTCTCTTAGAACTTAGAAGGAAACTAGATCTATCCTTGTGTCATGGCTTGAACTCTAAAGATTAATGGAAAGGGATAAAGCAAATTATAATGGGTATAAATCTAGTTTTGAATATTACAGGTGGTGTGAATTTGCACGGGCCTTCAAACAAGGGGATTTTTCTAGTTTACCATGATGAGACGAACCCATCCATATATTCGAATAGCTAATGTGGGTGAGGGGTTGATGAATGGAGAAGTTTAAAATTGCCTACCCAATGGAAACAGGAACATACTAAATTTTAGTTGATGAAACTGACTGCTCAAGATATTTAAGTTTTGTTTCAATGACAATTTTGGTGTCAGATTAAGAAAGTTCACGCATTATCAGTATAGACAAAAGCAAAAGTTTGGGCATTGTGGCCATTGGAACAAGTTTGTACGCTGTATGAGAATTTGGAGAAGCTATATTTTATGCCATTCATTCTAAATGAATGTGTCAACTTATCTGGTCCACATTCAGAAAAGTAAAAATGCAACAAATAGTCCATGATCAACCTTAACATGAATGGGTTAATTCTAAGAAATGTTACCTGCTTAGGGAAAATAACGTCCGTAAGCAAGCCAGGGAAAATCTGCTACAGTGCAATGGCATAAGTTCCACAGTCTCAACCGGCAAAGAGCATGTGCGCGATGCACAGCGGTCCATGGTCAAAACTAAACGTTGCAGAATCTGTAAAACAAAATAAAAACAAAATCGAGACAAATCAGTAATTGCGTAGCCTATGTAATTGGAGAATCTGCACAAAGGCCTTTGAATCTGATGCTCAATGCAATTTCCAGATTATAACTATTACTGCTATTGCTACAACTGGTGGTACCATCAGAATCAGACATTTGTGGGTAGGACTAGTTGGATCACATCCAGAGACCTAGCATCTATATGTACCAGTTATGACCTAAAAATTATGCAACCAGTACTGTTACTGTAATTGGTATGAAAATTACCTCGGAAGGTGCATCAATCGGTGACTTAAGAATCTTGTCACCAAGAATGTTCAAAATGGTCATCTCAAGTGCCTCATCAGCCCTAAGCGCCTCAGATGAGAGAGAGTTGGAAGGAATGGCACGCCCACAATATCCCACAAGGAATATCTCATAAACATCTGCTACTTCTTTCCAGATGCGCATACTTGCAGTTTTGCTGATCTTTGAATCTGTTCCACAGTTCAAGGTGAATCCGCTTACATCATCAACAATAATTCTGTTAAAACCTTCAACAGCTACTCGCCAAAGTGAACCATCTGGGTTGTCTCTTCTTGTTGTCATACACCTGAGGAACAGATTAATAAAGTTATAAACTACACAATTTCATCCTATGAAAAAAGAGAAAGACGTTAAACATGAATGACATGGTAATACTGATCACAATTTCCAAATTTCTACAGGTCCCCTTATCATTAGACCTTGGCAGCTATGTAACACTAAATGAAGCATCATACGCCACACTACAAAATCAGGTACATTAACTCCAGTCATAATCCAATCATATTTATGGTCACCATAAAACAATGACATCGTGGACAAAACAACAGAAAACTTGACTATTTTTCCCTGAATCATAATAAAAACTGTTTCCCCTCCCAAATTTTCACCCGATGCAGAATATGGTACATTGATTCCCACATTATAAATGTATACACAGTCCCAGAAACTTGACTAAACTAGATTGTTAAAAGATAAAAAGTCAATTTCTCAATAAAGATCAATAAAATATTGAAGGTGAAACAAAATAAAAAGGCATAAGAGAGCATAGAATCTTTACCTTCCAAGGGTTTGAATAATTTCAGGAAATACAATATGCTTTTCAATTGTTGGAGCCTTTAGAAGAAGATCTAACAGCACAGGGACAAGCTTTTCTGCAAACAAATAACTTGGAATACCAGCTACTATAGTTGTGCTTGATCCAGAACCTTGTGATGGATCTCCAGCTTTCTTTGGGGACACAGAAGTGGTACCATTGAGAATTTCATTTTGCTTCCTAATGTTATTGTCTGTCATAATAATACATCAATTTCAATTTTTTTTTTAAAGATAAAATAAAGATGCTGTTGAAAAGCTGTCAAGCCAGGTCCGTACCTGGGCTTTTGTCAGTAATGCTGGCTTGCCTTGCATCAGCTTCCTCTTTTTGTAAAGAAGAATATGATTTTGGGAGATATTGCAACAGCTCCCGAAGAAGGATTGGCCACATTGAAGAAATATACTCAGTTGGACATAACAATGGTAAGATTTCCAGTATAGTGCGTAAAACGGGAGGAACATGTCCCTAAGGAAAAACAATTACATCAGTTGAGCTAGTGATTGCATATAATTATGAGAACACAAGGGGGTAGGAGGGAGAAGTTTTTGAGACAGAAAATCTACTCACAAATTCAGTTTCAAAGTTATCATTAGTCAATGTAGCTTCCTTAACTGCCAAATCTATTGTTCCAAGCAACTGAGAGAACATCTTAGCATCAAACATCTTCTGTGCTTGCACATATAGTTCTCCTGTCAGAAGTTTGAAGGAATCCAAAAAAGAACACATAAGCACCCTGAAATGTACTATTGATGAAGAGGCCCAACTACAGTAATAAAGACAACAATGATTGGTATCTTGAGAATCAAATCAGGAATTAACAGGAGATTGTCATCCTCTGGAATTGCATTAGTACAGTGCAGAGGATGCATAACTTAATTGTTTAATTAGGCTAAATTGTTCAAACCTCCCCTGAATTTTAAATCATTTGAGAATTAGTCCATGTAATCTCAATTTTAGTTTTGACCTTCCTAAACTCTGATATATTTAAAATCAAGTCTTTCTGTAATGTTTTCCAAGGTTCCCTCCATAATTTGCAAATAAAACTAACAAAATAACTTAAATACCCTCAACATCAATAATCTTCAACCTAATTGATTTTTTTTCCATGGAATTAATTTTAAATTTATAGAATAAAACAAATATATTTAATATTTAATATCATTATTTTGATTCTCCATCCAATTTTTTTTTTTTAAAAAACTAGTAGCCTAAATACCCTTTCTTCTTTGTCTCAGAAACACCAAGAACCTTAAAAATCTCTCTTTTTTTTGTTGTTGGTTTTTTTTAAAAGAAAACAATAACCAAAATCTCTAGATGGAGAATTAAAATTATGATATTAAATTTTATATTCAAAATCTAAAATTAATTCCATAGAAAAAATTTAAGATTAGCTGGGTTCAAGGTTAATGAGGTTGAGGGTATTTAAGTCATTTTGTTAGTTTTATTTGCAAATTATGGAGGGAACCTTAGAAAAAGTAACAGAAAGACTCGACTTCAAACATACAAAGTATAGGGAGTTCAAAACTAAAATTGAGAATACATGGACTAATTCTCAAATGACTTTAAAGTAAAGGGAGGTTTGAGCAATTTAGCCATTTAATTATCTTCACGTGTTTGTTATCTACATGCAATGGCAACCAAGATCAAATAATAATAATAATAACAATTTCTTCAGATTGTAGTGAAGCATTACCAAGACCATGTAAAATCTCTTGCTTCACCTTGCTAGCTGCATTATCATTGTAGTTTGGTGATTTTTGAAGAATATGCCCATAGACATCAAGTATGGAGTTAAGGTATGGGAGCGGCAAGTTCCCCTGATTCACACAAATATTTTAGTTAAGATGTAACTATATGCAACTAAAACTCCACTCATTATACGATCTGTTTAGAGTCAGCCACCACCATGTTTACATTCACAGGTGGTTCATGAAAACTTGATATCTTTGACAATGATTGAAATGAAACAAAAATAATTACCTTGGAACAGTGGGAATGAACAGTTGTCTGTAAACAATTTATTGCAGCAATGGCCACCTCTTTACTACCATTTAAAATGCTATTTCTTAATAGAAGCAGCAAAGACTCCCATCCTGCAGAAAAAGATCATTTACAGAGAATTGTCACGATAAGAAGAGGAAGAAGATAACAATATCAGACACAGAAAGATACAGCCATGGACCCACCTGACCAAAAATTGCTCAAGTCACTGAGTAAAGGGAAGAAAGAACGTAACAAACGTGCTATTCCACCAAGGACCAACACAAGTGTTTCATCCCACTGTTTCTGAACCGTGTTGCGACTGAAAATCCAAGTGAAATAATGCATTAGATCAAGTTGTGGAAATGAACTCAGATAGATGTGCAAACCAAAAACATTACGGTTTTATACCTATGATGAATCAACATGTGAACTGCCTTTCCTCCTCGAGTACCTAGTTCTTTCCCTTGCCATTCATCTTTTGATGAAGTCGCAGCCTACAAAAGGATATACTTCTCATCAAATCATTCAACAAGTTGTTCATAAGAAATTTTTATAACAACTTCAAGTTACCATGTGAGAAGCACGATCCACAGCAGGGAAAACATAATTCCAAAGACAGTCCTCCCACATGCTTTTTGAAAGCTTTTGCCCATGACTTCCAAGAGTTTGGAAAAGCGTCCTGACAGCTGCATTTCTGACCTGAAACATAACTCATGCTGAGTCATTGTGTAAAGAATCCTCATAGACTTAAATAATTCCAATAACCTCCGAGCAAAAAGATTCAACATAATAGACAATGAAACTGCAATCATAACAGGAACATTCTGCCTATGATTACATAAATTATTATCTGCTTTTGATGCCCAGATGTGTAACTTCCATTGACAAGGCATCACTTTGAAAACCAAGACATAAAATCCATTCCTCAAAGGATGTATACACTATATACTAAAAATAATGGAGCCAATGTAAGACAAGAGGCCTAAGAAAACCAAACATCACAATCTCAACTAGAAAATGAGTATTGCAATTAAGAACATTCCTGAATTTTTGCATTCAAATCTGTTTTGAATCTTGATCGGTGATAAGAACAATGACTCATTGCCAAATTCAGTTAGCCAGTAAGGAGTAGTTTACATGTTGTGCTTCAATTCTAAAACAAAAGGAAAAGGGGGAAGTCCATTATCAGGGATATCATACCTCTGGTCTATCATCAGCTCCAAGTGTTTGAAGTAAGGAGAAAACAGAGAAAAGCAACTTGTCGCAGTCAATTATATTAATTGTTGCAGCCCGATCATTCACCTTATCAGGCAATTCAGAAGACAGTGTCTCCCCCAAGTCACCATTTATTTGCTTCATAACAGAATGCTCATCGTGAAAACCTGTAATGTTATAGCTAGAGCTGTCAAAGGTGCTCTAAAGCGACAACGCCTGAAAACACCCAACCCACTAGGTGCTTACCCAAAAGCGAGGCACTAATATACAAATGTGTACATAAATAACAAATATAAATGTGTGTGTTAGTTCAGGTAAAAAAAAATTTAACCAAAGCTATAATTAATCAATTTTTCTTCACTATTTCGGGTATCTAGATCTCTGAAGTTCAACAATTCAAGAAAAATTCAGCGAGCTTCTAACAAAAACAGCAAGAAATTAAAGTGAAATTGAAAACACAAACAGAAAAGGTTGGGACAATAACAGTAAATATTGACAGCGTAATGGTAGAAAATTGTAGTGCAGTAATAGTGAAATAGAGGATGATTCAACAAAGAAGATAAATTAAGAAAATGGGGAAAACAAAATGTTTTGGCAACATAACACCTTACAATAGTAATGTGGAAAAATGAGAATAATAGGAAGGGGAGAAAAAAGAAAGGAAATAATTAGAAAAAAGAGGAGATAAAAGTAATAGTGACAATGTGTTTGATGTAAAATTGTTCGCGCAACTTGTTCAGTCTTCTCAATAATGTTAAAGAAATGAATTTAGAAAATTAGAAACTGTACTTATACCTTTACAGCCAGCAACTAAACAAGGGTTAATAATGTTATGCCAGTCCCAAAAATAATTAAAAATTAAAATCTAAAACCCTAAAAGGCACCTAAGCAGCACCTCTTTCGCTTAGGGACTCACTCCAGGACAGCGCCTAGTTGAAATACCTCACCTGGAGGTTTTCAAGGCGCTTTGGCCTCGCCTTGCCTACCTGGGATGCATAGGCGAGCGCCTTGTGACAACACAGCACAATCAAAGCTTATTTGTAAGAACTTAATGCAAAGACAACTGATAAGCTAATAGGAATTCAATGAAAACAAATGTTTACAATTTGAACTCAACCTGTTTCCTTTCCCTCAGTAGGTCCATGCAGAAGTCCCTTGACAATGAAATCAGTCGTGGTCCATAAGAGACCTATTGCTGTCAAGCTTATATTCAACTCAGTCTTTTGAGCACTGTATGCCCCAGTAACATCTACACATCTGCAGGATCAACATGTTTAATAGTAAAGTTAACATGCATTGGAAAGCAGTAAAAACAGTTGCCATGTTCAATGACAAAGCACCAACAGCCATCAACCTTAAGTTGCATTAATCATAACAGAAAGTTGTGAATAAAGAATTGGTTAAATTCTCATCATCACCAAATGTGCAGGAAATAGCCCCTGACCTATCACAAAGAGTAGCCACAGGACCACACAAATGTCAAGATTTTTATACTTTTGAATGTATTTTAGACAGATTTAAAATCCTCCTTCCATTGCTGTACCTAAATCTGTCTTTATTTTCACTTTAACAAAGATTTTCATTGTTCTTCTTCAGATAAACCTAATTAATCAGACTAAATCCTTAATAGTATACTTTTCTATTTTTTTCTAATTGCAAGCAATGAGCTTTCATGAATCATTTCTATTTTGTTACAATTGAAAATGAGCAGGAAGTGAAATTGTGGAAGCAGCTTTCTTGAGTTTGAAAAAACAGTTTAGTAAAGGTACCATGCTTGCAGAAACTTCGAATATCAGGATATGAACAGCTACAATGATGCATGCATCCAATAAACCATGCCCAATGCATTAATGACTAACATTCAATGAAAAGAAGATTATGCAGAAGATATAAAAAAATCATTATGTTATTTAGAAGATCTAAATTCTTATAGCTAGAGTGTGTTTCAAATCTACAGACTTGATCTAAGATCCACAACCACCACATGCCACAAGTATGCATACATGATAAAGCATAGATATTTTTTTGTAAATGGAATAAAATGTCACAAAAAGTGCAAAGAGTTTTGAATCATACACATGGAGACAGTCTGCAGGAATAGAGGTCAGCCCATCATTCATGATGACACGCAGGTTCTGCAAGAAAATATACTTTTCAGATTATGATTGTGTTCTGAGAAGAGTAAGAGATAGTCATTATAAGTAACATATTATATTATTTCTCATCAGTCCTTAAAGTGAGCAGGGGAAAAAAAATAATGCAGGAAGTTGAATACATGCATGAAAAATGTAGAAAGTTTATTTCTGGATTCATGTAAACAAAATTCATTCATTATCCACCATTATAAATTTTGAGTGTGAAAATGCAAGTTTCTCTCACATTTTACACAGAGGTACCATATATTTAGTAGTAGAACTTAATATGTACATCATGAAGTTTTAATATGAAGTGTGTTTTCCTCTCTAATTGGATATCTACAATAAATTATAAGTTTATGAAATGGAGATTTCATAATCTTTCCTGAAGCGCTACAGCATACCAGCACTTTTTGAATTTCCATATTGCATAAAGGGGTTTAAGTGAAAATTCAATGCCTTGTCAAAACCACTGGAATGAACGGACCAATATGACATGGAGTGTGTTATAACTATATTTATGAACTAGATAGACAAGACCAAGTCTGAAGTGAAGCACGCAAAGAAACCCGAAAACATCTGATATGAAGACTGAAGTTAATGTTTTAATCATTTTCCTAATTAATTTTGGATTTTAATTATTTGTTTTTTAATTAATATTTTACTATTTAGGAATCCTAATACAAGATGAAATATATTTATTAGGTAAGTTTTAATTAGAAATCCTGATTTTAGTTTTGATTAGGAATCTTTTCTTATAAAAGATTTTAGGACTAATATAAATAGAGATGTCCAGTTTACTATTATTCAAGCTTTTAATAAAACACTAGAATTTTCTCTAAATTTCTCTACAGTTTAGGTTTGTAACCTTAGAACTTGAGAACCCTAGCTTTTAATCACGCTATATGCCACGCCACAATATAATTCTTTTACTTTTATTAGAGTTTTCTTCTTCTTTTTTCTCACTTGTTTTCATTCCTTTTTTTTTTTTTTTTGAGAATGAAGTTTTATTAGAGTTTTGAAAACATATTCTTCAAGGAAAAGGTATCATCAGAAAGCACATTAAGGAGCTCTCATTCAGAGTTACTAACCTGGAAGCCCAGGGTTACAAGATCTTTCTCTGATGCATCTGCAACAGATCTTACAGAAACAAAGCAACAAAAGAAATGATAAATCCAAGAAGACAGAATCCAATAAGGATCACTCATTGAAAGCAGTGATGTTTTACCTTAACATTTCAAGAATATTTAGCCAACTGTAGTGTAGTTTTTCTCCATGCCTCTGAAGAAAGGGGTTAGCCAGAAAATATACACATAAGCTACTCAAAGGACACCAAAAAAACACATCCTATTTCATCATCAACAGCAACGCTTTACCTCCAACACATGCAGAAGAATTTTCAAGGATCCAGCACGGACATCAATGCTTTGAGTAGAAGAATAAAGAACTCTAAGGGGGGATATAACAGAACACTCGAGTAATTTCAACTGTGAATCCCCAGCTTCCATCTAGAGGTAAAAAGCAATAATAATCAGCAGTATGAATCCCATTCTTTAGCATATTGATTCTTACAGTTAAGCAAAAGCAGAGAAAAGAGTTACTAATTTACTTACTTCATGAGATGTCTCCTGGAGTCTGGATGACACATAATCCTGGAACTGTTCAGAACCTAAAACAGCACATATTGATTGATCCAACGCATCAAGTGCCATGTTTCGTAAATGCTGATTTGGATTATCAGCAAGCTGCAAGATGTACAAGCATTGTCAAAGATGCAGAGCAATATAGCATTATGCACTATTGAATATATTCATTATGATCACCTCAAGAAAATGGCCCACAACGTGATCCCACAATGGCTCCACTCCTGCAGTTTAATGGATGAAAATAGATTTAAGGAAAAATTAAAACGCTAACAATAATTGAGTTCATTTACTTCATATGAACTTTATGAAATAATGCCATTAGGCGATGGTATTCTTATGAAACTAAAAATGATATTCCAGGCACAAAAAAATAAAATTATTGCAGTAACAAATGGAGCATGGTCAGGAAGCTGATAGCATGCATAAAATGAACATTTGGAACTCTGTAGCACACCGGTGTTCTATATATTTAAGAAAGATCCATGATTATTAAAATCAAACTTCTAGTATAGTTTAAAAAGCCCATGGAAAGAAAAGAAAAGCCAGGTTCGCAATCACCACCATAAAAAAGTTTGAATTTTGTCAAGAATAGAAAATTTGTGTTTTCATTTAACCATTGAAAAGTTTTCCATGGCAGAAGAGAATCTCTTGATTCATAGCATACATAAAGCGAGTATTGAAATGAAAATCTCAAACTCTGTTGCACATCAGTGTTCTATATTATATTAAAGAAACATCCATGAGCATTAAAATTAAACTACTAGTATAGCAAAAAAGCCCATAGAAAGAACCAAATCCCAACTTCACCATCACCACCATAAGAAAATGATAAATATCTTGTCAAGAATAGAAAACTGTTGAATTTTCACATAACTGTTTTCACATAACTGTTAAAAGTTTTTGCATGGCAGAGACAACAATCAGGATTCACAGCATCATCAATGATTATTCCCGATAACACAAAAACTTATCTTATTTGAACAACCTGTCTCAATAATCCAAAATACATACTGTGAAGATTATTAACAAGGATGGATATCATCCTTTCCACCGAGAAAGTGATGCTTCCAATTTTTTGGCTCACTGCTAACCCAACACCACTTGACGTCCCCAACATGCATTGATGTGACAGTTGACATAGTGCAGAAAGAAGTGATTTAACTGCAGATATGTGCATCATTGCTGAGCTCTCAAACAGCTTCTCAAACCAAGAAAAGACCGGTTAGAACATGCACCTTAAAATTGTCCACCCCCCCCAAACACCCACACTGAAACAAATTGAGAAGCCATTTACATGAATATTAATATTATAGGTACTTGTATGCTTAAGAAAGAATGGTTACGAAAATTAATAATATGTAGGTGTTGCTGCTGCTAGTTCCTGTTTTACCAAATAGAAGGGCTTCCTTACC